>Ga0268278_1001708_pt1 | contig 12380 bp, 17 predicted proteins | sample saktaG_3_FD_190135 | JGI IMG/M metagenome (GOLD analysis project Ga0268278, IMG submission 190135) | Saline water microbial communities from Sakinaw Lake, British Columbia, Canada - sak_2010_1_5_55m | ecosystem: Environmental > Aquatic > Non-marine Saline and Alkaline > Saline ... | reverse complement strand
AAGCTCGTCAAGGTCTTTTCCGATCTGTTCAATATGTCCGCCGATTGCATTTTTTAAAGACTGCCGGATTTCTTTTGTCAATTTATTGGGTGTTCCTTTTGGCCGTCCGTGTGGATTGTTTGAAATTCCTTTTTTAGGCATGATTCGTTCCTTTCTTTTTTTTGTACTCAAAAAACTAAGGGTAATTCTTTAATTCATTTTTGTTTATGTCTGTTGTTTTCAAAAATCATTTTCTCTGTTATTACGCTGTTTAACAGCGAAGATTTACGTTTATTTGCCCGTTTCAATGGACTAGGATTTTCTTTATTATCCCTATGTTTAAATAAGAAATCTTGCCTGTTATTTGTCTGTTTTACAGGCATAATTAAAATGTTTCTCAGATACGATTTCTGTAAAACGTTTTTACAGTTTCTGTAAATGTTTGACATATTTTTACAACTTACTTTTACGATTTCTGTAAAGGGGCTCGTCTGAAAGCAATTTTTAAAACCGTTACGATTTCTGTAAATAATGTATATCACCATATACACTACCTCTTTGTTTTCTTTTTGTAGGGATTCTTTTTACCATTCACATACTTGCCATACTGATTTGGGAATGAATAGGCATTTTGCCCGCCATATTTACCGCCCTGTTCAGTTACTTCGATCCAACCTTTATTAATTAATTCCTGAAATGACTTGTGGATTGTTTCGTAGCTGTGGAAGCCTCTGATTTTAGATATATAACTGTAAGATAATTTGACTTGGATTTTATTAGTTGCTTTGTTTACAGAATCTGGATCACGGGGATCGTAAGCCGATCTGAGATATATAAATAACAGCTGTGCTTTTGCGCTTAATGCCTTATAAAACTCTTTATCTCGAAGCATTCTATTTTCTACAAGTAGGTAAGGCCAGGTGATCGCTCTGTTTTGTTCAATACTCATATTGATCTTACTTATTTCTTTTCTTTAACCAGTCTTTTACAATCTCTATTGATTCCGGGGCATATTTTGCGGGTATTCCCTTATCTGGTTCGTTTAGTACCTGCAATCTTTTACGCAACCGCAAATATGTAATTTGTTCTGGATTCGCTCCGGTTGCGGCCATTAATTCTTTTCGTGTTAAAAATTTCTCATTCATCGTTTCACCTATATTTAATTATTTTCCACATAACAAATATAGATAGAATAGAAATGAATGTAAATATATAAAATAACAACAGGTTAGGCTGGTTGTTCTTCCGGCCTTAAGGGGTTGTTTTTAGGGTAAAAATAGTTTTCTTAAGCGGGGAAATATTATTTCAGATAATCATAAATATTCTTATCCGTTGCCTTGAAATCGGATTTTGGCAGACTATTTATCAGTTTTATGATTGCAGATACAGGTTGCGCTCGACCTTGCTTTTTTAGCAACGCCAGCAGTGGTTTTAGTACATAGGGCAATGCTTTCAATTCGCCGGATCGCTCATTAAATAACTTTGCTTTCGCTTCTGCAAGTGCATAATATTTATCTTTGGTAGAATTTTTGATAGCTTCTTTATCTTCAAAATCTTTTTGTTTTTTAACACTCTTTTCATAAGCCCTCATCCGCTTATCTATTTTCTTACAAGTTAATTTCCTGAATTTCTGATAGAGTTCTGTTCTAACTCTTGCAGGTGTTTTAAAGAATCTAATAATCACATATATACATTTCAAAATATCTTCATTTTCCTGTGGCGACAGGTTGTTATAATTGCATGATTTTTCCCATGAATCAAATAAGCGATAATCTTCCAGGGTCAATACTCTACCTGAATTAGGCATTATTATCAGTTCTGGATTTAGTAAGTCATCTGATTTAATCCAGCCCATATATTTTACTCCGTCTTCATCTGTGACGGTGAAAAAATCGTTATAATCAAATTCCTTAAATTCTGTTGCCATTGCAACCGTCCTTACGTTGCGTCCTGAATGATATAAGCGGGCAGGCGGCAGGACATTCCGCTTTTCGGGTGCTACCCTATCCCGCTTATGTCAAATAACTACTGTAAATGTTTATTTTGTCAACCAGTCTAAATCATAAACTAAATTATCATAATCACTATGAGAATCTAAATTAAAGAATATGGCCTCATCCTGAGCTGATTCTCCAACACTAATATTTCCACCATTGGCAAAATACGCAAATCCTGAATCAACTATCATGTTTCCTTTTTTTGCCTTTACGTCACAAGAGACATTATACCCTGTAACATTACCATCATTTTTTACAGTTATTTTTACATAAGGTGAACCGTAAGATTTCATCCCTGTTGTTTTCGATGTAATGATAAAATGTGCTTCTTTTGGTTCTAATATAGAGTCACAACTAAAAATAATGAGAAGTAAAAGCACTAATAAAATTAACTTTTTCAACCTTTAGTCTCCTTTTTTAATAGAAAAATGTAGATTGTTTTTTCTCAGTTTAACGCTTTAAAGACTATTACCTAATAACAAACCAAGAATTGTAGAAATAGCAGTGAGAATAATAGAAAATTTTATTATAAAACTACTATGGTTTCTTTGGCTATACTGATAAAATACGGGTGAACATTTTGGGTGTATTATTTTACCATTTAGATATTCGATACTTACGATTCGAACAGAAACCTTTGTAATTTCACCTCTGTAGTAAGTACTGAAATTATTGTTGCTTAATTTCTTTTTGTTATGTTCAATTGGGCCGGTTATCTGACCAACTACCCTACCCAATTCAGGAGAAACAATATCGTTTACTGAATTATATGCAAGAATTTCAACGAATAAATACTTAATTGTTGACTCATTTAAATTATAATAGTAAGTAGGTACGGTAAGTAAGCCTGCTGAATTTTGTTGAAATGGTTGTAGTGAAGGAAATTCTATTTTGATGGGACATTCGGTATCCAGGGAATCAATTTGTTCCTTTGGTATTTGTGCAAAAGAAACTGTAAAAAATCCCATTAGTAAGCAAACAATGACAATCTTCTTCATATTACACACTCCATAATAAAAAGTTTGGCCGGGACACTCCCACCGATAGCATCCCGGCCTTTAAGCCCCCACCGTAAAGATTTCCGGCAACTTGTTTTTATCTTGTATTCAGGCTGCCGCTTAAACAATAGTGAAATCTTTCCGGTATCAGATTTCATAATATCCTGTAATGTTAAACCAATAATAAATCATAATTATAAAAAGTGCAACGGTTTTCTTTTTATAGCTACGAAAAACACGAAATAGAGGAAACACTTTGTGAAATTGGTTTCTCGTCGAGAAAATAATTGACAGAATGTCAAAAATAAGCCCGTATGACACTTGCGCATACCCCGGCTTTGTTTTTATCGACGGAGAAAAAATATTACAGTCTAACTCCGGAGCCGGAAGCACAGGTTCAAGTCCTGTTGGGGGTACTAACTACAATTTTAATATGAATCTGCTTTGTTAATTTACAGCGTTCAAACTCTCAACAGAAAAAATACTTATTAATTATACAAGGTCAGTTAATACAATGGCATATTTGGAAATTATTGTCGTAATGTCAATTAGAAACAAATATCAATTAACCAATGTGACGAAATGTCCAGTATGATTTCTGGCATAGCCTTTGTAAAACAGGTATCGCTTTTTAAAAGTAGTGAAACTGAAAACGGATTGAAATTTGGTTTCTATTTAATGAAGATTATTGATTAAATAATAGTAACTTTAGCCAACAATTAAAAAGTGCTAAAAATTGAAAGGAGAATGGAATATGGCAATTAAACCTTTATCAGATCGAGTGGTTGTAAAACCATCTGAAGCGGAAGAAAAAACATCTGGTGGAATTATCCTGCCGGATACTGCAAAGGAAAAACCTCAGGAAGGTACTGTTATTGCTGTCGGTCCGGGAAAAGTCAGTGAAAACGGAACAAAAGTTGCGATGGAAGTGAAAGTAGGAAATAAAATTCTCTACGGTAAGTACTCTGGAACTGAAGTCACCATTGATGGTGTTGAACATCTAATCATGAGAGAAAGTGATATTTTAGCTGTCATCAGCTAGAGTAGAAAGGAGCAATACTAATGGCAAAACAAATCGAATATAATGTCAAAGCAAGATCAGCCCTCAAAGAAGGAGTTGATAAATTAGCAAATGCAGTAAAAGTGACTCTCGGCCCCAAAGGCCGGAATGTAGTGATTGAAAAGAAATTTGGTTCTCCGACAATTACCAAAGACGGTGTAACGGTTGCAAAAGAGATCGAACTTGAAGACAAGATGGAAAATATTGGTGCCCAGATGGTTAAGGAAGTCGCTTCAAAAACTTCCGATATCGCTGGTGATGGTACCACGACTGCCACAGTTCTGGCACAAGCTATCATTTCCGAAGGTTTGAAAAATGTAACTGCCGGTGCTGATCCTATGGAAATTAAAAGAGGCATCGATGTCGCAGTGGCTGAAATCGTCAAAGGTCTGAAAGAGATCAGTAAAGAAGTGACCGGCAGCAAAGAGAAAATTGCCCAAGTTGGCGCGATTTCTGCCAACAACGATAAAGTTATCGGTGATTTAATTGCCGATGCAATGGAAAAAGTTGGCAAGGACGGCGTTATCACTGTTGAAGAATCCAAATCGACAGAAACTGGTCTGAGAGTAGTTGAAGGTATGCAGTTTGATCGTGGGTACCTGTCTGCATATTTTGTTACCAATGCTGACGCAATGGAAGTAATCCTTGAGGATCCTTATATCTTGATTTATGACAAAAAAATCAGTGCTATGAAAGATCTTTTACCTATTCTTGAAAAAGTATCCCAGATGGGTAAATCGCTTATGATCATTGCTGAAGATGTCGAAGGCGAAGCACTAGCAACATTGGTTGTCAATAAACTGCGTGGCACACTGCGGATAGCCGCGGTTAAAGCACCGGGTTTTGGTGATCGTCGTAAATCAATGCTGGAAGATATTGCTGTTTTAACTGGTGGAACTGTTATTTCTGAAGAACAGGGATTTAAACTGGAAAATGCAACGGTGTCATATCTCGGCCAGGCCAAGAGAATAACGATTGATAAAGACAACACTACAATCGTTGAAGGGGCTGGAAAATCCGATGATATTAAAGCCCGGATCAAACAGATTAAAGCCCAGGTTGAATCGTCAACGTCGGATTATGACAAAGAAAAACTTCAGGAACGTTTAGCCAAATTGTCAGGTGGCGTTGCCGTTTTGGAAGTTGGTGCGGCTACTGAAGTTGAGATGAAAGAGAAAAAAGCCCGTGTTGAAGATGCTCTGCATGCGACTCGTGCTGCTGTGGAAGAAGGAATCGTTCCTGGCGGTGGTGTTGCTCTGTTGAGAGTTCTTAAGAAATTGGATGCCATGAAAACTACTGGCGACCAGGCTGTCGGAGTTAAAATTGTAAAAAGAGCAATTGAAGAACCAATTCGCCAGATTGCCCTGAATGCCGGTCATGAGGCTTCAATTGTTGTCCAGAAAGTCAAAGAAGGCAAGGACGACTTTGGTTTTGATGCCTACAAAGAAGAATACGTCAATCTCTATCAGGCAGGTATCATCGATCCGACAAAGGTTGTTCGAATCGCCATTGAAAATGCTGCCAGTATTGCCGGCTTATTATTGACCACAGAGGCATTGATCTGTGATATACCGGAAGACGAACCGGCTCCAGCCATGCCTCCGGGCGGTGGAATGGGCGGAATGTATTAATCGATAACTGATTACGCATATAATGGGCTGTTTCAATTAGTGAAATGGCCCATTTTTTTATTTAGAAATATCCTTGTATATTACAAACATATGTACTTGATTTAATGTTTAAACAAGGATATATTGAAAACAAAAACAGGAGGATATATGACAAACTTATGGGGAGACATAAAGAAAAATCTTGGCGAATGGGTAACCAAAGCCGCTGACAAGGCCGGAGAATTTACACGTGAAGCCGCGGATAAAGCAGAAGAAGTCACAAAACTGGGCAAAGTTAAACTGGATATATTTCAGACAAAACGGGATATTGAAAAACAATTTGCAGAGTTGGGCGGTACTGTTTATCAGTTGATTCATGATAAAAAGACCAAAGATTTTGAAAAAAATGAAAATGTAAAAGCATGTCTGGCAGTAATAAAAGATTTAGAGAAGAAACTGAAAGACAAGGAAAAACAGTACAAATCCATTCAGGAAGCCAGTCATGCAGAAAAGGCTAAACCAGCCGATCCGGAAACGAAAAAAGAAGAAAAATAGTTTCCAAATTTCAAATTATAATCCATAATGAAAAAGAGCGGGTCCTTAGAAAAATATCCCCACTCGCATAGCCATGTGCTTAAGAGATATTTTGAGGAAATCAGCCACGAGGATCCTCTTACACCAGAAGAAGAAATAGAACTTGCCGGAAAGGTCAGACAAGGGGATTCACTGGCATTAGACCGGTTATTGCGGGCGAATTTACGGTTTGTAGTATCTGTCGCAAAAAAGTACCAGAATCATGGATTATCACTTGAAGATCTGATTAATGAAGGTAATATTGGATTAATAAAAGCCGCCCAGCGTTTTGATGAAACCAGGGGATTTAAATTCATATCGTATGCCGTATGGTGGATCAGGCAAACTATTCTGCAGGCCATTTCCGAATATTCACGATTAGTTAGATTGCCGCTTAATGTTGTTGGGAATCTCAATAAAATTTCAAAAATAACTTCTGAATTTGAGCAGGAGTATGAACGGGAACCGACGACAGAAGAAATTGAAGAAATCCTTGCCCAGGAAAAAATTGATCTGGATGTTGCCCGCCAACTTTCCGAGGGAACCCTGAGCATTGATTCGCCAATCGGGAAAAATGGCAGCGGAACTCTACAGGATATACTAGCGGGACAGGAGGAAAATGAACCGGGGAGTTTACTCGCCGAAGAATCATTTCATATTGAAATTGAGAGAGCATTACGAAGTTTGGATGACAGGGAGTCGACCATTATTCGGATGTACTTTGGGATTGGCCATGAACTGCCCATGACACTTGAAGAAATAGGAAAAATTCTTCATTTAACACGAGAAAGAGTCCGTCAAATTAAAGAAAAGGCATTGCGAAAGCTTCGACACACCTCCAGAGCGCTCAGTCTAAGAGGCTTTTTAGGCTGATAAAAAATGTTGACAAAGTGTTTACATTTTATTAATATGGGGTGTAGATGAAAATCTTGGGGTTAAATACATAGAAAATTGTTAGAAAAAGAATGAAGAAACAATCCAAGATTGTTCTTGTTTGGAACACAAAAAGATCACCAAAATCCTACGGCTTGTCTTTCAGACAGCTGGTTGGTTTAGTGGTTTTGGCTGTTTTAATAGTCGTTGGTGCTGTAACAATCGGAATTAATGCTTTTTCAAATTCTATTTACAATGCCAAAGTAGTCCGACTTCAAAAAAATAACAGTAAACTTGTTGGTACCATGTACGATCTGGATCAGCGGATTCAACAAATGGAATCAGAATTGCATGTTCTTGCTGAGAAAGATCAGGCATTACGAACGTATGTTGATATTCCGGTAATTGATCGGGACGTTCGGAAACTGGGTATCGGAGGAAAATACAGTTTTCAGGGTGAGGAGCTGGATAATTTATTACCCTATGACGATGTAAAGATATCGGAGTTGGTAACCGATTTGGACCGTCTGACCCGTGAAGTCAAGTTGGAACGTATCAGTTACGAAGAAATCTATAATGCTATCAAACATCGATCTCCCCAGATAAAATCAACACCTTCCATTCGCCCGGTAAACACGGGCTATATTTCGGACGGGTACGGTTATCGTCGTGATCCGTTTACCGGTACACGGCAATTTCATTATGGAATTGATATTTCATCTCCATCAGGAACACCTGTATATGCAACTGCTGATGGTGTCATCCGAAGTACAAATCATAGTAGCACATACGGTAAAATAATTAAAATCGATCATGGGTATGGGTATTCGACCTTTTATGCCCATCTTTCCAAAATGATTATTAAACCGGGTGAAGTGATTAAGCGTGGCCAGAAAATTGCCGAAGTCGGCTGTACTGGCAGAAGTACGGCATCTCATCTTCATTACGAAGTTCGCCAATTCGGGATAAATAAAAATCCACTCGATTATTATTTTACCGGATATATTCGTTAGAATATCTATACCAAAATCTAATTTTTTATTCAGCTTTATTAATAGGCTGTTTTTTTTTAAGTTTCACATACGATGAAAGCAGGTAAATACTATATTGAAACTTATGGTTGTCAGATGAATGAGGCTGATTCTGAAATCATTGCCGGACTTCTGGAACGAGAAAATTATAGCGCCACCTGCAATCCGAACGAAGCCGATATCATTCTGGTAAATACATGCAGCGTTCGTCATGGTGCTGATAACCGGGCAATATCCCGGTTGTCTCAGTTTAAGTCGCTTAAGAAAACAAATCCAAATCTTCTCCTTGGTCTCGTGGGATGTGTTGCTCAACGTGATCGTGGCAAAATATTAGAAGAAAAACCCTTTATTGACTTGGTATTAGGTCCGGACGCCTATCGACAAATTCCTGAATTAATAGTGAACAAACCCCATTCCTTTATTGATGTAAACCTATCCAAAAAGGAAGTCTATGATGGTCTGATGCCATTCAGAAACAGTCTTGTAAATGCCTGGGTATCAATTATGCGGGGTTGTGATAAATTCTGTTCCTACTGCATTGTTCCCTATACCAGGGGACGTGAACGTAGTCGCCCGATAAAAAGCATTATTGACGAAATAAAGTTGGCCGTTCATGACGGATATCAGGAAATCACTCTGCTCGGACAAAATGTCAACTCCTATCATCACGAAGATAACCGCTTCCCGGAACTGCTCATACAGGTTGCGCAAATACCGGGTGTTAAACGGATTCGTTTTACGTCACCCCATCCGGAAGATGTAAACACAAGAATGCTGGAAGTGATGCGTGATTATGAAAATATCTGCAAACATATTCATTTACCCTTGCAATCAGGATCGACTAAAGTATTATCCATGATGAATCGCTCTTATACACAGGAAAAGTATTTTGATTTTGTGGCAAATATCCAAAAATATTTACCCAACTGTGGGATTACAACTGATATTATTGTTGGCTTTCCCGGTGAAACCACCACTGATTTTGAAGAAACTCTACATGTAATGGATAATGTTATCTTTGATAATGCCTACATGTTTAAGTATTCACCGCGTCCATATACTGCGGCCGCTAAACTGACCGATGACGTTAATGAACAAGAAAAAGCGAAACGCCTGAATCGTATTATTGCGAAACAGAAAAAGCATACTACATTCAGAAATCGTCAAACAATCGGAACTGTTCAATCGATATTAATTGACGGGAGCAGTAAAAAAAATGCTGATGAAAAAATTGGTAGGACTGATTCGAATAAACTGGTAATTTTAAAAGAAGGAAACGCTGACATTGGTGATTTAATTGATATATTAATTACCGGAGCACCCGGTGTCAGTCTGTTTGGTAAAATTCAAAAATTATGAGGTTGGTATGAAATATTTAAAGTTGCTTGTGCTTGTTTTAATCGTTCTGTTATTACTGGTCTTTGTAATTCAGAATGTTGGTCAGAAAATTACCTTAAAATTTTTCAGTAGTAACTATGCATTCAGTACTGAAATGATCGTTGTTTTGTTAATATCATTGGTTTGTGGATTTTTGATTGGCTACCTGATTGCCGGTTTTCAAATTCTGGAACAAAAGAAGATAGTGCGCGTCATAAACAGTGAGTATAAAAAGTTAAAAAAAGAGATTGATCTGTTGCGCAATAAGGACCTTGAGGATGTTGAAATTAAAGAATAATCAAATAAAGGATTATAAATGACAACACTTGAAATCATTCTGGCGTTTGTTTTTGTTATAATCTTAATAATGGTTTTAGGGATCATTATTGGGCGGAGGAAATCGGAGACAAAACCAAAAACGTCACTTTACGCCCAGGCTCTGAATCATATTCTGCAGAGCGAGTATGATATCGCTATTAAGGAATTGAAATCAATTATTGAGAAAGATACGAGCCACATTGATGCGTATATTAAATTGGGAAATATTCTCCGAAAAACCGGAAAATTAAAACCAGCCGTGAAAGTGCATCAAACATTGTTGTATCGTCAGGATATTAACAAACTCCAGAAGCTGGAAATAATGCGAAATCTGGTGTTAGATTATGTTGAACTTAATGAAAAGGGAATTGCTCTGTCTGTTGCGCTGAACATACTGGATGAGGAAAAGAAAAACATATGGGCCTTGGAAAAGATTTGGCATTTATACCGGGATTTGAAAAAATGGAATAAGGCCTCTGAATACATGGAGAGAGTACTTCAGATTCGGAAAGAAAACAATAAAAGGGCCATGGCAATTTATAAAGCGCAGGAAGGCCTTGAAAAGTTTGAAAACAAAGCGTTTCACGATGCCCGACTAATTTTCCGGAAAGCGATACGAATCGATTCCCGCTGTGAGGCGAGTTACTATTACATTGCCGAGTCATATTTAAAAGAAAAACGGGATGCCGATGCCGTGGAATGGTGGGAAAAATTTGCTGATGTTGCTCCCAAAAAAGCGTGGCTGATTTTTCCTCAACTTCAAAAAGTTCTCTTCAATTATGGTAATTTTGGGAATATTGAAGATTTTTATCTGAAAATATTGAAAACTGAACCAGATGATGTTCGCACAATCACCGCGTTAGCCAGTTTTTATGAACGTAAAGGGGACTTGTCCAGAGCGTCGGATCTGATCAGTGATCTGATTGAGACCAATCCAAGCTCAGTGATAGCGAAAATTGCCTATTGTAAGTTGTTAATTGCTCTCAAACGTGACCGGGAGGCCGGTGACGTTTTGACGGATATCGTAAATCGGTTTGATTCTATTAATGAAGTCCGCTGCTCCAATTGCGGACATATTGCCAATGAAGCGCTTTGGATTTGTCCTGTTTGCGGAACCGAGGATTCATTTTTAGAATGATAATGAAACGACTTATTCTATCAGCACTATTCCTTTTTCCGGTTCTTATATTTGCACAGGATCTCGATCAATATTTTGAATATATTGAACAGGATGATAGTGATCAGGTTAGATCAGCGATCCCGAATTTGATGAGAAAATATCCCAATAATCCGGATGTTCTGTACCTATCAGCGTTGGTTGAATCTGATGGTGACAAGGCTCTTTTAATTTTTAAAGATGTCATGAGTCAGTACCCGAATAGTGACCGCGCGGATGATGCATTGACGAAAATTATTGAATACCTTTACACCAAGGGGCTTTATAATCGAACGGTAGATTATTCAAAACAGTTAATTGCGAAATATCCAAATAGTGAAAAAATCGGTAACTGTGTCACCATGCTGCTGGGCAGTTTCAATGTTATGAATAAAAAAGATTCGGTGGATTACTACTATTCATACTATCTGAAACGATATCCGGATATGAAACTGCCGTTTAAAAACTATCAATCCGTATCGGCTTATGTCACGGATGACAAACCGGCAGAAATTGTTACCCAGGCTCCGGAGCCAAAAGTGGTCGAACGAACGAGTTCCGAACCAAAATGGGCCTTGCAGGTTGGTGCCTTTGGAAATTCGCAGAACGCGCTGGCACTGAAAAATCGTCTTCAATCTTATGGTTATGAGCCTTATATTCAGAAAATTAAAGGCAGTAATACCGATCTGCTATCTGTTCGGGTCGGTAACTATAAATCACAGGAAGAAGCCAAAACTGCCGGTGATCGGTTGAAAGCGCTGCATAAAATTGATTATATTGTGATTAAGAGGAATTCATGGGAATGAATGCAACCCCGGTGGGTGCCACGGTCTTCAAAATCGCTGTTCCCGACACAATCGGGAAGCTGGGTTCGACTCCCAGGCGTTCCCGCTAATTTGCAGTGCAATAGTTTATTGCTCTGTAATATATTGAAAATGTGATGGTCCAGGGGTGCTGTCCCGATATATCTGGACGGCTGAGAAAATACCCTATGAACCTGATCTGGATAATGCCAGCGAAGGGAGAAAAAATGACATTAAAAAAAATACCAAAAGTTATCCGAATCGCAAGTTGTAGCGTACTTCTAATCTCGTTTATATTCGGTGAGACACATGTAATAACCGGAAAAGTCATTTCTGCAGACTCCGGTCTGCCAATTGAGTTTGCGAATATTATGTTGGAATCCGGCGCCGGTACCTACAGTAGTGAGACCGGTAAATTTGTTATTGAAAATGTGGATATTCCTGTAAAAATAACGATTTCCCACATTGCCTATGAGGACACATCGTTTATTGTTGCAACAGCACGCCTGGGAACTATTTATTTAAAGTCGGAAGTGATTCATGGTCAAGATGTATTTGTCACGGCTACTAGGGCGGTCGAAGGCGTCACTCCGGTAGCATTTTCA
>Ga0268278_1001705_pt1 | contig 12383 bp, 11 predicted proteins | sample saktaG_3_FD_190135 | JGI IMG/M metagenome (GOLD analysis project Ga0268278, IMG submission 190135) | Saline water microbial communities from Sakinaw Lake, British Columbia, Canada - sak_2010_1_5_55m | ecosystem: Environmental > Aquatic > Non-marine Saline and Alkaline > Saline ... | reverse complement strand
TCTGAAGACCTCGCAATTACAGTATAAACACCTGAATTCAGATTCCGAATCTCAAATCTCTCAGTGCCTTGTTGAATTGAAGTGCTTTGTTTGGTAATTAAACCACCCATTTCATTATAAATTTCAATACTATACCAATACTGAACTGATTTGCAAGAAAATGAACACTTGACTGTGGATAAAAACTGGTTCTGTGAGAATAATCGAAAAAATATTGCTTCTTATTTTGCATCTGATGGCTGGATTTTTATCACCTGGACAAATTCAGGACGTTGAAAGACGGCACAGGTCTGAGAAGAAAGAACAACCCAGTGATAAGATAAAAGCCATTCTTTTGCTTGACCGTGGATTTTCCCATTCTGAAGTAGCAAGTATCCTGTTGATTGATATGACCACGGTGCGGCGTTGGCACCAGATCTATACCGAAAAAGGAATTTGCGCGTTTGTAAGAAAAACCTTTAAGGTAAAGTACACCACGAAAGGCATGACAAGCCTTCTGCATAACCTGGGCTACAAATATAAGAAGCCAAAGCATATCCCGATGGATAAGGTCATCCACCACCCGGGCATATTTCTTCGTCATGTTGATGCTAGAATGACCCAGCATCTTTGATACGACTTCGATAGATACCTGGTTAGCTAAAGTAACCGTTGTTGCAAACCTATGCCTGGCCGTATGAGAACCTCCTGTTCAAGTCCGGGACCTGCCACAAAAAGCCATGATTAATCATGGTTTTTTGTGGATCAAACTTCCTCCAAAAATAAAATTGTGGAAGGATTGTGGAACAAAATGGGTTATTTTGAATGATATGGAGTGTTCAATATGTATCTTGGTAAAGGGTGTCAGAAAAATTATTTTGGGCAAAAAGAATCTCGCCAAACTGGTTGATAAGGCAATCAGCGGAATCACGCAGGTATGTGATCTGTTGCCCTGAGCTTAGTTGCCATAACCAGCAATACTGGTATGAGCAGAAGCATTGTGTTTTTCATGGTAGAATCTGATTGGTCAATACTGAAAACAGAAAAAGGAGTATCAATGCTTCATATGCTTAAAAACGACACGTGTTTTGGATTATTGCTACGTATCGGAACGTTTAGTGAAGCGACATTCGTTGAACTGCTTTAGTCCAGGATGATCTTCTTTGTAATACGCTCAGTTCCTGTTCTACATTCGCAAAGATAGATTCCATGCGGAAGAAATTGTCCTTGCTGATTTGTCCTGTCCCAGACAAACCGGTATTCACCGGCAGGCAGATTTACATCTGCAAGGATTGTTTTCACGGGACACATAAATAGATTATAGATCATAATGGATATCTGTTCAGTGTGATCTGTCTTGATACTGACGTTCATAAAATGGGTTACAGGATTTGGATAAAGAAGTAACTCCATTTGAGTTTCCAGGATCATTGGTGTTGCAACATGTAGGGTATCGATCTGAAAAGAGAGGATCCTTGTTTTCCAGGTGTTCAGACCGGAAAGCTGTATGTATTGCTGTGTGTACCAGAAGGTCAAATCATCTCCCGGATCGAGTCCCATCATGGAATAATCACCCCATCGTGTATTGGTCACCTGGACCCCGGCTCCGGTCATTACTTCGGTTTCCCCGAAGGTGAGATAACCGGGATTATCGGATTGACGTCGTCCGGTGACGCGAATAGATGGATATGTTGAGTCTCCGGAAACACTGTATCCAACTGCTATATTCCCATTCCCATCCATGGCTGCACTGCCCATCCAGCGGTTATCATTACCTGGCGCATATGTCCCCTGCTGATGTATTGTCCATCCGTTTCCGCTATTTCTCAGTTCATACCAGCGCATCCCAAAATGATAGTTCCCGTTAGCATCTACTGTATGGTTTGTGACCAAAGATTGATGGGTACTAAAGTTACGATACTGCAGTCGCATCATCAGGCGATCATTCATTGAGAAGAGGGGATTGATACTTCCGGGTTGCTGGATATGATTCTGATCACCCGGATAGCAGATAAACGGATCGACCGGAAGTACAGCATCTTCTGTGAGGAAGCATTGTGTTGTATCTTCCCAATTGATGTGGCAACTCCATATAAGGAGCTGATCTTCCGGGTAACCCATAAACTGGTTTTTGACACTGGCAAGATAATTAGGTGTGCCGGTTGGTGGAGAAGGCCCGTCAAGGTCGCAGGGAAGAAAACAGGAGGGATCTTCCCAGATGTTAGGACTTGTAGGTTCAAAATGGAATTTCACTGTTTTAGCTGCCGGAACTCCGTTAATCATATCTTCACGGTTAAATACCATGACTGTAAGGCCTTCCCAGTGACCAGTTGAATTAGCATCGATATAGTATTCATTGATGGTCATATAATATCCGTCGGGCCATACGCCGAATTTTGGATAATCAGGCATATTGTTGAATTCATAGGCATACAGATTCCAGGCTCCTAATGGATCAGGTGTCTGGGATATGGCAATCATTTCAAAATATGTATTCGGGATGTCATAAACCATGCAACTAACCAGCCACCGGTCACTCAGATGATCGTATAGCACAATAGGATCAGTGTAATAATTCAGGGAGTTCCAGGGACCCGGGAGACTGGCCCACAACGTCTTGTTATTGGCCGGGCCATAAAGAAGGATTCCCTCTTTATCCCAAATCGCAAAAGTGTATTTAACCATCTGAAAATAATTATCGGGCCCTACGTCTCCCTGAGTGTCTGGATTTGGAGAAACTCCACCACTGTTCAATCCATCAAACGTTTGGAGTAAAGAGAGCGATTCTTTACCAGTAAAATTCTGGAAAACATATTGATTCTCAGGAATCTGTTGGGTCTTATATCCAATTGTGAAATGCCCCTGATCAAATTCCGGTTTGCCCGAGCTCTTTTCACAGAGTGGAAGAGGAGCAATATCCCTTAAAGGAGCAGAATGCCCGAATGCGACGGGTTTTATCCTTGTTGCAACTGGATTTGTTAGATTCTGCCCAAAAGAAAAAATGGGAAAAACCATAAGTAGAAAAAAGGTTCTAACATACATGACTTGTCGAATTAAAACTCCTATAAAGATATACTTCTTTGGTCGATTTCTCGATTTCCCATTTAATTCCAAATATTCTTGCCATCCCTGATGATAATTGCAGAAATACCAGGGATGTTTATCTAATCGATACGAAAATGTTCCTGATTTCTTACAAATACAATTGCTTCATCCAGGAATTCTTCAAAATGTTCAGGGAACCAATGACCTGTATCAGGAGTAATAATAAATTGATGTTCCAATCCCAGGGAATTCATTTTTTTTGACATTTCTCTCTGTTCGGGTAAGGATGGATCCATTTCAGTTGTGATCAATACCCCCTGGATATTCCTGTTTGCAGCATTTGTTATTATCTCGTCTTGAAAGCTCTCTGGTTTTTGAGGACATAATAGGATAAAACCCGTAAGGGGAATTGAATTACACAAGGTCACTTCCAGAGCTGTTTTTCCACCTGAAGAAAAACCCCCAATAAAGATTTCATTCTCGTCAATTGAATAATCTGCTTTGATTCTGAGAAATGCTTCAGATACCTCCTTTTTTGCGATGGCAATCTCTTCAGTCCAGTTAAAACCTTTCATGCTTACCATTTCCGAGGATTGAATATACGCTCTGATAAAGGCACTATCCAATACTCTGGATCTCCATACTTTTCTGAAACTTTCATTATTTCCACCTCCACCGTGCAATGCGATAAACAGAGGATACTTTTTCTCACTGTTATACCCGGGTGGAGTTATCACTTCAATTTCCGATTTTGCACTTTTTTGGGCTATTTGATGGAGCTCTTCGTTGCGGATCAGTATGGAATCGAATGCGGCCAACTCTTTATAGGGTTTCCATATTGGATGTTCAAAGGCAAATACATTGAACCAAGTATCATGCATGTGAGCATATCTGAGAATTTCAATCCCTTTTTGCAACTCTCCTGTTTTGGCATATACCAGGGCCAGATTAAACGCGTTGGCCTCAAAATGGTCAGTATAAAGATCAATGTTTTCTTCGAGAACTGCAGCTGCCTCATTGAATTTTCCCTGTTGAAATAAAATTCCGAAATATTCCCGCATTTCAGTATAATTGCCAAAATCTGCTTTCACATTCTCCTGGCCTGTAGCGATGCTGTTGACCAGTATTATACAAAAGACTGTGATAACTATTTTCATCTTATTCCTCCGTTTAAAGCCTTAATCTGACATACAAACGATTCTGGAAACGACTGACATATTGCCATTGGCGAGTTTGCAGTGGTAAACACCTGTCCGCAGATCATTCCCATCCAGGGGAATCGTATAATTGCCTGCTGATTGCACTTCATTGACGAGAGTGCTTATCAACCTTCCGGTCATATCGTAAACTTTAAGTTGTACAACGTTCTTCTCTGGCACGAAATAGGTGATCTCCGATGTTGAAGAGAATGGATTAGGGTGTACTGATATCTTCAAAGGACGTTCTATAAATTTCTGCGATTCTCCAAATGATGTATTCAGATCATTTTCCCACCAAATGATTTTATTCCCAAGCTTTGCTGCTCCCAAAACATCAACATCATTGTCATTATCGATATCCGAAACATAAACGCCACTGGCCCCGGGAAAGACCCCGGATACAGGATGTTTTGTAAAATCCTGATTGCCGTCATTTTCCCACCAGGCTATTTGATTACTCCCTTCTGCAGAAGCGATCAGGTCAATATCCCCGTCGTTGTCCATATCAGCCACACAGATTTGTGCTGCACAGCTGAAACCTGAAGCTATCGAATGATACGTGAAATTCTGACTCCCGTCATTTTCCCACCATGCAACATTACTTCCACAGGATGAGCCAACAATGTCCATATCCTGATCATTGTCAAGATCAATTCCCCTCACCCAATGGGCACTGGCAAAAGGGAAAGAGTGTTCAGTAAAATTCTGGTTTCCATCATTTTCCCAGAAATAAATTTTTCCGTTTCCGTAATTGGTGCCTAATACATCAAGGTCAGAATCATTGTCCATATCAACAACAAAAACACAGGTTGATTTTGCAAAATCAGCAATCGTATGTTCAGTAAAATTCAAATTGCCGTCATTCTCAAACCAATGTATCCCATCATTACCCCAGGATGAACATAAAATGTCAATGTCATCATCAAGATCCAGATCGATGGCAAAAACGGTATGAGGTGAATCAATGCTGTCTGAAACAATCATTTCGGTAAAATTATTTGTTCCATCATTGAGCCACAATGAGAAAAAATCGTCCGAATAGGAGGTGCTTAATACATCCGCGTACCCGTCACCATTGAAATCAGTTGCAAACACACACAATGCTCCGCCATATCCGGATGCAATAGAATGTCTTGTGAAATTCTGGTTTCCGTCGTTTTCCCACCAGTCAACTGAATTTCCTCCGTAAGCAGCGCCAAGAATATCGGTGTCACTGTCATTATCTACATCAATGGCAAATACCGACATAGTCTGCTGATATTTTTCTTCAACAGGATGTTCCTGAAAGGAAATCTGGCCCATAGAAGCAAAGGAGATTCCAATTGTTAATCCTGTTGTTAACAGATAGTGCATAAGCTGTTTTTCCATTTTTTTCATTGTCATGATTGTTGAATTAGTAGTTGTTCCTGCTCAATTTCAAACAAATATGAAAATGAACAATGATAAAATGAAAAGAGTTCAACAAACAACACAGGTTTATAGAGAAAAATCCTATCTGGGTTGATCAACAGGATGTGGACTGGATTCACCAGTTTGTCTATCCATTTAACTAGCTTGTTGAATAGTTGTATTACCTGATGGAAGAATTTGTAGTTTTATCACAGAATAAATTCAATCAATTGTCGCAATAGCAGATGAAGAAATCCCATATCGTAATTATACATATCATATTCTGGTTCATCGTCCTTTCGCTGAGCTTCTCTTTTTTGATTTTTGGTTCATCCGGATTTCCAGTTGAAAGATACCTTGCAGTGGCAGCGAAATCAATTCTTGAAGCATGCGACTTTTACATCTTTTATTTGTTGATAATTCCAACCTTTTTTATCAGGAAAAGATATCTCAGGTTTTTTGCCATCACCATCCTTTATGTTCTGCTATATACCGGAATCTATGCTGTTGGATTAACCTATACATATATCGTACTCAAACTCACCCCAGGCTGGGGGATACTAGATACGCAATTTGTTGTGGCAACCTATTATACCATTCTGTATATCCTCCTGGGAGGATTATTCAGGTTAGCAATAGACGGGATTCAGAATCATCAGCAAAAAATCCGGCTGGAACAACAAAATGTTAAAAATGAACTCGCCCTCCTCAGATCGCAAATTAATCCTCATTTTTTATTTAATACGCTGAATACCATTCATTCTTATATCATCAGCAAGAACCCCGATTCGGCTCAGGCAGTTATCAAGCTATCCGATATCATGCGATACATGCTGTATGATGCCGGAAAAGAGAAGATCACCCTTGAACAGGAGCTGGAATATCTGAATAGCTATATAAGTTTACAGGACTTCAGGCTTGAAAAAGAAGGATTTGTGCAATTTAACATCAACGGCAATGCCAATGAATTGCAAATTCCCCCCATGTTGTTCACACCTTTCGTGGAGAATGCATTTAAGCATGGAAGAAAATGGGATGCCCAAACCGGCATTGTGATAAGAATGGATATTAAACCGAGGTTTTTACATTTTGAAATCAGGAACTTTTTTGATTCGAGCAGAGCCCCTGACATCAAAAGAAGCGAAGGCGTAGGGTTGAAAAATGTAAGGCGGAGGCTGGAGTTGCTCTATCCAGATAAACACGACCTGGAGATTATAAAGAAGGATGATACATTTATTGTCAGATTAAGAATTGAATTGGAATGATCACTATTAATTGTATTGCTATCGATGATGAACCTCCTGCATTAAGGCAGATGGTGGAATATATATCCAAAGTCCCATATCTTAACCTACTGGCTACGTTTACCAATCCTATCGATGTAATCAGTTTCCTGAGAGAGAATCAGGTTGAACTGATATTCCTGGATATTCAAATGGAACACCTTTCAGGAATTGAACTTTTAAAACTACTGAAAGAACAGCCTAAGGTTGTTTTGACAACAGCTTTCGACTCATATGCCCTGCAGGCTTTCGACCTGGATGTTGATGATTATCTGCTGAAACCGATTTCATTTACCCGTTTTGTGAAAGCAACTGAGAAAATTTATAATGAGTTGCTTCTCAAGAAACAACCCAATCCCCTGGAAATGGATAGTATCAGAGATGAGAAAGATTTCTTTTTTGTTAAGTCCGAGTTTCGAATCGAAAAAATTGACTTTAGTGACATCCTTTATATTGAAGGAATGAAAGAGTACCTGATTATTTTTCTAGAAGGATCAAAAAAAGTATATACCCTGCAAAGTTTTAACGACATTTTGTCCAACATGCCAAAATCCAATTTTATCAGGGTACACAAATCATATATTGTCCCGTTGAAAAAGATCAGTTCGATAAGGAAGAATAAGATTATGATAGGTGAAAAAGCCATTCCAGTAGGCAGTACATTCAGAGAGTCGTTTTTTAATGCTATTCAGAAATGACTCCCCAGACTGAAATCAATCAACACTGCAAAAGAATCAACAAACCTCTGCATTGAATCAATTATGTATTAACCGATTAATCGGCTGAATATATCTAGAAGTTGATTCGGTTGGTTGATTTAGTTTTTTTTAGTGAATAATATGTTCAAGATTTGACTTCTATTCACTAACCTACCATTATCATGAATCAGTATCGAATCCTATTTTTCATGTGCTTACTCGGATTGACATTCCGGAGTGAAATGCCGCAAGCACAAACCGTTACCGACATTGACGGAAATGTTTACAATACAATCGTCATAGGGGAACAAACATGGATGCAGTCAAATCTGAGAGCGTCTCATTTTGCCGATGGTTCCACAATCACCGGGCTCTGGATCTACAACAATGACAGCACCAATCTGGAGGTTTACGGACGGTTGTATGACTGGGATGCAGCTATGCATAATTCCACTGTATCCGGGACACAAGGAGCCTGCCCTGATGGATGGCACATTCCTACTGATGGGGAATGGACGATCCTGGGGAGCTTTCTTGGGGGAAATAGTGTTGCTGGTGGGAAGATGAAGGAGACCGGTACCGAACATTGGGCAGCACCCAACACCGGAGCTACAAATTCCAGCAATTTTTCCGCATTGGGAGCCGGTGAAATTGAGAACGGAGTATTTCAGTTTTTAAAAACAGCCGCCGTTTTCTGGAGTTCAACACAAACAAATAGCCTTTATGCCAAATACAGATACCTATCTCATGATGACGCTATTCTACACACGCAGACCTGGAAAAAAACACTCGGGTATTCCATTCGTTGCGTGAAAGATACAGTATCAACCGGGATGCAAAAAGATGTGCAGGAAAACAAAGTGATTCTTTTTCCAAATCCAACCATGGATAAATTCAAATTGATATTCGCTCCCCCTCATCCGGGGGATAACCATTTGTTCATTTATGATTCGATGGGTGTACTGATTATTGAAGAAATTATTCAAGATAAAGAGACAACTATCGAATGTAAACTGTGGCCAGCCGGAATTTATATAGTATATATCCAGGGTGAAAAACCCGTCAAACTGATTAAGCAATGAGCAAAAGGAAAAACTGGATAAAAAGTGTTGTAATCATTTTTTTTACATGTATTGTCATTGTCGGAGGATTTTACCTGTACATCCAATATAAAATTAATCAAATCAAATCAACCTTAAATGTTTGTGAGGTTCAACAGGAGAACTTCAAAACTACAATTCCTTTTAACTATGTTAAAAACTGGATTATAGTAAAAGTTAGATTTGGTGTCTCTGATAAAGAATATGACTTCATTGTAGATACTGGATCGCCGACGGTCTTTTCCGATTCTCTAATCCGGGAAGTTGGACATGAAAACTTCTCAAAGATTGCTGTCATTACTGATACTTCTTCACATGCATTCAACGATTACGTGGTAACAACCGATGATTTGAACCTTGGAGGAATATCATTTAACCATGTAGGAGCACTCGTGGTGAATAACTCGGAATTCGGGATGTTGAATTGCATCTCCCCTTATGGAATCATTGGTTATAATATATTACAGGTTGGAATCTATCAAATTGATTACCTGAATAACCAGATTACGATTACGGATCAATTAGATAGTCTTCGGAATGTGGGAACTATTCAGTGGGTAAACTATACAACAATTTCCCAGGAAACACCGGTAATTCGGGCTTCGCTGAATGATAGTATCTCTCTCAACCTTACCTTTGATACAGGATATAGCGGATTCATCACCCTATCCTCTCAAAAATTGTTTGAGAAGCTGAATATCTGTTGCCAGGATCAAACGGCCAGATATCATACAATTCCAACCATAAAAATTACCAGAACCCATGAAACCGAATCTTATGAAAAATTGCTATTCAAAGGGGCAACGCTTTCCGTTGATTCAATAGAAGTGAAAGATATCATTGTCCCTGTAAGCAATACACCAGAAAGTCCCTCTTCAAACCTCATAGGGAATAAGTTTTTTGAACATTTTTTACTAACCCTTGATTACCGGAATAAACGAGTTGGATTTACCCCTAACGGGAAGAGGTTTCATCCTGAAGAATCAACAGGTTTTGGCTTCTCTTTTTCACCAGAAGGGTACACCCTGATCATTACATCTGTCTACGTAGGAACCGAGGCTGAAAAAATAGGACTTCAACCAGGTGACACAATTCATTCTATCAATGATTTGGTAATTTCCGAATTAAATACATCTGACTTCTGCCAGATTTTCAGGAATGAAATTCAATTGATCAATGAGCAAGATACATTGATCACACTTGGTGTCTGGAAACATGGCCAGATCTGCAGACATAATTTTTTAAAAATCAGACTGTTGTAATTATAAGTACTCAATCCTATGAAGAAATCACCGATATTGTTCATACTCCTTTGTATTACCTCTTTCGTCGTTAGTCAGACAGCTGAATTTGCTGTAATGACGAGTGTGACTGTGCAGGAAAATCCTCCCGAACTGGTTTTTAACTGGCCGGAAGATATCAATGCCTCTCAGTATTATGTATTTAGAAAAGCAAAAGAAGATACCATCTGGGGGGAGCCAATCGCTGTGCTTGACGGATGGGTCACCCAGTTTATCGACACGGATATTGACATTAGGGAAGCGTTTGAATATGGCTTTTACAAAACATTAAACCGATTTTCAGACAGTGTCGAACTCCCCAACGGTACTGCGGTTACATTCACCATCTTTGACACATGGAGTGACGGGATGTGCTGTCATCATGGTCTGGGCTCCTACCAGGTAACCGGGAACAGCCTGACATACGCCTCAGGAGGTGATTTCGGGGCACAGGAGTCTACTTCATTTATTGTTGACGGTGGAGGGACTACGACGGTGGACCAGGTTAACATCAGCATTCAGCTGGATGTTTATGGCGATGAGACATCGTGGCAACTGGTCGATAACGGAACAAGTACGGTGATAATCTCAGGAGGGCCATATCAACCGCATAAATACGGACATACATATAGCGGCATTAAGGTACCCTTCGTCGACTCGAGAGGGGCTGTATTGTTGTTGGTCGACGATACCTTCTCCTCTACTCTCGCCCAGGAGTTGATGAGGCTGGAGTGTGATTTGATTTGCGACGGATGGAAAGTAAAACGACTGGAAATAGGTCGTAACAGTGAAGTCACGGAGGTGAAAGAGCAGATCGTGAACGCCTGCCAGGACGATTCGACCATCAACACAATATTCCTTTTCGGACACATTCCCGTTCCTTATTCCGGGAATATCATGAGCGCCCACTCCAATCACTGCGGCGCCTACCCTGCCGATATCTATTACGCGGAACTGGATGATGAATGGACTGATTTTTATGTCAACAACACAACCGCCAGTCGGCCGGAAAACCATAACGTCCCCGGTGACGGGAAATTTGACAACACATTTATTGAATCAGGGGTTGATTTGCAGGTTGGCCGGGTAGACCTCTACGATATGCCGGCATTTCCGTTTGACGAGGCCGGCCTTCTTGGCTACTACCTGGAAAAGGACCATAATTTCAGATATGGGATTGTACAACCCGAACGCCGGGGACTTATTGATGATAACGTGGGTACTTTGGGCGGACTGGCTCCTTGTGCAGCCGGGCTGCGTTATTTCTCTGCCATGTTTGGTGCATCCAATGTAAATAATTTTGACTATTTCACCACCTTGCAGAATGAGAGTTATCTTTGGTCGCAGGGGGCAGGAGGAGGGAGTTATACTTCATGTGGTGGTGTTGGGACAACCAACGATTTTGCCACAAAGACAGTTCTCACTGTCTTCACTATGCTTTATGGGAGTTACTTTGGAGATTGGGATAACAGCAATAATCTCTTACGTGCCCCTCTCGCTGCACAAGGAATGCCCTTAACCTGCTGCTGGGCTGGAGCCCCTGTTTGGGACTTCCATCATATGGCACTGGGAGAGACCATAGGCTACAGCACATTGATTACACAAAACAACATCAACCTTTATGCACCGGCCGACAGGGCATACCAGGTAGCCACATCCCTGATGGGAGATCCAACGCTTCGCCTGCACATGGTGCTACCGGCTTCCAGGCTAGAGACCATAGGGGGAACAAATGGAGTAAATCTCTCCTGGAATCCCTCTCCGGATATCATCGAAGGCTATCATATCTTCAGGGCTGAAACCATATATGGTGATTTTATCCGTATCACCGGTGATCCGGTATCCGGCATCCAATATACCGACCTCTCACCCCTCAGCGGCAATAACGTTTATATGGTGAGAGCCTTGAAGCTGGAGACCTCCGCCAGTGGCACCTACTATAACCTAAGCCAGGGAGTGATCGATTCAGTGAATGTAGTTATTGGTGTCAAGCAGCCTGAGCAGGAGAAATATAATCAACTGAGGATTTACCCGAATCCATCTGGAAAAACCTGTTTCATTGAATTCTCAACTCCTCAACCTGATCAAATCACGCTGAGTATTATCTCATCAACCGGAATCAAGGTAAGAGACCTTATTGAGGATCAACGAATACACTGCGGTCAACATTCGATCTATTGGGATGGAAGAGACCATTCAGGCACATTGGTTAAACCCGGGTTATATTACATACGGCTTATAAATAAAAGTGGGAGTGACATTTTGCAAAAACTGATCCGGTATTAAGAAACTGTTTTGATTTTATTTTTCAATTCTGTTAAGCATCAGTCGGATCATGGCTAATTGGATCATTGTTTCACTTGTATCTGTAAGGTACTCATAGTCTTTACTAAGCCTACGGTAACTTTCG
>Ga0268278_1001698_pt1 | contig 12429 bp, 8 predicted proteins | sample saktaG_3_FD_190135 | JGI IMG/M metagenome (GOLD analysis project Ga0268278, IMG submission 190135) | Saline water microbial communities from Sakinaw Lake, British Columbia, Canada - sak_2010_1_5_55m | ecosystem: Environmental > Aquatic > Non-marine Saline and Alkaline > Saline ... | reverse complement strand
TTCTCTGCCGGGATCATCGAGGGCGACTTCTCTGCCGGGATCATCGAGGGCGACTTCTCTGCCGGGATCATCGAGGGCGACTTCTCTGCCGGGATCATCGAAGGCGACTTCTCCGCAGGGATCATCGAGGGCGACCTGGCGACTTCCGCATAGAATTGCAGTAACTTGCTTACTTGATACGCCGGGGTACTCCAGCGGTCTGAAGGGTCATACTCCCAATGACCGAAGACAAGGCCGCTTAGGGCTACATCCCAGGGGTTCCCGGCCTATCGCGTGAGGAATTACGAGTTGCGGCTAGAACCAAGCCGCTGATTATTAAAAAACATATCAAGCAAAAAATCAATAAGGAGGCTCGAAAATGAAAAAGAAGCATTGGACAGCGTTAGGCCTGGCACTGGGAGTTTTAGTGCTGGGAATGTTGGTGGGCCTGATGACGGTCGGCACTGTAGCAGCCGACCCGACGCCCGGAGTGAAGATCCAGATCCCTCGCCTGGACGTGGGAGATACAGGAAATGGTGAATGGGAGACCTGGATTCACGTGCAGAATGTGAGCCTGCCGGACCCAGTTACCGGGGTAGAGCCGAAAACCGGGGCGATCTTCATGGGATGGGGAGATTACTCTGGAGAGTGCCCCACCAACGACCCAGGGGTTGTTGCCAACTACTGCCAGTTGATCCAAGGAAACGCCATCTGGACTCTCAAGAGCCAGATCGCCGAGACGGTCAAGTCGGCCATAATCTACACGGTCAGAGAGGACGTGTTCATGGAGGCTTGCTACGCCGCAGAAGAAGCCAAGGGTGATACCACAGCTTGGAGATGCTGGCTGGAGGAGTGGGAGTTTGGCACGTGTGAGGGCGACGGAGGGGGCTGGAATGATGGCCCCGGGGATGCTTTCGGAGAAGATGTAGCCGTCACGGTGACCCGTTATGGGCCTAACGACTACGGCACCTTTGTCTCCAGCACCTATACTGGAATCTCCGAGGATATGGACGGTGAGGGTGCTCCGTGGGAATACTATGCCCCCTACGTTATGAGGGGCTACTACGGCCTGGACACGGAGCTGACTATCCAGAACTCAGGCGAATTGTGTACCTCGGTATGGATAGACTACATGCAGCAGAAAAGCTGCCACATCGAGTTCAAATACCATGTCGAGCAGTTGGCGCCAGGTGAGTCCATACGGCTGAGAGTGCCGAAGGAGGTTAACCTGGCAGACCCGAATGGCTGTGGCTGGCTAGGCTCGGCCCACATCTCGGCTGAACAGCCCCTGGGCATCACCGTGGACGAAACGAGCTTCGACGCACCTTGCTTCGGCGAGGATCGGGGTACTTTGCTGACCCATCGCGCTCGGCCCAAAGTAGAGCTAAGAGACGGGGAACCCATCGAGGACACGAAAGTCTACGCTGATCTCATCTTCCGCGAGTGGAGCAATTGGGATGCCAGCATCCAGGTGCAGAACCTGAGCCGCACTGGACAGAGTACTTTCGTGACCGTGGATTTCTTGGACAACAGCGGCGATGAGGTTCTCTTCCTCGCTGACTGGGTCTGCCCCGGAGGTTCCGAAACTTTCTACCTGCCGATAGTCACCAACCTGGGCTTCGACTACGTAGGGGCAGCCGAGATTGAATCGCACGATCAAGTGAACTACCCCGGTGGGGAGACAGGCAAACAGCCCATCTTCGCTGTGGTAGACCTGAAGAGGCCGGATGATCCTCTCACGCCGGACCCGGACGCGCAAGGTGGAAGCTACAACGCCCACCCTTACTCCCAAAAGGAGTGGGTAAGCCAGATCGCCCTTCCCTTCATGGCCAAACAAGCTGAGGACATGTACACCCAATGGACCTCGCTGATCGCCATCCGCAACAACTCCAACTGCAACAAGATCCGGCCTAGCATCCACTTCAAAGACGAAACCGGGACAGTTGTGTGCAAGATCCAGAGCTTCTGGCTCATGCCCAAGCACGTCAAGATGTTTGACCTTAACAACATCGGCTGCTTGTGGCCAGGCTATGTCGGCGCGGCCAGGGTGTACGTCGAAGGGTTCGAGCAACTCTGCGACGTGGATCAGGATGGTCACGTGGACAACGAGCCCCTCATGCCTTCCGTGATAGTAGTAGAGAAGGGCCTCCCCTTCGGCTTCGGCGGCGATGTCACCAATATCTACGAGGGCATCCCCTACGCTACGAACAGGCCTGTCTGCTACGGTGACATCTTCGGCACCGTTACTGTCAAGCAGGCAGACCACGGGTATGACCGCGAAGAGCTTCATCTGGTTAACGTGTTCCTCGATGGGGATGACACCGGGAAAGACACCGACTCCACCGGCGGCTACCAGATTACCCATGTGCCGGAATACACTCACACGGTGAAGTTCACCAAGAGCGACTTCTTCGATCTTGAGGAAACCGGCTATGTCGAGTGTGGTGAGGATACCATAATCAACGGCGAGATGATCTGCTCCAACCCGCTGACCGTTACGACGAGGTACTCCACTGTGCTTGGATCTGGGGTCCTCCCCAATGTCTTGGTCGATGGACTAGTGACATACCGAAACGGGGATGCAACCAACGAGTACCTGGCGTACACTGTCACGACCGACAACGACGGTGTCTCGACGGTCCCTGTGGCTGGTGGTCAGACAATCACCGGTACAGCCACGCTGTATGGTTATGACGACGCCACAGACCTCTATGCGACGACGGCAACCACTGTCTGCAGCTTATCCCCGTCTCTAACCTTCACGCTGTGCCAGTGGAACACCATCGTGGGCACGGCCACCATCGGCGGCCAGAAGGCTGCGGGCTACAGGGTTGATGCTGTCCGGACGGATACGTGGGCCGTGGTTGATACCGACACTACCACCGCCAACGGCGTGTTCATGCTGCACAACTTCAGCACGGCGGTCTATACGCCGAGCGTGACCTCTCCGACTACCTATCCGTATGACATCAGGCTCTACAACACCAGCGAATCGCTCATCTCCACGAAGACCGGCATCACTATCACCACGTGCGGTGCTACCGGCGTGATCACCTATACTGACGGCACCTGGACTGGGCCAACTTGGTAATCACGCCAGCGGTTTTGCGGGCTGAGAAATTCAAAAGCCACCAGGGGTTTCCCCCTGGTGGCTTTTTGTTGTGCTTCGTGCATAGCCAGGCGAGGTCACTATGGAACCCGCTCACCCAAAACTCGCCATAGCTCCTCGTGGCTGCTAATGCCAGCCACGGTGTCAACAAACTCCCTAAGGGAAACACTCTCTCGCCGCAACCTCTGCAAGGCCTCCCCGATGGAATCCACGGAGGTGGGGCTGGTGGCGTAGGAACCATAGAAAGCGAAATAGGCCTGGTTCAGCTTCCTGATGTAGTAGCCCTGGGACACCAGGAAACGGCGTCGCTCCTCCATGTACTCCTCAGCTCCCTCTACATCGCCCTGCGCCAGCAGTTCGTCAACTGTCAACCGGATGCGCCTCATCTCGCGGTTGAACTCGGACTCGACGGGCTCCGGTTGAGGCTGTTCCTCACTCTCTTCGACGGGAGGAGGGGCCAACTCAGGATAGAAGCGGGCGATGACCAGCCCGCCGACCTCGTCACCGACGATAGAAGCCACTGTCTCGTTGATGGTTCTCATTTGAGGACTGGCATCGTAGTGCCACCCCAGCGGCCTGAAGAACATGTACCCGTGAGTCCACTCGTGAGCAGCGGTCTTGACGATGAAATCCAGGGAGGCTGCCTCCATTACCATGGTTGGATAGACCGATAATCCCCCGACGCCTACGGTCAGCGACGACACATCAAAAGTCTCGCCAATTTCCTCCTCAATAGCCTCTCGGATGTCCAGGCCCAGGCCATGTTCGAGATAGACTCCTTTCTTCACCCGTATCTCCTGACGGGGTGAGATCACCAGGTAGACGGGCAACTGCTCGAACTGGAACATGACTGGAGGCCAAACGATGCTCAGAGTCTCCAGATTTTGAGAGACTAGAATCTGGGTTATCTGCCCCTCCAGAATAGCCTCCACCTGTCCTTGCTTGTCCGCCTGGCGCTGTCTCAATTCCGCCAGCTCCTGGCGCAGGGGCAGCGTGGCCGTGGCTGAATCCTCCTCTACAGTGCTGTAAGTTTGTTGGATGCTGCGTTCCAATTGACCGATCTGCTGGATCAGGGAGATATAATCGAGGACGATGGCCTTTTTCTCCTGCTCGCTCAAATGCCCCACCGGGTCGGTCAACATCTGATCGAGCTTGCGAGTGATGGCTCCAGCTTCCCACCTGGCAAAGCTGAACTCGTGGCCGGCCACCACCGCGCCCATTCCATAGTCGAAGGTTCGATATGGAGGGATGACACTGCCCTGTAGGAAGATCAACAAGACAAGAAGGATTCCTAAGACTGCCCTTGCTACTCTTTTGAGCATCGTCAGCACCTTTCGCTATTCATTTTTACCTTTGATGATACAACATGTTCGCCAATTGTCAAGTGAACGGCCCAAACAAAAGAGCCCTCTCAAAGGTTGAGGGCTCTTTTGCTGTAGGCTGGTATGGCTATTGAGCTTGTCTAGCCTGCCCAGGCCAACGCCCAGTCAGGCACCCAGAGTTGGCTGAAGCCAAAGAGGGAGAAGACCACCGAGAAGATAAGTAGCAACACCGCCAGCGCTATCAGCACGTGGTCGCGTCGCCGGTAGCGCAACTGCTCCAGCCACGTGCGCGGGCCGACGCCGAACGCGCGCAGGTCCATCGCGTCTATGATGTCCTCGCTGCCGGCGATGGCGTGGATGGTAACCGGCACGATCAAGGGGGCCAGTTTGCGTACCTGCGTGATCAGCCCACCTTTCAGCTTCTCGATCTCGTATCCGCGGGCACGCTGCGCATCCATCGTCAACTGAAAATCGCGTCCCAGGGTGGGGATGAAGCGCATGGTCAGTTCCATGGCATAGGCAATCTTGTCCGGCAGCCCCAGTCCGTGGAAGGTGACGCCGTAGTGGGCCGGGTTCAGCGAGTAGGGGATCAGGATCGTCATGCTGGCCAGGCTGAACACCCGCACCAGTTGGCTGAGCGCGTAGAAGGTGCGCTCGACGGTGATGTTGAGCGTTGGCCGCCAGTTGAAGATGGTGAACGGCGCTCTCAGGCTGGTGATCAGGTGCTCGTCGGCGTAGAACTCCACCCCACCGCGGCCAGTCAGGAACGTCAGCAGCGAGAAGAAAGTGATAAACCCGCCCATAAACAGCCAGACGCGGCGTGTCTCACGCCACTTGAGCCCCGACGTGAAGATCGCTACCAGGGCGATGAGGAGGAGTGGGGTCAGAAAGCGCAGATCCCAGAACAGGACAGAGGCGACCATAAAGCAGCCGTAGAAGATCAACCAAGCCCGTGGGTCCAAGCTCTGGATCAGTGATTTTCGCTTGCGATAGCGCCAAGTTACCAGCATCGCTCCACCGCCGTTAGAAACCAGGTTTTTTGAAAAAACCTGGTTTCTGGCTCTCACCGCCCTGCCTGTCGCTGGACGGCTGCGTAGGCCGCCACCAGAATCGGTACCAGGATGGCGGCAAAGATCAGGTTGGGGCCGGCTGCGGGCAGGAACTCGCCCACGATGGCCACGGCTGGCGAAAAGCCGTTGATCCAGATATCGGATATAGCGGCGAAGCCGATGCCGATGAGGTTGCCCAACATGCTCCAGGTCACCGCAGCCGCCACGTCAATGTTCTGGCCGAAGGCGAAGCGGACGATGAGCACCAGCGCGAAGCCGATCACCACCGAAAGAGCGGCGAACCAGGTTATGGTTGCGTCACCGAAGATGCCCGCATCCGGGTCGAAGAACATCATGTTGGCCAGGCTGGGGTTCAGGAGCCAGAATATGGCCGCTATGGCGGCCAACACCGCGCTGACGATGAGCACCGTGTTCATGCCCTTCTTCTTGTCGGCGAAGAGGAGCGCCATACCGGCGATCATGCCGACCAACCCGTTGGCCACGCTCCACTGGGGTGAGAGGCCGAAGCCGGTCAGCGCATCGCCAAACATGTTGCCCACCGCGCCGGTGAAGAAGCCCACCGTCGGACCAAAGGCATAGCCGAAGAACATGGGGATGGCGATGGCGGGACGGAGCGCGACCTGGCTGACCGACGGCACGGCGAAGACAGTGCCGTTGAAGAGGTAGGAGAACACGGCATAAAGTGCTGCGCCGATGGCCATGTACACCACCTGGCGCGTGCCCACTTCCCACACCCCGCTGCTGCTCGTGAGCAAGTAGACAACGAAGACGATCAGAAGTCCGATGCCCACGAACACGAAGCGCAGCAGGGCTGTTTCATCCAATTTGAGGCTCTCGTTCATCGCCCCCCCGATCCACACGACGAGCATGAATATGACCAGGACGGCGACGAGCGCGACGATCACGGAAAGCAATTTGCGGTTCATTAGATTCCTCCTTTGCATTTGAGTATCTAAAGGTCTTCTAGCCGTTTAGAAGTCGTACCGATTTATCTACATAAACACCTCCTTTCTGCCACTGCGGGCCACAGCGTCACACGTGAGCCAGCGCTTCGGCCCTCATGAAGCGCCCCGTCCGGGGCAGGAATTCCAGGTTGGCCGCCAATAGCGAGGTGGGCACGATGTGGCAACGCTCCAGGAGATCGTACTGGGCCAGTACCTCCTGAGGCTTCCCGTCGGCGGCGATGCGCCCCTCGTAGACCAGGACGACGCGGTTGGCGTAGCAGACCGCTAAATCTATGTCGTGGGTGATGAACAGGATGGCCTCAAAGTTCGGCAACTGCAAGATGGCGTCCATGAAAACCATGTAGTTTTTGTAATCCTGACCGGCGGTGGGTTCGTCCATCACCATGATTTTGGAGCGCATGGACATGACGGCGGCGATGCTGACCCGCTTCTGCTGGCCGAAGCTGAGGGCCAGGGGTGGGTACTCTTCCAGCCCGCTGAGGTTGAGGATTCTCACCGCCTCGGCTACCCCCTCGTCAATGGTGGCCTCGTCGTAGCCCAGGTTCTCAGGGCCGAAGGCCAGCTCCTTCCGCACAGTGGGGGCGAAGAGCATGTGACTGGGACTCTGGAAGACGTAGCCCAGGGTCTTGGCGATCTCGGCCACGCTTAGCTCGTGCGTGTCCGCCCCCTCGACCAGCACTCGCCCGCCCGTGGGCTTAAGCAGGCCGATGGCGTGTTTGACCAGGGTGGTTTTGCCTGCGCCATTGGCGCCCAGGATGGCGATGATGTCGCCGCGGTTGATGGTCAGATTGACGTCGTGTAGGACCAGCGGCCCCTCCTCGTAGGCAAAGCTCACTTCCTCGAACTCCACCAAAGGCGCGCCGACCTGCCCCCCCTTCCTCCCCCCCAGAGCCTGCCCTGAGCAAGGTCGAAGGGTTGGGGGGGAAAGAGGAGGGGCGGGCGAATAGGCAGAAGCCTGATCGTGGCGCGCCCGGGAGATGACCATCGGCGCCGGCAGCTTGACCTCGTGGTAGTCCACCACTCGCTCCAGGCCAGCCACAGGCCCAAGATACTGCAGTTGTCCGTCCATCAAAAAGAGAGCCTTTTCTGGCCCGATCTTCAGGATATCCTCGACCCGATGCTCGACGATGATGATGGCCCGGCCCTCATCGGCCAGGCGGCGGATGAGGCGCAGGGCCTCTTGTGCGCTGGCGGGGTCGAGGCTGGCCAGGGGTTCATCCAGGAGGAGGATGGAGGGCTGCATGGCCAGGATGCCGGCCAGGGCTACCTTCTGTTTCTCGCCGCCGGAGAGGTAGAAGGTCTCCCGCCGCCGCAAGTGGTTGATGTCCAGGTAGTCGAGGGTCTCATCAACGCGAGCGGTGATTTCCGCCGGCGGCAGGCCCAGGTTCTCCGGCCCGAAAGCCACCTCGTTGACGACGCGGCTGCCCAGGATTTGGCGCTCAGGGTCTTGCAGCACCGTGCCCACGATCTGGGAGATGGCCGCCAGGGGCTTGCCGCCGGTCTCTTCCCCGTGGAGGTAGATACGCCCCTCCAACTCCCCTCTGTAGCTGCGGGGAATGAGGCCATTCAGGCAGCGGATAAGGGTAGTTTTGCCGCAGCCGCTGGTGCCGGCCACCAGCATGATCTGCCCTGCCTCCAGTTCAAAGGAGACGTCGCGCAGGGCATAATTGGGCCGTTCGCGATATTTGAAAGAGAGATTCTCCACGACTAGAGCAGGAGCGCTCGAGCCTTGATAGCCTGGTTCCAAAGATCTCCCCCTGTTATCCTGACTGGACTCGCATTCCGGCGGAATCACCCCGTGACCCAGTTGACCAATTGAAGCCCTGGAACTCTCGAAACCTCGCGGACGTTGTTCGTTACCAATGTAGCGCCCAGACTAAGAGCGTGAGCTGCTATTAGCATGTCTAACGCTCCAATCGGAGTCCCTTGAGCTTCCAGTGCAGCCCGTATCTTTCCATATTCAACGGCTGCTTGTTCATCAAAACTAGCAACGACCAGCGGTACCAGGAATTGCTCCAGAGCTCGTTGGTTCTGTTCAGTGTATTGACTCTTCTGGACACCGTACTGTAACTCTGCTACAGTGATGGAGGAAACACCTATGTCCCCGACGGAATGAGAGCGGAATTGCTGCAACACCTGTGGGGGGTTCTTTTTGATTAGGTAGATGCAGATATTGGTGTATAGGGATTCACGGCAGTCTTGATCAGGGCGGCAAAGTGTTGTCGTCTATTTCTGACGCACATATGTTCTGAACCTTACCAACTGAACTCCAGACAGTATGACACCCCATCCCGGCTGAACGTGGCCAAGCGGTCGGCTAGGCGACAGCATAGCCATTCGTAGGCCCATCGGGCTCGCGCTCGTGGGATTCGCCTGGCATACACTGTCATCACCCGGCGCGACGGGTCAATCTCCACCCGATCGCCAAAGGTCAGAACCTCTCGGCGCAGACGTTCAGGCCCCGTCCCATCCAGGCCCATCTCTTCGGCCAGCAGCTTCAAGGTCACGTAGGCGTGCGCCTTGTACAGGTTCAACAGCGCCATCTTGCGCACGTCGAGCCGCTTCACCTGGTAGGCACGCTGAGCCTGCCCCGTGGCCGTATCCACCATCACTTGCTCCAGTGCGGCTGCCCGTTGAGCGACGCGGGCCAGGTTCTGGGCGTGGAGATGGGCTGCCCTTTGGTACAGACTGTGGTATTCTTGCTTGGACAGGTCTCCAACCTCCAGCATGGCTCCATAGCGCTCCATATCGGCCTTGTACTTGACCACCTGATGCTGGGCTCGGCGCAGCAGGGAGCGTCTCCTGATCAGGTCACACTCCTCGGTCAGGGTCACGGTGTGGACCCGGTGGGTAGGGATGGCATCACCAGCCAGCTCGTGACGCTTGACTTTGTAGTAGTTCTCTGCCTGTTGCTTCAGACGCATCGCCTCCAGCACGGCAATGGTGGTCATCACCCGCCAATCATCGAGGGCGACCTCCCCAGGCCGCAGGGCATGGGTGAGAATGCCGAAGCGCCATCCCTGGTCGGTCTCCAGAACCACGGTGCGCACCGGGCGATGGTCAGGGATGTCCACCGTGGTCTCGGCCAACCGCACCACCTGGTGTTCCTTGCTGGCCTTGCCCATGGTCAACGGTTCCGGCAAGTCGATGAACTCCTCCTCGGGCACCGCTGCCAAGGCTCGGCGGTTAGGGGCAGTGGCCTTGAGCCAGGTGACAGGGATCACATCCTGTTGGTCGAGCCAGCGCAGAAGGGTAGCGTCATACCCCTCCTTGTCGAAAGCGACGATGCGCACCTGGCGGTCGGGAGGTAGGTGACGATTGGCCTTGGTCACGAGTTCTGGAATGACCTGATTGAGCTTGCTTTCCGCCGGCTGATAGGTCGAGAGGGCCGGTGCCCAGTTGAACAGGCAGTACTCCACTACCCCCCGCACACTGGTGTGTTTGGTACCATGCCGGGTGCGGCCGATGGATTCGTCACCGGTGTATTCCACGGTGTGGCCATCGAGATACCACACCCGTCCTCGGAACAACCCGGTTACTGCCCACTGCTTCAGGGTTTCCACCTGGGCGGTGTCAATGAGGCCTCCTTCCCGCACCTGGTCGGGATGCTCGGCAGAAAGCGCGCCGTCCTGGGCCAGCACCTTGGCCAGGTAGCCTTGCACCGTGTCGTAGTCGGGCCGTCGAGGGGCATCCAGGGGCAAGGCCCACTCTTCAGCGGGGTGGTCGTTGAGGTGGGAGAGACGCTTCACGCCCCATAACTGGGCCCAAAGCAGACATAGGTGGAAGGTCTCGTCGCTGTACACGGCCTCGTCGGCGACCACTCTCAGCCCGGAGAAGGCGCTGAAGAAGCCGCTCCACTCCAGGATGGGCACCAGGGTCAGGCTCAGGGCATGATGGCAGGGGATGATTTGGAGCCCCCTTTTTCACCGCTGTGCTCATCGGTGTCTGGCGAAGAGGGCTGGTCGGTGATCACCCGATGCAGGTCCTGGATGCCATGCTCCTTGAGGAGTTCGTAGACCGTGCTGCGATCCAGGCCGAAGCGACGCCCCAGTTCGGTGTCACCCAACTGAGGATCAAGGGCTTTGGCCCGGATGACCTGAGCGTCCAGTTCAAAGGTGCGCTTTCTGGGTTCAGACCCTCCCCGACGGTCTATCAGCGCTTCTGTGCCTCCCTCTTGGAAGCGATTGAAGAGTTGGTAGAAATAGGTCCGACTGGAATAGCCAAAAGCGGCCACGATATCTTCGGGAGCGTAACCGACCTTGTACAGGCGGACCACCTCCAGTTTCCGGAGCGCTTCATCGTCGGGATCGAGGGCCAGAAAGCTGTTGGGGTTTTGTTTCAGTTGTTCGAGATCAATGGTTTGCCGCTGACAGCGGCGCTTCTTCCGACTCATGGGTAGCATTCCTCCTCCAACGAGATCAAGGGCAATGCTACCACATTCAGCCCATGTGTCAAGTCAGCTACCCAACAGTAGGGGCCCAAAAACGCCCTATCCGTGAATCCCTATAACACTTGTTAAAGGTAAAAACCATGAAAGTGCGAAGGTTCACCGTATTTGCTCTCGCCGTGGGCCTGGCCCTTGTCCTGGCGTGGGCGGTGGCTGCCCAGGGGCCGGAGCCGCTTATTGCCCCGCAGCGCGGTGTCCCGCCGCCTCAACCGCTGAGTTTTCGCTACTTGCAGACCTTCGGCGAAAGCGAAGTGGCTTACTTTGACGATCATGATCATCTTAACGAACCGACCGGCGTTGGCACCGACGGCACCAACGTCTGGATTGCAGAGGGCGCGGGTCGCCGCGCTCTCAAATACACCAGCGACGGCACTCTCGTAATGCAGATCGGTAAAGCTGGCTTTAAATATGTTGCCGGGACAATCTTAAACTGCTTGGCCGATGTAGCAGTAGACAGCAGCGGCAACATCTGGATAGTTGATGCGTGGGCTCATCATGTGGTTAAGTTTAACTCCAGCGGCAGCCGCGTGAGCGAGTTGGGCGTGACCTATAACTCCGGCCCGGGCAACGACCGCTTCAACGAGCCTTATGGCATCGCCTTTGACAGTGCCGGCAATATCTACGTCAGCGACAGTGGGAACCAACGCATCCAGGTCTTCAACAGCAGCGGTGTCTACTCAACCACCATTGGCGTGACCGGCATCTCCGGCTCGGATAATGCCCACTTCAACCGCCCACGCCACATTGCTGTGGACAGCAACAACCGGCTCTACGTGGCCGATGGCAACAACCACCGCGTCCAGATCTTTGACGTGTCCAATCTCTCGGCCATCACCTATGTGGCGACTCTCGGCGTGGCAGGGGAAGCCGGCTCGGATAACGCCCACTTCAACACTCCTGAAGGCGTTGCTGTAGATGTGACCAGAGGGCGGATCTACGTCGCTGATGCCAGGAACTACCGAATCCAGGTATTCGACTACGACACCCGGACGTATCAAACGACGCTGGATCTCAGGTACAGCTACATAGCCGACGTGGCCGTGGATGCAGAAGGTAACCTCTATGTGGCTGAGCCGTGGAGTGACTGGAGCCAGGTGCGACAGTTTGACAGTGCCCTGAATTACGTGCGCACGTACGGGTCTAAGGGCGTTCCCTACTTGACCGATGGTTCTCACTACAACCAGCCGCAAGGGGTAGCCGTAGTGTCGGATGGCAGCATCTACATCGGTGAAGGGTGGGGAAAGCGGCTGATCAAGCTGAACGCAGCCGGGGTGCCGCAGTGGATCATCGGGGATGGTGGTGTCTGGGGCGACGATAATGAGCATTTCGGCCACGTCAGGGATGTGGCTCTGGACGAAGCAGGACGGGTGTACGCCGCTGACTCTGGCAATTGTCGTGTCCAGATCTACAACCACGATGGGGCGTATTACGCCATACGCATCAAGCTAATAACAACTAGTCAAGTCCGAGCCACGGGATAGGGTGTCCTGCTCTCTTGGCAAACTTGAGTTTCATGAGTATAATTTCTCCCAAAGAC
>Ga0268278_1001691_pt1 | contig 12474 bp, 9 predicted proteins | sample saktaG_3_FD_190135 | JGI IMG/M metagenome (GOLD analysis project Ga0268278, IMG submission 190135) | Saline water microbial communities from Sakinaw Lake, British Columbia, Canada - sak_2010_1_5_55m | ecosystem: Environmental > Aquatic > Non-marine Saline and Alkaline > Saline ... | reverse complement strand
AATCAGCGTTATCCTGAAGTGGGCTGGGCATCGCCCTGGTCGCATCGGCATGTAGCCTACGCAGCCGGTTTAGGCACATTCGGCATGCACGACTTTCTCATTACCGAAAAGGGCGCTGTACACCGCTGCGGCAGCTTCATCGTCAACTTGCGGCTGCAGCCTGACCGGGCCCGTCCGGAAAACATACACGCCAACTGCCTGCACCACAACGGTGTTAAATGCCTTAAATGCGCAGCAAAATGCCCGGTTAAAGCTATTGATGAGAATGGACATAACAAGGAAACCTGTTATCAGCGGGTATCCAAATCCCTGGCTTACTGTAACAAGCATTATCACATCTTTATTTACGGATGTGGATTGTGCTCGGTAGGGGTTCCCTGCTCAACCGAAATACCGGTGAAGAAGAAGGTATAAATGTACAGGGGGAAATATGTGGATGCAGATGCCATTAATAACTGAAGGGACCGGTTAGTCAAGTAGCAGGAGTAAAAGCTTGGAAGAGAAAAAGTTCGAGGTCAGCAGGGGTTCGGCAATAACCATCCTGATAATACTGTCATTGCTCTGGCTTATCAACTTCGCAGACCGGTCGATCATGAGCGTGGTCCTCGAGGCGGTCAAGGCCGACCTTAAGCTAACAGACGCTCAGGCGGGCAGCCTGGCTGCAGTACTCACGGCCGGCATTGCGATACTCACCATCCCCGCATCCATTTTCGGCGACAGGTGGGCGCGCCGCAAGGTCATAACGGTCATGGCTGTGGTCTGGAGCGCGGCCACCCTGGCCACTGCGTTTTGTGTGAATATGGGGCAGATGCTGGTGACCAGGTTCCTGGTAGGTGTCGGTGAAGCCGGCTATTCCCCCGTGGGACAGGCCTGGCTATCGGTTTCGTTCCGCAAGGGAATCCGGTCATCGATACTGGGCATCTTCTTCGCCTTCAGCCAGATGGGTATGGTCGTCGGCCTTGTGCTTGGCGGCTGGCTGCTCACTACCACGGGCGACTGGCGCGTGCCTTTTTATTTTTTCGGCATTCCCGGGATATTCCTTGCAGTTATTGTTTTGTTCCTGCCCGACTACAAAACGGTCAAGGAACAGGGGGAAGCTGTCTTAAGTAGAAAATACTTTGAGAGCTGGTCTGATATATTCAAGTGTAAATCTTATTTTGTGACCACTATAAGCGGCATCTTTTTCCTGACCACTGTCGTTGCGGTGACGGTCTGGATACCGACAATACTGATGCGTGCATACAATATGACTGCGGCAGAGGCAGGCCGGAGTTATGGTTTGCTTTCCCTGGTGTTGCTCCTTGCCCCGCTGGGTGGGTTCATAGCTGATCGCTGGCAGAAACGCAATAAAAGCGGACGTCCGCTGTTCATGGCGCTGACAGTCTTTCTGGCACTGATATTTTTAGGGGCTGCCTTTGTCAGCATCGGTCAGTCTGTTCAATTGTTCCTGGCCTTGCTGGCAGCCGGCACGTTCTTTGTAGCATTGAACCTGCCGGTCGGGTTCACCATCGTTAATGACGTTATAACGCCCGGATTGAGGTCGACAGCCCTGGGCATATCCGTACTGGTGATGCAGCTACTGGGCGCTACTCTGGGTACTGTCGCAGTCGGCGCCATATCCGACCTCCTGGGTGGGGGGGCATCCGGTCTGCAGTGGGGACTTATTTGGACGCTCCCGGTTTTTGCTCTTGCAATAGTGACCAATCTTATCGTGGTCAAGTACTATCCTGAGGACAGTGCCAGGTGCAGTGACCTTGTCTATGCCGAGAAGTGAGCAGTAAGAACAATAATAAAAGCAATAATAAGATAAGGAGAAATGAAATGGCAAATATACCAAAGAAAGCGGCAATAATCGGGCTTGACTGCGCATTACCGCACCTGATAGAAAGGCACATTAAAGACGGTCATCTTCCTGCGTTTAAAAGACTCATCGGCACCGGCGTAATTGCGGACAACTGTCTTGTACCGTATCCCACCGTGACGCCGCCCAACTGGGCATCGATCGCCACCGGCGCCTGGCCGGGGACCCACGGCATAACCGATTTCCACTACCACAAGCCGGGCACAACCCCGGTCAACACCAACTGTATACAGGCCTTCGACAGCCAGCTTTGCGAGGCGGAATATCTGTGGGACACCGCCGATAAGGCGGGCAAGAAATGCATCGTATTCAACTACCCGGGCTCATGGCCCTCCAGGATGAAGAACGGCATTGTGGTCGGCGGCAGGGGACTGGCGCTGGGAGAGCATCGTGATGGGATGCCAGCTATGTTCAACCGGGCCAGGTTAAGCAATGATATGCTGATAACCACCGGCTTCTATCCCAGGGGCATAAAAGGCAAGTTCTCTGAAGCGAAGGGCTGGAAAAACCTGCCTAAAAAAGAGAGCGACCCGCTGGAACTGGAAGCCAAAATGCAATTCCGTGATGAGGAAATTCCTGTAGCACCCACGACCTGGTATGTACTGGCCTGCCAATCGGGAGATAAAGGCTACGACAGGGCGATGCTGTCGCCGACCAGGGATTTTAATGACGCTTTCTGCACTCTCCCGGTAGGTGAATGGAGCCCTGTAATCTTTACAAAGCTGAAGATGTCAGACGGCAAGGAAGAAGAAGGGTTCTTCCGTTGCAAGCTGATCGAACTGAGCGACGATGCCGAGGATTTCCGGCTGTATGTCAGCTCAATCGGCCCAAAGACAGGATTAAGCAACCCGCCTGAGATTATGTCTGAGCTGGTTTCAGCGGAAGGAATAACAGGAAACTCAGGCGGCATAATGGGCTACGCGCTGGAATGGTATGACCTCAACACCTTCGTGGAGATCAATGAATTCCACTCGCAGTACATGGCTGATTGCGCCTGCGCCCTGATGAGCAAACATGAATGGGACCTGTTCTTCATGCACGCGCATTCACCTGACTGGGCCTACCACATGATCCTGACCGAGATGGATCCTGACCTTAATAAAGACAAAGACAAGCTGAGGGCGGCCTGGGATGCGCACCTGAGGATATACCAGGCACAGGATAAAATGCTGGCACAGATATTGGGGGTGCTGGACAAGGATACCCTGGTTATCACCGTCTCCGACCACGGCGCGGTGCCGGATGGTCCCAACATCGATCCCTTCAAGATGCTGCTTCCGGCGGGGCTGACAGTGCTGTCTGAAAAGCAGGTTGATTTCGCCAACGTCGGCGACATAAAAGGGCGTGCGCAGGGATTGATCGATGAATTCAGGGTAGCCTTCCAGTCGCCCGACGTTAATAAATCCAAGTGTTTCCCCCAGCGTGCCATCTATGTATACATCAATCTTAAGGGACGCGATCCGGAAGGGATAGTGGATCCCGGGGATTACAAGGAAGTGCAGCAGCAAATCATAGACGCATTGCTTACCTATGTGGACCCCGCGACGGGCAAGCGCCCGATTTCACTTGCGCTGACCAAGCAGGATGCGCGCATCCTGGGTCTTTACGGCGACCATGTTGGTGATGTGGTTTACGCGGTTTACCCGTGGTTCTCCGGACAGCATGCTAACATCCTGCCCGCCGCCGAGTGGGGTGTCGGCAATTTAAAGGCGCTGCTGACCTTGACCGGACCGGGCATCAAAAAAGGCTACCGGTTGGAGCGGACCTGCAACCTTGTGGATATAGTGCCGACTATCTGTTACCTGTTGGACCTGCCGCTGCCGCCGACGGCAGAGGGCGCTGTGCTCTACCAGGCCTTCAGGAACCCCGACTTCAAATCCGACGAGATAGGCAAGCTGAAGGCCGGCCTGGCCAGGATGGAGGTAGCTCTTCAGCGCGGCGAACGTCAGCCCTGGGATAAACACGAATGTGCCTGAATTGGTTGATTAAGATAATGAGGGGTGCGGATGATTAAGCCGCACTGCTGACGCAGGAGGTCTATATGGAATTAACAGATTGTGTTGTAGAATACCGCAGGGATGGTGGCAACGGGCACCTATTCTCCATGACGCCGGAGGGCGTGCCTGTCTTTCACGTCAATAACAGCGACCTTTCTGAGGAAGGACGCAAGCATTGGGGCAACCGGTTGTTGAATGCCGCTGTGTTGTGTTGTGTGGCTACAACGCTGGCATCAGACCTGATTAAGCGCGGCGCCGAGATCAAATCCTTGACAGGCAAGGCTGCATCCAATAAAGAGAAGGATTCTATACTCCGGACCCGTATCAATGATATCCAGGTTGAAATCGAAGTGGATATCGGTGACGCTGACCAGGCTATTCTCGACGAGTGTCTGGAGATCATGGGCCGCGATACGCTGGCCATGTACTCACTGCGTGAGGGTATAGACGTGGAAGCCAGCATCAAGCGGGTGAGGTGAAGGGTTATGGCTAAGCCCGCCGGTCCCAACAGGCGTGAAGATATATTGAAAGCCGCGCGCGAAGTGTTCAAGCAAAACGGCTATGAAAGGGCGCATGTGGCAGAGATTGCTCAGATTGCCGGGGTAGCCAAGGGTACGGTATACCTTTACTTTAAATCCAAGCAGGCTATGCTGGACGCCCTTTGCGACCGTTACCAGGAGATGATTGCCGATGCCCTGCTTCCCGCACTGCAGAACCCCGACCCTCGCGCAGCCATAAAAGACGCGGTACATGCCGGCCTGGCCGTAGCTTCCAGCGAGCGTGATTTGTTGAAGCTGCTTGACCTACGGCTGGGACTGAATGCCGGTGGCGCGGCCATCGAGAATCCCAGAGGACAAAAGATATTGCGGCTTTTTTTCCGCGAGCGTGTGGCCAAAGGTGATATACAGGATTACGACCCGGTAATTGCATCTGAGTTAACCGGTGGATTCGTCCAATGGATATCCAAGCTTTGTCTGCTGTGGCGGAACCTGGACATATCGCGGTATGAGGATACCGCGGTGCGCATGCTGCAGGAGGCGTTTTTAAGCAGGAATAACATTAAGGGAGATTAGATAATGAGAACACTGGAAGAATACAGGGAAGCAGGCAAAAGCGTATACGATAAACTCCATCTGGCTACCTATCCAATCGGTGTCAAATACATCAGGAGCGAAGCAGAAATACCTCAGGGAAGCATCAGGCCCAGCGAGATGGGCCAGCAGGCCAGCCTGTGCCAGGCCTTCACGTATGCCAGGAGGTTCGGTTTCTCGATCGCCATGACGGGGAAGGATAATTTTTGCACGGCGGCCACTGCCTGGCACCTGTGGGAAGAGGCCACTGCGGACGAGATCATCCATAGCCAGATACTGCAGGGCTGGCACAAGGACCTGGAGGCGGAGACAGGAGTTTGGAACCTGTACGTTAAACGCTGGGGTAAAAACTACCCAGAGAAAATGAAAGGTTACACAGGTTTTGTGTGCGCCCCGTTGCACGATGCCAAATTGATACCCGATACGGTCACTATCTACGGCAACAGCCTTAATATGATGCACCTTATCCACGCCATGGTTTACGATGGCAAGGATTTTCCCTCCTCCGATTTCTCCGGATTTGGCGAGTCCTGCCAGAAGGGTGGGTTCGTACCTTATCTGACCGGTACCCCGCAGATCGTGATCCCCGGGTTCGGCGACCATTCGGTGGCGGCTGCCCATGAAACTGAGATAGCCCTGGGGATGCCGGCAGGACTTATATTTAAAGTTGATAAGAATCTGTTTAAGACCGGTGGTGGTATGAATGTCGGGCAACCCCCTCACACTATGATGGTCATGAGTTTGACAGAAGGTATAACGCCCGGCTGGCCTTACCTGAGGGAAAGGTTCGAGGAACATAAGAAGAACAAGGGCAAATAATATTTGGCAGGAGTGGCTGGCGCCGTGAGTGATATGGAAGTAAAAATTAAGGAATTCGTTAATAAAGCTGGCATAGGGCTGGTCGGCATAGCAGGAGAAGGACGGTTCGACGGTCCGCCCTCTCTCGACCCCACCTACACGCTGCGTGGCGCCAGGGCGATTATCTCCATGGCGCTGCCCATGAACTTACCTGCCATCTATGACTTCCTTTCGAAGAAATCTCATGGGCCTCATAACCTGGAACAGCTGAAGTCATGCCAGCGCATGCACCGCGTTTCAAGGGAACTTGCAGATTATATTAAAGGTTTGGGTTATAAGGCGGTGGCCGTTCCCCCCAATAACACCTACCGGCGTTCCCTGGATATTTTTTCCACCCGGCCAAGTTTTTCTCATCGCTTCGGCGCCGTGGCTGCGGGGCTGGGTACATTTGGCCTGTCCGGCAACGTGGTCACCAGGCAATACGGCTCCGCCATTTACCTGGGCACGGTTATCACCGATGCGCCGCTGAAATCCGACCCTGTGATACCTGCCCGTGATACGATGGATAACCGCTGCCGCACGTGCAAGCTTTGCGACAAGTCCTGCACCCTGCGGATGTTCAGTGACGATGAAGAAGAGTATCTGCTGATAAACGGTGAATTGCATGCGCGCGGCAGGCGCGAAAACCTCGACCTGTGCAACATGCCCTGCTTCGGGCTGCACGGTATCTCATCCGATAAAAAATGGACCAACTGGGGCCGGCACTGGATACGCGAATATACAGACCGGCGGCCCGACCCTGAAGACCGGAGTTCTATAAGAAGGATGATGATGAGGGAAGGGCCCGGGTCCGGGGACGGCGGACCCCGATACGATGTAATACGCCGCGGCAATTCCATTCTCTGGCCAAGGCAAAGCGTTGAAGACCTGATACCTGATTATGAAAACCTGCCCTGCAGGGAGGAGGAGATCGCACGGCTGCTCATAACGGCACATGAGCACATGGGAGTGACAGGTCTTAAAGACCCCTACGTCCTCACCTGCGGCCAGTGTTCACTGGTCTGCGGACCGGACTTCGCTGAGACTAAAAAGCGGTATGACATGCTGATTGACAGCGGGTACGTAGTCCCCGGGTCGGATGGAAAAATGGTGCACGTCAATACATACGAAGAAGCGCGTGAATTGAAGGCCAAATACCATGTGACAGTCAGCAGCAAGGAAAGGATTAAGAACAGCGGAGGCGCATTCTGGCTGAAAAACTACTTCGGATTTGAGCCCAGGGGAGAATGGCAGGGATGGCTTTACCAGCGCAGGGCTAAAAAGGCATGCGCCGATGCCGGCCTGGCAGGCAAAGAGGCTAAAGCCCCCACACTGTTACTTGGCATCATAGGTGGCAGACCCAGGAAAACAGTAAAAAAGCAAAAAGAAACGTAGACGGCAGGAAATATTGATGCAAAGGAGAAGCAAATAATGGCAAAAATACCAACCAAAGTAGCTGTCATAGGTTTCGACTGCGCGGAACCGCACCTGATTAAAAAACACATCGACGAGGGGCACCTGCCCAACTTCAAGAAGCTCTTCGAGGGGGGTGTGCTGGCGGAGAACTGCCTCTCGCCCTACCCGACGATTACACCACCGAACTGGGCCAGCATTGCCACCGGCGCCTGGCCGGGCACGCACCACGTGACCGATTTCCACTTGCACAAGGAGGGCACATCGCAGGTAAACGCCAATACGTTCGAAGCTTTTTCGAGTGAAAACTGCAAAGCTGAATACATCTGGGACAAACTCGACGCAGCCGGTAAAAAATGCATTGTCTGCAATTACCCTGGCTCCTGGCCTTCCAAGATGAAAAACGGGATCATGGTGAGCGGCGCGGGGCTGGGGTTCGGCGAATACCGCAATGGGCACACCGGACTTGAGTCCAGCCTTTTGCTGGGTATGGACCAGATCGTATCTAACGGCATTTACCCTCATGCAACCAGGGTACAGCTGGAGGATGCCGAAGGCTGGAGAAACCTGCCGTCCGGCAGCGAGGAGCCTCTCGCAGCCAAATTTGACGTGATGTTCAGGCAGAACATCGAGCAGATGGCCCCGCTATCGTGGCACGTGCTGGTCACGCAGTCTGCGGGCAAAGGTTACGACCGGCTGACTGTCTCTCCTACACAGGATGTGAATGACGCTTTATTCACACTGGCCAAGGGAGAATGGAGCAAAAAGATAAATTACAAATTCAGGACGCAGGACGGAAGGGAAATCGAGGCGTCTTTCAAAGCCAAGCTGCTGCAACTGACGGAGGACGCCGAAGATTTCCTGCTTATTTTCAGTGCATTCTGCCCTGCCGACGGCTGGAGCAATCCGCCTGAGGTTGCCCGGGAAATTAAAAGCGAGGAAGGGATTTTTACCTTTGCCGCCGGTTTGTTGGGCTACACGCTGGGCATCTACGATATGGATACCTATTACGAGTTTGTAGAACTGCATGATCAATGGCTGGGGGACGCTGCCACACAGCTGATTACTAAGTACCCGTGGGACCTGTTTTACATGCACATCCATACGATCGACTGGGTTTACCACTCCATCCTTACAGACATGGATGAACTCACCTGCGCAAGCAAGGAATCGCGCAGTAAAGCATGGGAATTCCACCTGAAGATGCTGCAGAGCCAGGACAGGCTGCTGGGCAGGATAGTCGGGGCGGCGGGAGATGACACCCTGTTTGTGCTGGTTTCCGACCACGGCGCGGTAGCAGATGGGCCGACTTTCAACCCCTATATACCGCTGATCAAGAACGGACTTTGCGCGATGGAAGGGCAGGGCGCCGACGGGGACCTGAAAACACTCGAAGAAAGCACAGAACAGGTCCACAATTTTTTCAAGCAGAGTATAGGCGACCGTGTCGGACGAGAAATACTCGAAATGGCCACCTTAAACCTGTTTAAGCCCGATATTACCAGGTCGAAAGCATTCCCGCAGCGCACCGTTTACATCTACATTAACCTGAAGGGACGTGATCCCGGTGGCATTGTTGAGCAGGAGGATTACGAGAAGGTGCAGCAGCAGGTTATCGACGCGCTCTATGCTTACGTTGATCCTGTCACGGGAAAACGCCCTGTGGCGCTGGCGCTTTCTAATAAGGATGCGCGGATACTCGGGTTGTATGGTGACGCGGTCGGCGACGTAGTCTATGCCATATACCCGGAGTTCGGCGGACAGCACGGGCCGCATCTTCAAACAGCGGAATGGGGCATCGGCAAGCTCAGGTCTTTACTGGCATTCTGCGGACCCGGCATAAAGAAAGGGTACAGCCTGGGCAGGACCAGCGGGCTGACAGACGTGGTCCCTACGATATGCTATATGATGAACTGGCCGGTCCCCGCCCAGGTCGAAGGCAACATACTTTTCCAGGCGCTTGAAAATCCCGACTTCGCATCGGAAGAGCTAAAAAAGATGCGGGAAAAGCTGATTAAGATGGAGTCGGCGCTTACCAGGGAGGAAAAGCATTAAGCTACAATAACCGCGACGCATATCTTTTATTGATCCCCGGCGAAAATTTTAGTGTCACATTGGAGGTAAGATGCAGGACAAAACCTATCACGTAGGCAGGGGTTCGGCTATTGCCATTATCGTCATACTGTGTTTACTGCAATTGTCGGATTGGGCTGACCGCTCCATTTTGGCCATATCACTCCAGGCAATTATGGAACATTTCAATCTGACCGATGCCCAGGCCGGTATGCTGCCTTCACTGTTGCAGGTAGGCGTCGCACTTTTTCTCATCCCCTCCGCGGTGCTGGCTGACCGGTTTGCGCGCCGCAAGGTCATCATGGGTATGGCCCTGATCTGGAGTGTGTTTACCATCGTAACCGGCCTTGCTGCCCGGCTGTGGCACCTGCTTGTGGCCAGGTTCATGGTGGGAACAGGTGAAGCAGGCTATCAGCCTGCCGGCCAGACCTGGCTGGGGCTTACCTTCCCCAAGGAAATCAGGACACGTATAATGGCCATATTTATGATGTGCATGCCGATAGGCGTGGCGCTGGGCCTTTTCGTGGGAGGGGCCCTGCTACACGCTACCGGAGATTGGCGCTGGGCCTTTTTCGTCTTCGGCTTCCCCGGTGTGATCCTGGCGATTATCGCATTTTTCCTGCCAGATTACAGGGCAGTAAAACAGCCGGGCGAGGGCGCTCTCAGCAAGGCATATTTTAAGCAGTGGGGCGAATTATTTAAGGTCAAATCATACTGGCTTTTCATTATCAGTACGATGTTCCTATATTTTATGATATTTGCACAACAGGCGTGGATCCCGACGGTGCTCTTGCGTGCCTATGACATGGATCCCCTGGCTGTGGGTACGGCCATGGGTGCAGTGATGCTTATCAACCTTGTCGCTCCTTTAGGGGGATTCCTGGCCGACCGCTGGCAGATACGTAGTAAAATAGGACGGCCACTATTTATGGTTACAGCCACTTTCATTGGGCTGTCTGCAGTACTGGCCGCCGTTCTTACAGTTGGTAAGATGCCATTCCAGGCCTGGCTGCCTTTTTATATAACGGCGACGCTGGTGCTGGCCTGCATGAGCCCCATAATGAATGTTCTGGTGCACGATGTGATATCGGTGCCCGTGCGTGCTATTGCGGTCGGTATGATGCTGGCCATAGCGCAGCTGGGTGGTGGCGTACTGGGCCCGGTTTTTGTGGGCTTGGTATCGGATGCTACGGGTGGCGGGGCCCAGGGCATAATAAACGGGTTATTCTGGACCGTACCCGTTGCCGCGCTGTCCATAATAACGACACTGCTGATGGCGAAATATTATGCTGCCGATAGCGCCAGAGTAAGCGACGTGGTCATGGCTGAAAGATGATTGCTTCGACTTGCCGGAAAATAGCCTGTAGCTATGGGCTCACCTACAAGTAAAACAACGGGGGCACACATATGGGAGCAAAAACATTGATAATCACCGCAGTAATAATAATAGCTGTTGTCGCAGTTGCGGTACTGGCTGTTGTAATTTTTTCAAGGCAGATATCTGCAGCGCTGGTGACCAATATGGTGAAGCAGCGGTTTATCAGCCAGTCCGTGAAATGGGACGACGGGTTATATGCCGGGTTGGCCGGCAGTGCAGGGCCTTTTCCCGACATTAAACGGGCCGGCCCCTGCATTGTCGTATTGGCCGGTGACCACCTGTATATTGTGGACGCCGGACAGGGGTCCGTCAGGAATGTTGCACTGATGGGCTTTCAAATGGGCAAGGTAGAGGCGGTTTTGCTTACTCATTTTCATTCCGATCACATCGCCGACCTGGGTGAGATCATGATGCAGCGCTGGGTGGGTGGCTCAAATGACAAACCTGTCGATATCATCGGCCCTCAGGGGGTTGAGACCGTGGTCGAGGGATTTAACCTGGCCTACAGCCTCGATGACGGATACCGGGTGGAGCATCACGGCGCCGCCACGGTTCCACCGTCGGGAGCAGGCGGTGTAGCCCGGCCGTTCAGCCTGTCCACTGAAGAAGACGCTTCGGTTGTTGTCATAGATGATGGGGAACTTAAGGTCACCGCCTTCAAAGTGAACCATGCCCCGGTGGAACCTGTTGTAGGCTACCGCTTCGACTATAAAGGCAGGTCGCTGTTAATCAGTGGAGATACAGTGCCGTGCCGGTCATTGCAACAACAGGCTCAGGGCGTGGAAGTCCTTTTACAGGCTGCGTTGCAGCCATCTATGGTCAAGCTAATACATGACCAGGCGGGATTCTCATCCATTCCATCGCTTGCCAAGATTACAGCGGACATCCCCGGTTATCATTCCTCCCCGGAAGACGCCGCTAAAACTGCCAACGAGGCCGGGGTTAAGCAACTGGTGCTGTATCACATAACTCCACCGATACCTGATCCGCTGCTGAACAACATGTTCCTCGGTGATGCAGGCAAATACTATAAAGGGCCTATCACTATTGGAGAGGACGGGCTGCTCATCAGCCTGCCGGCCAACAGCGATAAAATAAGTTTCAGGCAGTTGCTGAAATAAAACGGGGGACGTGCTATAGACAACGGCGGGGGACAAGGCAATGAAACGCAGTTGTCGATCCCCAATGCCTGAGGTAACAGCGCCGGGCCTTCACTCCCCGATCTGGCCGGCCTCCAGCATTTTCACCAGTTCCTTCTTGAGTATCTTACCCATGGGGTTACGCGGCACCTGCTGAAGTATATAGACGTGGCGCGGAACCTTGAAGCGTGCCAGCTTCTCGCTTAAGTAATCAGTGATATCCTTCTCACTGACTGTGGCTCCGGGACGTGGCACCACGATTGCTACGGGCACCTCGCCCAGCCGGGCATCGCTCTGCGGGATCAGGGCGGCGTCGGCCACCGAGGGGTGCTTGTACAGGATCTCCTCCACCTCGCGGGGGAAGACTTTCTCTCCTCCCACGTTAATTAGCTCCTTCTTGCGGTCGACCATGAAGAAGTAGCCGTCCTTATCGTAATACCCCATGTCTCCAGTGTGCAGCCACCCGCCGCGCAGAGCCTCGGCGGTCTCCTTAGGCTTCTTGTAGTAGCCTTTCATCACCAGCGGCCCCTGGATCACCAGTTCACCCACCTCCCCTGCCCCCAGCAGCTTTCCCGACTCGTCCATAGCGCCCACCTTCACTCCGGGGTAAGCCAATCCGACGCTGCCCTCCTTGTAGGTAAGATCGGATCGCTGCAGTGTAGCCGAGGCGGAGCACTCGGTCAGG
>Ga0268278_1001690_pt1 | contig 12477 bp, 5 predicted proteins | sample saktaG_3_FD_190135 | JGI IMG/M metagenome (GOLD analysis project Ga0268278, IMG submission 190135) | Saline water microbial communities from Sakinaw Lake, British Columbia, Canada - sak_2010_1_5_55m | ecosystem: Environmental > Aquatic > Non-marine Saline and Alkaline > Saline ... | reverse complement strand
TTGTATATTATGGATATAATTCGCAAGTAAGATTAATATATTATGCTTATGTTTATCCCCAAAAATCAACTGAAAGATAAATTACGCCAATTGATGTGGAATGTTTTTACAACCGTGGTCTTAACCCTCACTGTTTTAATAACACTCTGTATCACCTTGTATATTATAAATATAATTCGCAAGTAAGATTAATATATTTCAGCTCAGTCGTCCCGCCCCTCGCGAAGGGCGGGACGACTGTTTTGTTTTAAAACTGACTAGGTCGTAGTCATTTTTCAAGAGACTACGACCCTGCCAATTTAATCCTTACCCCCTCTAACTCCCCCTTGGTAAGGGGGAGAAATAGCGCTCCCCAGAATGCACCCCCTCTTGCTCCCCCTTGTGAAGGGGGAGAATTAAAATATCCTCCCCTTTACAAGGGGAGGTGCCCGAAGGGCGGTGGGGTGGGGTTGGGGGAGGTCAGCTCATTTTATTGAAAATTTTGTTATTGAAAATTCATTGATAATTGGTAATTGATAATTGAGAATTTTTACATTTGCCAATCCCTTTCTTCTTAGGTATGATAATAGATGAAATAAAAGGTTATTAATTAACGCTTGATAACATGAAATTTGTCCATCTCCATACCCATAGCCATTATTCTTTGCTTGACGGTCTGACTAAAATAGATGAACTAATCGCCGCGGCTAAAGAAGACGGGGCCGAAGCTTTGGCCTTGACTGACCACGGGGTTATGTATGGCGCAGTTGAATTTTACCAGAAATGCAAAAAGGCCGGCCTAAAGCCGATTATCGGCGTTGAGGCTTATCTGGCGCCAAAATCCCGTTTTGATAAAAATTCCAAAGCTGATGAACATTATTATCATCTGCTGCTGCTGGCTAAAAACAATGAAGGCTATAAGAATTTAATAAAGCTTACCACCATCGCCCATTTGGAAGGGTTTTATTATAAGCCGAGAATAGACTGGGAAGTTTTGGAAAAATACCACCACGGACTGATTGCCGCTACCGCCTGCTTGGGCGGAGAAATACCCCGCCTGATTTTATCAGGCAAACCGGAAAAAGCCCGGCAAAGAATTAGGCAATATAATAATCTTTTTGGCCAAAATAATTTTTATTTGGAATTGCAAAGCCATCCCAATCTTTCTGGCCAGGATGAAGTCAATAAAAAATTAATAGAATTTTCGCGGGAGCTGAATGTCCCTCTGATAGCTACCAATGATATCCACTACTTAAGAAAAGAAGACGATGAGGCGCAGGATATCCTTCTTTGCCTGCAGAATAAAAAAAAGAAAGAGGACAGCGACCGGATGAATATGACCGGCGTTGATTATTCAATGCGGCCAGGCCGGGAGATGATTGAGGCTTTTCGCGATACGCCGGAGGCGATTGCCAATACGGAAAAGGTCGCTATCTCCTGCGAGTTAAATATTGAATTAGGCAGCATCGCCCTGCCTTTTTTTGAGGTGCCGGAGGGCTATAATGAAATCAGTTATCTTGAAGAATTATGCCGGCAGGGGGTAGTTAAAAGATATGGAAAGAATTACAATGAGGTTGAGAAAGAGATAAAAGAAAGAATGGATTATGAGTTATCAGTCATTGAAAAAATGGGCTGGCCCTCTTATTTTTTGATTGTGGCAGATTTCGTCAACTGGGCAAAAGATAATGGGATTGTCGTTGGTCCGGGCCGGGGCTCGGCCGCCGGCTCTTTAATCTGTTTTTTAACCGGCATAACAAATCTAGACCCCTTAAAATATGATTTGCTTTTTGAGCGCTTTCTAAACCCCGACCGTATTTCCATGCCGGATATAGATATGGATTTTGCTGATACCGGGCGGGATGAAGTAATCCGCTATGTAGAAGCCAAATACGGCAAAGACCATGTCGCCCAGATTATTACTTTCGGAACCATGGCTGCCCGGGCGGCTATCCGGGACGTTGGCCGGGTCCTGGATTATCCCTATGATTATTGCGATAAGTTGGCGAAAATGATTCCGATGTTTTTAAAAATTGATGAAGCTTTGAAAAATGTTAATGAGTTAAAAGAGATGTATAAAAATGAAGAAGCGGCCCGGCGGATTATTGATTATGCCCGCCGCCTGGAAGGCGTGGCCCGGCATGCTTCCACTCATGCCTGCGGTGTTCTTCTTACCAAAGAACCGTTAACAAATTATGTGCCTTTACAATACGCTTCTTCGTCAGACCGCAGCATAGTTTCCCAATACAGCCTTCATCCGATTGAGGATCTCGGGTTATTAAAAATGGATTTTCTGGGCCTCAAGAACCTGACCATCATTGAGTCGGCTATTAGGATTATAAAGAATACCCGCGGCCTTGACCTTGATATTGATAATATTCCTCTTGATGATAGAAAAACTTATGAACTCTTTCAGGCCGGGGAGACGACCGGAGTGTTCCAGTTTGAATCTTCCGGCATGAAGCGATATCTGCGCGAACTCAAACCTACGGAGTTTGAGGATATTGTCGCCATGGTGGCTCTATACCGGCCCGGTCCGATGGAATGGATAGACGATTATATCGGCGGAAAACAAAAGCGGAAAAAAGTTTCCTATCTCCATCCGAAATTGGAGCCGATACTGGCCAGGACTTATGGCGTGGCGATTTATCAGGAGCAGGTTATGGAAATCGCTAAGAGTTTAGCCGGGTTTTCCATGGCGGAAGCGGATGTCTTAAGAAAAGCGGTAGGGAAAAAAATTTCGGAACTTTTAGCCAAACAAAGGGAGAAATTTGTTGATGGTTGCGTGAAGAACGGCATCGCCAAAGAGCAGGCGGAAAAGATTTTTTCTTTTATTGAGCCGTTCGCCGGCTATGGCTTTAATAGGAGCCACGCCGCCTGCTATGCTTTAATCGGCTACCAGACCGCTTATTTAAAAGCCCATTGGCCGGCGGAATTTATGGCCGCCCTGCTCACTTCTGACCAGCAGAATACGGACAGGATTACCGTTGAAATTGAAGAGTGCCGGAAGATGGGGATTAATATAATGCCGCCTGATATAAATGAATCATTCGCTTCTTTTACCGTTGTTACCAGCGGTACAAAAGCCAACCGGGCGGTCGGGGAGGCCGAGGAAGTTAAGACTATCCGCTTTGGCTTAAGAGCCGTAAAGAATGTCGGCGAGCATATTGTGGGGGTGATTATAAAAGAGAGAAAAACAAACGGGCCTTATGAAAATATCTTTGATTTTTTAGCCAGAGTGACGGACAAGGATTTAAATAAAAAATCTTTGGAAAGCCTGATAAAAAGCGGCGGCTTAGAACAATTCGGCGAGCGGGGACAGATGCTTGCTAATATTGACGGCCTGCTTAGTTTTAATAAGGAAGTGAGCAAGGCTAAAGAAAGCAAGCAAGACAGCTTATTTATTGACGCTCCCAATTTAAACAAAGCCAATGCCATAAAGATGGCGCCGGCCCCGCCGGCCGAGAACCGGGAGAAGCTGGATTGGGAAAAAGAATTATTGGGCTTTTACATTACCGAACATCCATTTTTAAGCTATGAGAAATATTTACGGGATATCATTGTCCCTTTAGCCGAAATGCAATCAGCCTCATTGGAGGACTTTAGCCCATCCAGCCCCTTTAAGGGAAAAGCGAATTTTTCTTCCGGCCAGAACAGAAACGGCGAATCGGTTAATGTCTCCGGAATAATTACTGGCATAAAAAAAATAATTACCCGCACGAACGAATCAATGTTTTTTGTTAAAATAGAAGACGCCATAAGCAATGTGGAAGTTTTGGTATTCCCCCGCTTGTTAAAGGAAACCGGTCATATCTGGCAGGAAGGGAAAGTGGTTATCTGCCAGGGAAAAATTTCCACTAAAGACCGGGAAATAAAGTTATTGGCTAATAAGGCCGAAGAATTAATTTTAGAAACCATTGCCAATTCCATAAATAATTTCAAAAAAATGCCAAATAGTAACGGTTTTACTAGGGGAGGAGGCGGGAATGGCTTAAATAACCGCCAGGCGAAATCCGCAGATAAGCCGGCCGTTCCTTCTCCTTCTAAGCCTGCCGACCGGCCCCTTGGGTTAATGTTTAATAAAACCTTAAATCCGGAAGAGCTTCTGGAACTTAAGAAAATATTTTTAAAAAACAGGGGAGAGGACAAAGTTTATTTTATAATCAGACAGGATCAGAAAAATAACGTCATGGAGACAGATTTCCGCGTAAGCAATAGCAGCCATTTAAGGGAAGAAATAACGGGTTTGTTCGGCAACGGCTTGGAGATTGTAGACAAAAAATAAAAAGTTTGTTATATTAAATATAGAATCTACGCTCCATAATCTATATAGTTGATGTTAAATTAAAAAGTTAATACTGCTTGTTAAACAGTAATTCGTAATTTGGATATTATTATAATGGTTTTAGCATTACCCCCAAATTACTAATTACCAATTACAAATTTCAATTCGTAGAAGGAAGCATTATGCCAAAAGCGAAGAGGAAAACAAGGAAGACTTCTCTTTTAAAGAAAGTTAAGAAAGCAAAAAAAGAAGCCGCTGCCCTAGGTGTTGAAGAGGAGGCCAAATTTCCTTTAAAAATAGGCCAAGTTTTTAAATCGTCCTCTTTGGCGGATAAAGCTAGTTTTGACTTTAAAAAGCAGAACAAAAATTCTAAAAAATTAGGATCAAATTCTCTCCGCCCGCCTAGACTCGGCCCGCTTCGACAAGTCAAAAACGAGGCGAGCGAGGCTGGGTCGGTCGAAAAGGAGGCGAAAAAAAATATGAATCCTCCAAAAATAAATTTATACCGAAAAATAGCCATTAGCTTTATTGTTTTAACTGTTATTTTGCTGGGTGTTATTTTTTATTTTTCCTTTGTTAAACTGGATATAGTTTTGATACCGGCGCAGGAAAGGTTAAGCGACAGTTTGGTGGTAGATATCTACGGAGGCGGTAACCAGCCGGCAGTGCCGGGAAAATCTTTAACCGGTATTGTGGAACAAACAAGTATTGAAGAGAAGGATACCTATTTCGCCAGCGGGTCAGAAACAATTGGCGAGGAAGTAACAGGGAAAGTTACAATTATAAATAATTATAATAAAAACCAGCCGTTGGTAGCGACGACCAGACTGCTCTCTCCGGACAATAAGCTGTTCCGGATAAAAAGTACAATTAATGTGCCGGCGGGCGGATCGCAGGAAGTGGAAATATACGCTGATTTAGCCAGCACGGCTATGGCTATAGGCCCGACAAAATTTACCATTCCGGGACTTTGGGCTGGGTTGCAGGATAAAATTTACGCTGAAAGCAAGGAAAAATTTGTTTATGGGCAGCAGACAAAGAAACATATTCAGCAGTCAGATATTGACCAGGCGGCCAAGGACCTAAAAAGAAGCCTATTGGAAAAAGCGAAGAGAGAAATAGGCGAGAACCATAAAGGGTACGATGAAGTTATCTATAGCGTGGACGAAAATACAATCAGTACAGAGGTCGGCGGAAAAGTGGGTGAAGAAAAAGAAAAATTTGATGTGAGTATGAAGGCAATGGTGACAATTGTCGCTTTTTCAGGCGACGAGTTAGGGAAAATGGCTCGGGAAAAATTAGAGGAAGTAATACCAGATAATAAGGAATTAATAGAATTTAAGCCAGAAGAGATAAGTTATAGTTTAAATAATTTTGATGTGGAGGCAGGTCGGGCAGCTGTTAACGCCGCCTTTGAAGGGAAAATGAGTTTAAAAAGCGAGGCGGATATCATTGACCGGCAGAAAATCGTTAATTTAACGCGTGAACAATTAGAAGATTATTTAAGCGGCTTTAAGGAAATTGCCGGCTATGAAATTAATTTTTTCCCGTCTTTTATAGACAAAGTGCCGAATTTAGCAGACAGGATTGAGATAGAAGTTATAGAAGGTAAGAAATAAGATTCTTGAAATGATTAGGACTCTTAGGATTTTTGGGATTATGTAGGTTGAGTTTTGGCAATATAATTATATATCTAGATTAGGTTAAAATTAAATATTATTCTTTTTGGCGATTGCCATGTTTACCAATCGTGGAGTCAAAGAAAGACTTGTTACGTAGCTCGCTACGTAATACTAAGCTAAGGGGATAAAAAAAGAGAGGTCTTACTGAAAACGGCGAGACAATCTGGGTGGAACCGCGGAATTAAAAGCTCCGTCCCAGTCCTGAGGGCTCGGGATTGAGGCGGAGTTTTTAAAATTTAAATATATGAGCAAAGAAAAAGATTTAGGAATTATGCGGCATAGTTTAAGCCACGTGATGGCGGCAGCGGTCAGGCAGCTCTGGCCAGACGTGAAGTTCGCTATCGGTCCGGCTATAGAAAACGGGTTTTATTATGATTTTGATTTTGGCAAGAAAAAAGTAAGTGAAGAAGATTTAGTCAAGATTGAGAAGAAAATGGGAGAAATTATAAAAAAAGATTTAAAATTTGAAAAATCGGAGATGAAAATTAATGAAGCGATTGAAAGAGAAAAAAAATCAGGGCAAGTTTATAAGGAGGAACTGATAAAAGATTTAAAAAGCGAAAGCGAAAAATCCGTCAGTTATTATAAATTAGGAGACTTTATTGATCTATGCCGCGGACCGCATGTGTCTTCAGGCGGCAAGCTGAAAAATGCCGGTTTTAAATTAACGAAACTGGCTGGCGCTTATTGGCGGGGGGATGAAAAAAATAAAATGCTAACCAGAATTTATGCCGTGGCTTTTGCGGATAAGAAAGAATTAAATAAGTATTCAGATATTATGGCTGAAGCGGAAAAAAGAGATCAACGCAAACTGGGTCAAGAATTAAGTTTATTTATGATTGATGATGAGGTTGGCCAGGGTTTACCCATGTGGCTTCCTAACGGCGCAGTTTTATGGCAGGAGATGGAGAATTTTGTTTTAAAAGAGTATCAAAAGCGTGGCTATAAATTAGTTCGTACTCCGCATATTGCTTCGGCTAAGCTGTTTGAGCAGTCTGGGCATTTAGATTTTTATAAAGACGGCATGTATTCACCCATGGATATCGACGGCGAAGATTATTATGTTAAGCCGATGAATTGTCCGTTTCACATTAAAATATATAAGCGGGATATGCACAGCTATCGGGAATTACCTATTCGTTACACTGAATTAGGTACGGTTTACCGTTATGAACGATCCGGCACATTGCACGGTTTGACCAGAGTGCGCGGGTTTACCCAGGACGATGCTCATATAATTTGCACGCCGGATCAGCTAACTGATGAATTAGTCGGCGTGATTGATTTAACTAAATATATTTTGGAAACTTTTGGTTTTGATAAATTCAAAGTGGTATTAAGCGTACGCGATCCAAAGGATAAGAAAAAATTTATGGGCACTAATAAGGAATGGAAATTAGCTGAAGCCGGGCTAAAGAAAGCTTTAAAAATTTCTAAATGGGATTATGAAATTGAAGAAGGCGAGGCGGTTTTTTACGGGCCGAAAATTGATGTTAAGATTTTTGACGCCGTGGGTCGTGAATGGCAGATTTCCACCATACAACTAGATTTCAACCTGCCAACTCGATTTGATATGACTTATATCGATAAAGACGGATCTGGTAAAAGGCCTTTTATGTTGCATCGGGCTTTGCTCGGCTCTATGGAAAGATTTACCGGGATTTTAATTGAGCATTACGCCGGCGCTTTTCCGGTCTGGCTGGCTCCGGTGCAAGTTAGATTAATTTCTGTCGGAGAAAAGCACATTAAATTTTGCCAAAAATTAGCCGAAGATTTTAGGGGAAAAGATATTAGGGTGGAGGTGGACGAGAACAATGAAACCGTTGGCAACAAAATCAGGAAAGCGGTTGGTGAAAAAATTCCTTATGTTTTGGTGGTTGGCGATAAAGAAATGGGCTCTAAAAAATTAGCTGTCCGCGACCGGGGGTCTCGGGAAGCCAGAGAGATTAAGAAAGATAAATTTATTAAAGAGGTAAAAGAAAAAATAAGAGATAAGAAATAGAGATTTGTGTTTTAGATAGAATAAAAAGAAGGCGAGATTCGTGAATCTCGCCTTCTGGATTTTCGTCATTCTGACAAAAGATCAAACTCTTCGGCTAGCGCAGAAGCAGCTTGGTTCAGGCTTTCGGCAGCAATCGCCACCGTGATGCCGGTATTACTGGTAGAGATGAATTCAATGTTTATGCCGTTATCTCCCAACACCTTGGCAATTCGCCGGAAATAGTTAGCCGTTTCTTTCATAGCCAGATCGACAAGAGAGATGGCCACAAGCCCTTGGCGTAAGGTGGCCTCCGCTCCCCCTATTTTCTCCATGTTCGGGAAAACTTTTTCTGCCGTTGCCGCGTCCAGGAGAAAGGAAATTTGAGCAGTTTTCGCTCCCCAGCTTTGGGCAATGTCAATTACATTTATTTTCTCAAGGGGGAGAGAAATTTCCGCGGCTTTTCCAGGTTCATCGGGGATGTCAAAGACATGGATACAGCTAACCTCTTTTTTTATAGCTATTCCGCTTTGATCGGCGGTTTTTTCCAGATCGGCGATGTTGCCGCTGGTAGCGGTAACTAAAGTGCCGCCAGTGCTTTCCTCGATACTGGGGGAAAGCAGCACTCTGATCTTCACGCCATACATCTTAGCCAATATAACAGCCCTATCCATTAGCACTCCGGCTCCGGCCACAGACATAGCAATCATTTGCTCGTAGGAGACTATGTCAAAGCGACGGGCGTTAGGCACTAAACGCGGATCAATAGTATAAACGCCGTCAACGTCTGTATAGATTTCGCAGACGTCAGCTCTTAAGACAGCGGCCAGAGCCACGGCCGTAGTGTCAGACCCACCCCGGCCCAAAGTAATTATGTCCAGGCCATCTTTGGTTATGCCTTGAAAGCCGGTAACAACAACTACCTTTCCTTCTTTTAGCTTTTTTCTTATGAGCCGTGGGTTTTTTAAGGACTCTATTCTCGCTTCCCCGAATTCGCCAGTGGCTACAAGGCGGATTTGACCCGCCGTCAGGCTTTCTGCCGTTACGCCGATATCTTCCAGGGCGATGGCTAACAAAGACGCGGATTGCACTTCCCCGGTCTGAACGAATTGATCTGTTTCCCGCTTTTTAGGATCACGACTTATTTCTTTGACTAAAGCAAGAAGCCTGTCGGTTTCATCTCCCATAGCAGAGACGACGACAACAATACCATGTCCATCTTTTCGGCAGCGTTTTATATGGGCTGCTACCTTTTTGATTTTCCCCGCGTCGGCCAGCGAGCTGCCGCCGAATTTTTTTACTGTAATCGGCATACGAGGCATAAGTCCCTCCTATTTTTAAAGATTTTTTGTCTAAAGAGCGTTATACGATGGTATCATTTAAATATTAATAAGTCAATTGTATTATTGTCTAATATGATTTATAATATTAATAGAAATAAGTCAGATTAGATTTTGATCTTACCTCTAAAAAAGTAATAAGACATTAGTAATAAGTAATAAGAATTTGTTAAAGCCAAGATCGCAAAACACTTCTCTTATTACTTATATCTTGTTACTTATTACCATTTATTTTATGGAAATAAGCAAAAGGCCAATTAATATTAATATCTCCACTGTAACCATAGTGAAGTTTATTTTAATATTGCTGGCGCTTTATTTTTTCTATCTGGTAAGAGAGATTTTAGTTATTATTTTTATTTCTCTAATACTGACCAGCGCCCTTGACCCGTGGGTTGATTGGATGCACAAAAGAAAAATACCCCGTGGGATAGGTATAATTTTAATTTATTTTATTTTATTCATCGCTATCGGCTCCGCTCTTTATCTCATTATTCCCCCGATTATAAGCCAGGTCAAAGAATTATCGATAATTTTCCCTCATTATTTGGAGAAAATAATTTCCGGGGCTTCCGCCTTGAAAGAGTATGCTAGCCAGCATGGCGTTTTAGATAATATTAAAGACAGCTTGGGCGCTTTTAGCGCTAACTTAGAAAGAGCGGCCGGCGGAGTTTTTTCTACCGTTTCCGGAATATTGGGCGGCATTTTTTCTTTTTTCCTGATTTTAGTCATGACTTTTTACATGGTGGTTGAAGAAAGCGCGATGAAAAAAATTATCTGGTCAGTGGCGCCGGAAGAGTATCAGCCCTATATCATGCAACTGATCAGCCGGATGCAGAAAAAAATCGGCTTATGGCTCCGCGGCCAATTGATTCTTTCTTTTATAATATTCGCTTTAACATTTTTGGGACTCTCTATTTTAGGAGTAAATTACGCCTTAACCTTGGCCTTAATTGCCGGATTAACCGAATTTATTCCTTATTTGGGGCCAATCTTGGCGTCTATCCCGGCCATATTTTTGGCTTTTACCCAGTCGCCCATGCTGGCTTTATTTGTTTTGGGCCTTTATTATATTATCCAATTAATGGAGAACCATATCATTGTGCCTAAATTGATGCAAAAAGTGGTGGGCTTAAATCCTATTGTAAGCATCGTGGTTCTATTAGTCGGCTTTAAAGTCGCCGGCATCATCGGAGCAATCCTGTCCCTTCCGGTCGCTACCGCTGTCAGCGTTTTCTTAAAGGATTTATTTGAGGGAAAAGGTAATGAGAATAAAACTCTAAATCCTAAAACCTAAAAAAATTATAAATTCAAAATCACAAATTCCAAGTAAATTACAATAATTAAATCCAAAATTAAAAACGGTTTTAGAGTTTTATTATTTGAATTTTGATATTATTTTGAATTTAGAATTTAGTGCTTAGGATTTTTTAAAACTATGTCTAATCGTTTTGCTATTGTATTAGATAATTTGATTACTTATTTAATAAAAGGTTTGGTTTTCCTCCTGCCTTTATTTTTTTTACCCTGGACGCTTGAGTTTTTTGAATTTAATAAACAAAGCCTGCTTTGGCTGGCGGCGATCCTTACGGCTGTTTTATGGCTGGTAAAGATGGTAAAATTTGAAAAGAAAATAATATTTAAGCGCACGTTTCTTGATATTCCGATTCTGACTTTTTTAATTGTTACTTTGCTAGCTAGTATTTTCAGCCAGGACAGGTTTTCTTCATTCTTCGGCTATTCCGGGGTGGCCAGCAATGCCTGGCTGGGCCTTTTGGCTTTGGCTGTTTTTTATTTTTTAATCGTCAATCTGGCAAACGCGGACGGGCGTCTGGCCCCTATTTCTTTGCTAAAGCTACTGCTGTATTCTTACGGTTTAATTCTTCTTTCCGCCTTTCTTTCTGTTTTCGGATTGTGGGATAAGCTGCTTCAGAAAACAAATACTTTTTATTCCCTCAACTTTAATTTTCTTGGCGGCTCGCTGGAGATGCTGGCTCTTTACAGCGTAGTGATGATTGCCATATTGCCGGGAATAGTATCTTATTGCCGTCGGGACGGGGCGGGCAGGGTAAATATTTGGCTTTTTAAAATAATTTTATTCTTTTCTTTAGTTTTTCTGGTAATAGTGAATTTTTCTCTTGCCTGGCAGGGATTGGCAATTATCGGTTTCCTGTTTATTTTTTTAGAATTAAGAAACGTTGGTTTTAAGATTAGGGGAGTAAATAAAAGAAGGATTTTATTTTCTTTTTCCCTTATCGTCTTAGCGGCCGTTTTTTTGGTTTTTCCTGCCCGTTCAAGCGGAACGGCTAAATATCTGACCGGCCAAGATTTGTCCCCGGAAATAAATCTTGATTTTAAGAATACCGCCTCTGTTACTTTCGCGGCTTTAAAGGAGAACCCAATATTAGGCAGCGGACCTGGGACATTTTCCTATATTTTTTCCCTATATCGCCCGGTTAGTTTAAATAACACAGACCTTTGGCAGTTTAGGTTTGACCGGGGCGTTTCCTCTATTCTGGAAATACTCGGAACCACGGGAATTTTGGGAACCTTAAGCTATCTTTTAATCTTGTCCTCCCTTTTTTATTTATTCTATATTTTTTTAAAAAGAGGGAGCGGGGGAGAAGGCAGTAGCTTAGTTTCCTCCCTGCTGGTGGCGTTAGTGGTTTTAATTTTTTTCCAGTTTTTCTATTATACTAACACTTCTCTTCTGTTTTTATTTTGGTTGACACTGGCTCTTTTAATGGTTTCCTGGCGGACCTATCCGGGCTGGCTGGTGTTTAAGGAGTTAAAATCAGGCAGTAGCAGGAATTTTTTTAAGATATCTGAACTGGTTGTGTTTTTCTTTTTTTCCGCCTGGCTGATTTTGGCCGGTTTTACCGTCAGATACTGGCTGGCTGATTTTTACGCCCGAGCCGGAGGCGAAACCAACTTAATTAAAGCCGCTCGGTTAAATCCTTATCGGGCTGATTATGAAATTCGCTTAGCTAAAACTTATCTTAATAAAATAAGGGCCGAAGCTTTAAAACCGGCTGATTTTAGGGATGACGAATTAATCCAGGAGTCGATTAATAGCAGTGTGGCCCGGGCTAAAGAAGCTACTAAGGTTCGCCCTAGGGCCGTAGCAGCCTGGGAAACCTTAGGCATGGTTTATCGCGATATCAGATTTTTTACCCAAGGCAGTGAAATCTGGGCGGCTAAAGCTTTTACCCAGGC
>Ga0268278_1001686_pt1 | contig 12498 bp, 10 predicted proteins | sample saktaG_3_FD_190135 | JGI IMG/M metagenome (GOLD analysis project Ga0268278, IMG submission 190135) | Saline water microbial communities from Sakinaw Lake, British Columbia, Canada - sak_2010_1_5_55m | ecosystem: Environmental > Aquatic > Non-marine Saline and Alkaline > Saline ... | reverse complement strand
ATCCTCTTCGATATCACGCCCAATATCGCCCACTGGCCGGAGATGGGCGATGCTCTGGGTGACTATTTACAGAGCCTCGAAAAGGTCGTAGCACTGGATGTTGCGCTGGTGCTGCCGGCACATCGCAGGTCGTGGCACGAGCACAGGCAGCGCATCGAAGAGCTCAAACAGCATCATAAGGTCAGGCTGGAAGAGGCCATCGCCGCGCTTGAAGAGGGTGATATGACTGCGTACGAGATTGCGCCATATATCACCTGGAAGATCGAGGCTAAGGAATGGAAGGATTTTCCCATAGTGCAGCAATGGTTCGCCATGGGCGAGACCATCGCGCACCTGGTCTACCTGCAGGTAAGAGGTAGGGTGCGGACATACACAGAGGACGGTACTACCTACTATGCGCTGGCCTGATGCCGCTGCAGAAGCCGGACGTGATAAACTAAATAAAGTGAAATTTTATTGATCGGATTATAGAGATATGGCAAACATACGCTACCGCACGGGTGAGGGGGAGCTCATCCCCATCATCGTAATTATTATTATCAATGTAATCATTTACCTCGGATTAAATATCGCCGCCTTTATGGGCAATGATATAAGAAATATTATTCAATATCTTGGGCTTTGGGGGTCCTGGAGCGGACTGCTTGAGCGTCCCTGGACGATCATCACGTACATGTTCACCCAGGCGGATTTCTGGCATCTGCTGACCAATATGCTCACCCTGTATTTCTTCGGCAGCTTTCTTATCCGTGTAGCAGGGACAAGAAATTTCCTCCTGATTTACTTTGCCGGCGGCATACTCGGAGGGCTCTTTGTCCTTGCCTTATCATCGCCCTATATCCCGACCATCGGCGCTTCGGGGGCAGTCTTTGCCCTCGGCGGGGCGCTGGCTATAGTTGCGCCCAAGGTTAAAGTGTTCATCTTCCCCATACCGGTACCCATGCCGCTGTGGGTCGCCGTGGCCATCGGCTTCCTTATCCTGCTGCCCTTGTCATTCGTATCCTGGCAGGGGCACCTGGGCGGGCTGGTCTTCGGCCTGCTGGCAGGGCTCTACCTCAGGCACAGGCTGAAGATCGCCGTATGATGCAATCATTGGTGAGCCGGGCCGGCAGGATGCCCTGCTATTGCCAGGCTGCGGCAACCGTGCCGTCCTGCGACCGCCAGTAGGGAAGCCAGGCCAGTCCGACCAGCTTGACCACGATGTCCTTTTTGGCCGGCCGCAGGGATATCTTCTGCAGCTCTTCAGTCGCCGGGTCGGTTTTTGCAGCGAGCTCGTCCATCTCGGCCTTGAACTCCGCTTCCAGATCCTCCAGCGTTTGCTGATGCGTCTCCACGCTCTCCCTGGCTCGGTTCACGTCGTCCTTCTCCTTGAAAATGCGGCCTGCGCTTTTGGCAGTCGTTGCGGCCTTGCCTATGGTGCCTGCTCCCAGGCCCTTGCCCATGAACGCCCCCAGCAGTGTGGAGCCGACGTTGATCACCGTCTGCATCTGCTGCTGCTTCTGCTGCTCGGCTTCGCGGTCCACGGCCTGCTGAGCTTTACGGACCCTCTCTTCCAGCGTATTTATCTTGGCCTGGTATTTCTTCTTCAGATTATCAACCATGTCGTCGCGCTGTTCCCTGGCGCCCTGGCCGAGCCTGATCCTGAAGTCACGCTCCGATTCTCCCGGTTTGGATACCTGTTTATAGGTAGGACTCTTGAGCAACTCATATTTCTTGCTGCCGTAAAGCCAGGTAGTGAACTCCTTGCTCCAGTTATCGTAGCTGCGCGCCTTTCCGGCCACCGCCGGCAGGGTCCCGAACTGAGCCCCCTCGCGTGGCGCCTTCTCCAGGTCGGAGATGCTGAAACCTGCATCCCTGGCGTTGTCCCAGTTCACCGGTATGGGGTCGTCGGTGATATCGGTGGTAGCGGCGGTATCATCGGCCATGTCTATGCCCGACTTGGCATCGATGAAATGCACCTGCGCAACGCCAAGCACGGCCGGCCTGTATAACAGGGTGCTTCCGGACTGGCTGCCTCTGGCGGGCACAAAGTATTGTGATACGTCGGGGGGTATCACGGGACGCCCGGACGGCACGGCCGCCTGCCTTGCCGGCGCCGCTGCAGCCGCTGGTTGCCCGGACGGTGGTGTGGTGAATGCAGCCGCCTGAGCGGCGGTTGCCTGCGCGGCAGGCGTCGGCGTTGGGGGCATCTGGGCCTTGACCGGGTCCATCAATAACTTGATCTGCGTACGTGTAAGCGGTCCCCTGAGGTAGGACATGGCCCAACGGGTCTCGAATATAGTCGGGGCATCGTCATGCACGTTGTTCATAAGGAAGACGCGATTGCCCAGGCCGGCCAATGTCTGCTCCATGGCCTGGCGGTCGAATTTGCCTCCCTGCGTGGCTGCGGCGCCCTCCAGCCCTTCCAGCACGCGCGCCTTGTCGCGCTCGGTCTGCAGCCGTCCCAGCAGCCAGGTGCCGCAATTGGAGAGCCCCTTGTAGTCGAGGTCCACCGGGTTTTGCGTGGCCAGCAGTATTCCCACGCCAAAGGCGCGGGCCTGCTTGAGCAGGGTAAGCAGGGGTTGCTTGGAAGGCGGGTTGGCCACCGGCGGGAAATAGCCGAATATCTCGTCCATGTAGACCATGGCGCGCAGGCTGGTGGTGCCCGGCTGCTGGCGCATCCAGGCCAGCACCTGGTTGAGCAGCAGGGATACGAAGAACATGCGCTCGGCGTCGCTCAGGTGCGCTATGGAGAAGATCGACATGCGCGGCTTACCCGATGGGCTGTAAAGTATCTGACCTATATCCAGCGCCTCTCCCTCCAGCCAGGCGTTGAAGCCCGGCGCTGCCAGCAGGTTATTGATCAGCATGGCCAGCTCGAACCTGTCTTTGGCCGGGTAAAACGAGTCGAGGTCGATGACGCCGATCCTGCTGACGGGGGGTGTCTGCACCTGCTGGATGAGGGCGGCCAGGTCGAGATCGATGCCCTGCCTCCAGGCATTGTCGAGTATAGTCGAGATCAATATATGTTCCCGGCTCTTGATGGGGTCCGCGTCCTTGCCGATCAACCCCAGCAGACTGGTGACCGTGGAATTGATCCTGTCCCTCAACAGCTCGTTGTCCTCGATCAGCGCTGCAGGAGGTGCGGCAAACGATTTCAAGATAGAGACGGGTATCCCCGCCGTGCTGCCGGGCGTGTAGATAACGAAATCGGCCGCCTGCCTGAGCTTGGCGATGCGGTCACCGCTCTCTCCCCAGGAGGCCAGCCCGTTTTTCCACATCTCGGCCTGTTTGGCCGCGAAGTCCTGCGGCGAAAGGCCTTTGCGGCGGGCATCGTCCTCGTTGATCCAGGGCAGAAAGTCCTCGGCCCTCAACTGGGGGAAGGTCAACATCATGTTGGGCATATCTCCCTTGGGGTCTATAATAATGGCCGGTATGCCGTCCAGGGCAGCTTCCTCCAATATGGAGATACACAACCCCGTCTTGCCGCTGCCGGTCATGCCCACGCAGACACCATGCGTCACCAGGTCCCTGGAATCGTAAAGGACAAGGTTTTCACCTGATTTCTTTTTGGCCAGGTCATATTCCCTACCGATATAAAAGACGCCCAGTTTCTCGAAATCTTCCATCTTTCACCGCCTCTTTTTATTTACTATACTTTACCCTCATCTGAAATGTCGCCACCGCTGCACTGCTCCCGGCGCTGCCTCTGCTGCTCCTGCTCCAGGTATTCCATGGCGAATTCGCTGAACTTGATGACTCTGCCTTTTCTCACGCGTTTCTCGGGCTGTTCGATGTAGATATTGAACATTTCGTCCAGGTCGATATCCACGCACAGGTCCAGCACCACTTTCTTGCCCCACTCGAAGCCTTCACGGAAAGGATTCTTGTCGTGGTACTCAGGCTTGTGGATGTCGGTAAACAGGATTTTAACTTTTCTCATAACTGACTGATATCACCTGCAGGGGCGCGTCTTCAGACCCGCCCGTGTCATTCCCCCAGGGCGCACCTGAAGGTACGCCCCTACCTGTACCTGACTTAATAATATGATGTTGCTGTTCAACTATGCAAGCCTGCCACTCAGCGTTAAATCAGCGGGATGGTGGTGCCGGTCGCCGTCGCGATCAGCTTGCCCTCCTGGTTTGTCACCTTGATCTCGGAAATGCATACGCGCCTGCCGCTTTTCATGACCCGGCACTCCGCGGTCAGCTCGTCCCCTGCACCGGCTGCTGCTATGAAATGGATATTGAATTGCGATGCGACGTTGGGGCTGACTACCGAATTGGTGGCATAGGCGAAAGCCTGGTCGGCCACGGCTGAGATGATCCCGCCGAATACCGTGCCGTTGAAATTGATGTACCCGGGCTTCATCTGCATGGATACGCGGGCGTACCCCGTGGACAACTCCAGTAACCTCATCCCCAGGAACTCCGCAATTGGCTCGTTTTTACCCATCTCAAGAAGGTGTTTTAGTTCATCCGGCATATCATTAATAACCCCTTTATAGTTTATGCAGAAAACAGCACTGTGTGCTATTATAGTACACGTTTTGTTCAGTCAGTGGGTACTGAGGAGCGGCAGGTCTTATATGAATAAAAAACGTACCTTCAGGCAGATATATGTCTGCTTACTGGTGGCTGCGGCTGTGGCGCTGTTGCCGTCAGGACTGTTAAAGCCATCCTCAACGGAAGCTGCCCCGGGCGTCATGCGCTGGGATACGGTCACTACACCTGGCTCGGTCCCCGGTAAAAATGACATCCTGAACCCGTATATCAATATCAACGATACTTTCACAGGAAGCGAGATTCGCGACCTGGCGGTAGGCAACGACGGCAAGATTCTATTGGCTGCCGTCACTGTGGATAACAGGACGGTAGTCGGTTCCAATATTCCCGGTCCTCTGGGTATTCTTTATACCACGGCCGATGGCGGCATCTCATGGTCCACTGCGGCTTACAGGAGACTGGCGAGCGATAATGCCTGGACGCCCGATAAGCATGTTTACAACGTCACGGTCGCGCCGGACGATGAAAGGATTTGGGTAGTTGCGGCGGGCACCCTGGCCACCGGTCCAATTGAACTCTGGGTAACGACCGATGCCGGCGCCACCTGGAATAATTCCAATGCCCCCGTCCCGGCGCCCGGCGAGGCCATCGGCGCTATGGATATATCTGCAGATTATGGTAACGGCCGCGATTATATGTTTGCCACGCGAACCGGTATCGGGGCCGGCAGGCTGTTTATCATGAAGGGCGGCGGATTTGGCTCATGGGCGCAGCAGATGCCCCCCGAGGCTGACATAGACTACTTCGCTACAAAATTCTCGCCTACCTATAGCGGGGACAACTCTGTCGTCATGGTCTACGCCGACGATAACCAGACAAGCTACAATGTCGGTTTGAGGGATATAAGCAGCAACTCCATTCTAGCCTACGCTTTCCCGGGTGCGGGCATAGAGGTTTCCACTTCAGATAACCTTTCCCCTTCCTACGATAACCTGGCGGTGGCCGACCTTTGCCTGCCCTCTGATTACAGCGGCACATCGCCTTCACTCAGGCGTGCTTTTGTCAGCCTTTATTCCACATTTCCCGATCCCACCGACAATGCTACAGGTATATTCAGGATCGATAACCAGGTACCTGCCGTTCTGTACAGCTCCTCCGTCGCCAGCCGGCAGGTATACAGCATAGCTTTTTTCGGGACTTACTCAACGGGTAAACTCCTGGCGGGTTTTGCTTACGGCTCACCCTGCAATGCCATGGTCCCCACGCTGTTAATGGATACACCCTGCTTTTGCGCCGGGTCATGCGGTTACATATCTCTTAAACCGCCTACCGGGGCCGGCAACCAGGGCAATTGCGGAAGCGATAACCTGACTATTTGTAGCGACAACCTTACAGGTATCGGCGCCGCCCTTGTTGCCTGGAGCCCCAACGGATCGCTTGCTTATGCCGCCACCGGGTCGGGCATAATCGGGGATAACACTACCTGGTGGGACTCTCCGACAGTGGTTATTCCGGGTGGAGCGCCAAGCCCCTGGATCTCCACTCTGATACCCAACGATGAATCGGCTTTTTCCATCAGCCGTAATAACGGCGACACCTGGAACCAGCTCTCGCTTATCGATACTACCATTGACTGGTTCAACGACGTCGCTGTGTCTGCCGACTGCACTACCCTGTATCTGGCATCGGTCCATAGAAATATAGGTTGGGGCTGCAACGAGTTTGACAGCGTCTGGCGCTCCACCATCAGCCCGGGTGTGGCCGCCCCACTCCCGGCCATAGCCCCCATCGGGACTTACTGGGAGAGGGTCTTTATGCATACTACATCAGCCTGTTGCCGCGTACCCCAGACAGACCTGCCCATCCTGCGCACGGTGCAGTCCTGCACCGATTCCTCTGATGGTGGTGTGGTGGCCTGGGCGGCAAGATTTGCTCCGACTACATTTGATGCTACCACCGGAACCCTGAAAGTGGGCGGTGGCTTGATGGCGTGGTCGCCGGACTATGGCGACTACTGGTCGGCCGTTACTCCCAGGTACATGGTGGAGGATTTCACATTCGAATCCAGCAGGATCATGTACGTTGCCGGGTTGACCGGCATGGTACAAAAACTGGTGTATACAGGCACCGCCTGGTCCACCAACCTGCAGGGGGCAGATAGCGGTGTTATCCCGCATACCATCGTAGCGCGCAATGGCAAGGTGCTGGTGGGGGCCAACTATCACTCTACTTTGGAAGGGAAACCCGTAGCATATTCAGCCGACGGCGGAGTCAGCTTTCACACATACCGGGATGATATTCCGTTCAAAGGGAACGTCCATGCCATATTTGATACTGATTTCGAGAACAACCGGTTTATCTACGCCGCGGTTGGTGACAACGTGACAGGCACCGTTTATCGCAATGCCATACCCGACTACACGCGGTGGAGCGATAACGATATGATGGACGTTTCCAGTGGAGCTACGGGCTCCGATTGGCCGGTTTCTCCTTACAACCAGGCGGCGGGGGACCCACCACATCTCAGGGGATATTTTGGCATTGTCATGGCCTTTACAGGCAATGGGCAGCCAGCCTTATATGCAGCTCATGATAATTGGACTGCAACGCACTTCGGCATAACTTCATCCAATAGCGCCGTCTGCCGCACTCTGGAACCAAGGAACGGGATACCCAAGCCGGGCGTCTACTGGGATTGCCTCGACATCTTCCAGCCTCCGACTCAGACAGGCGTGCGGTTCACGCTGGAGCCTGCCTCGCTCAAGGCCTGCGGTTGTTGCTCGCCCAATACCAATACGACCCTGTATGCCATAGATAACGAATCCGGCTTGATCTGGGATGGCTCAATAAACCTTTCCGACAATATAACAGTAATCCTATCCAGCATTACACTTGGAAAGTACCTGAAAATCCCTGGTTATAATCCCCCCATAAACCAGGGCATGCTGTGGACGTACACTGACTGCCTGGCGAAAAAGGGGCCCGTGCTGCGCATGCCCGCCGAGGGCGCGCTGGTGGGAGCCGACCCGGTGACAGGCCGCAATCAGCAGGTCGACCTGTCCTGGGAGCAGCTTTGCCTCTCCACAGTTTACGACCTGCAGATTGCCAAGGATAAAGCGTTTACGCTGAGGATCAACCCCGCGATCTCAAATGCTCGCAATATCCAGGCGGTCACCGGCTCTATCAGGGCCAGCATGGATGAGGTCAATATGACAAAGCCGGGGATGTGGCTTTCCCCTGCGGCGTTGCCTGAGGCCGGGGCGGTTTATTACTGGAGGATTAGGACCTACCGCTCGGCCACCGGGCAGATTGCGGTCAGTCCGTGGTCGGATGTACGCAGCTTCAGCGTTAAGCCGGGATTTATCGTCAATTCACCTTACTACGGTGTGCAGTTGCTGGCCCCCGACAACGGGTGCATGGGCTGCAAGATCAAGCCTGCTTCGTTCTCCTGGTCGCCGTGGAAGGAGGCCACAAAATATGAGTTAGTTCTGTCGAAAGACCCTGAATTCAGCCAGGTCTTGAAACAGGTAAGCACATCCTCGACCGGGTACGAGTATGACGGGACGCTGGACTATGATACCAACTACTTCTGGAGGGTGCGGGCGACCGAGGTGAACGGCCAGCCCATTCCCAGCGATTGGAGCGCGACCTTCAGCTTCCGCACCGAGCAGGCGCCGGCGGAGCCCGAAGCGCATGTATCCGGGCAGGAAACCCCGCTGTGGGTATGGCTCATCATCGGACTTGGCACGGTGCTGGTCATCGTAACGCTTGTTCTGATCCTCAGTACCCGCAGACGGATCTGACCTTATTGTGATGTCATTGCGGGGAGCGCAGCGACGAAACAATCTCATAGCTTGACGCTTTCTATCCCAAAGATTGCTTCGCTTGGCTCGCAACGACAAGGTAGTGCTTTCAAGTGAGTTCGTAATAATAGTTTTAATAAACGCAGGGGCGTACCTTCAGGTGCGCCCGTTGCAGCGACCGGAAATATGAGAATATCAGACGAATGCCATGATTGCCTGACGAAGCTGGCCCATCAGGCCTCCGCTTTCGCCACGGCCGACGCTGCCCTGTGTGAGGATTCCAGGCGCGCTGCCGAGAAGGTGATTAACGAGAAACTGAAGCCCGGGGTGGTGTCTATCGAGGTAGCCGCGCCCATGCACCAGGTAATCAAGCATGTGACCGGAAACCAGGACCCTTACCGCAAGTTCAAGGATATCGAGATTGATGAAGCGCGGAAGTTGTTTTCTATGGTCAGGGGCAGCTACAGGGAGGATTTCGTCGAGTATCTCCGGCTGGCGGCCATGGGCAACGCCATCGATTTCTTCAGGCCCATCGGGGAGTTGAGGAAAGAGGCGTGTAAAAACAGGTTGGAGTTTACCATCGATGATTCACGGCTACTGGAAGGCAAAGTAAAAAATTCCAGGTTAGTGCTGTACCTTGCGGATAACACAGGGGAGGCATTTTTTGATATGCCACTGCTCAACCTGATGCGCAGGTACGCCAGGACGATTTACGTCGTGAAGGAGTTGCCGGTACAGAACGATATCACCATCGCCGATATCAGGAAAGCCGGTTTACAGAAGGAGGCGGGGCAGGTCATGACTACCGGGACAGCTACGCCGGGTGTGCTTTTGACACTGGCCTCGGACGAGTTTAAGAAGGCTTTTGAAGAGGCTGACTTTATTTTTACCAAGGGCATGGGATATTATGAGGCGCTTGACGAACAGGAGCCGCGGGGCAGGATATTCTTTTGTCTCAAGGCCAAGTGTGGCCCCGTAGCCAGGTCGCTGGGCGTGCCGCTCAACAGTTACGTGGCAAAATTGCACTGATAATCAGGGCAAAGATATGACATTTGAACGACCGGAGATAATCAGGCCGCCCAGCGAGCATGCAAGCTACTACCTCCCCCTCACATCCGGCTGCTCCAATAATACCTGCGCCTTCTGCGCGTTTTCTTTCACCAATCTGGGTGTCCGCGACCTGCAGGACATCAAGAACGAGATCGACGCAATGTCACTCTACATGAATTACCGCGTGGTGCAGCCCGGCCAGCCTGATATTGTCTATGCCATACTGAGGCGGTGGGACGGCAGGCGCGTCTTTCTGCAGGACGGCGATGCGCTGGTATATCCATACTCCGGACTGGTGCAGGCGCTAGAATATCTGAACGGGAAATTTCCCGCCATCGAGCGCATAGCCAGCTATGCTACGCCTCAGGATATACTCCGGCGCAGCATTGATGAACTCAAAGCGCTGAAAGCCCTTAAGCTGGGCATACTTTATATGGGCGTGGAAAGCGGCGATGATGAGGTGCTGGGCAGGATAAAAAAAGGGGCCACCCACGCCGAGATGGTCGAAGCGGCCGCGAAGGTCAGGGAGGTGGGCATTCTTCTCTCCGTGACCGTTATACTTGGCCTGGGCGCTGTGCAGGGCAGCAGCAGGCATGCCCTGGAGTCGGCACGTATTTTAACCGAGATGGACCCCGATTACGCAGGCGCCCTCACGCTGACGCTGATACCGGGCACCCCGCTTTACCGGGAATGGGAAAAAGGTGAATTCGAGATTATCACGCCATTTGATTCGTTGAAGGAGCTGAGGACAATGGTTGAGCACGCTGTTTTTTCGAACTGCTTTTTCAGTTCCATGCACGCCTCGAATTACTTCGCCATACGCGGCAGCATGCCTGCGGACAAACTAAAAGTGCTGGCCCAGCTTGATTCCATCCTCTCGAAGAAGGACCCTGCCCTGCTGAGGCCCGAGTATTTACGGGGACTCTGAAGAATTGACTCAGATGTGGTCCAGCGCCTGGGACAGGTCGGAGATCACGATGCAGTCGTACTCTGCAGCGCCGTTGCGGCTGATCAGGATAGGCTTCATCCCCACATTCCTGGCTCCCACAATATCCTGCTCATAGATGTCACCTATGAAAATAGAATCATTCGCCTTAACGCCCGCCTTATCCAACGCCAGCCGGAAGATCTCCGGCCGGGGCTTATCGTAGCCGACCTCGAAAGAGGTGACCTTGTAATCGAGGAAAGGCTCAAAGCCCAGCTCCCGGCAATAGGATTCTATCTCCTGGCCGACATTGGAGATAAGCCCTGTTATCAGCTTCCTTTCTTTTACCAGCCGCAGCGCCGGCACAGAATCAGCGAACGATTTGAAAACCCAACCCCTGTTGAAGGCCGTGGCTAGCATCTGCAACGCCTGGTCCGGCGTCGCGCCCGTTCCAGCCAGAATCCTAACCCCGTATTCCCTGTAAACCGCCACCTTGTCATCCTGCTCACGCTGGCGCACAGGCTGCTCGAAATTTTCCGCCCGCCAGTAGGCATCGGCCTCAGGCAGTGTAGCCGCGATTATGGACGGCGTGACTTTGATGCCTAGACCGGCTGCAATGCCTGCGTACGTTTCTTCCCGAGTCGGGTCGAAATAGGCCAGCGTATTAAAGAAATCGAAGAAAACAGCTTTTATCATGGCAAGTATAAATTATTATGTTTGTTGACTGGTGATGTCAATGTTATCCACATTTTACTTTGCGGGCTTGCTTTCTTTGGGCCTGGTGCCCCATTTAAATTTGGCGTAGAGCATGAGCAGGGCCAGGATAAAAGTGAAGCTATTCCACATTATCAGCGAGAACAGCCCCAGGAAGACGCCGTAAAGCAGCCAGCAGACTATGCTGGCCAGCCACATCCAGAGGAAGGGCAGGCTTATCTCATAGGCGGTCTTGTAGCGGAACAGCCGCCAGATCTGCGGTATGACGCCGAAATTACCCAGGAACCCGCCCAGTAACCCTAACATTTCCTGCCATTGCATAGCATATCTCCTTGATTTGCAGGGGCGGGTTTTCAAACCCGCCCGCAGTCAACCTTGACATGCATTATAACACTTGCTTATGATGCTACGGATAAAATGAAACTCACCATCATTGACGCCTTAAGTTTGGGCGACGCCTGGTACCAGTGCCTGCAGAAAGCACTCACCGATGGCCGGGAATACAGGATTGAGCAGGGCAGCTTCGAGGGCGTGCGTCGCAAGGAGATCGAGCTTGTGGCCATTAATATCAGCCAGCCCGGCATCCGTCCGCTCAGCCCGGACGTGCCGGTCGGCGTGCCTTTGCCCGCCACCGACGAGGTGATCGAGGAGTATATGTCTTACCTGATGACTCCCGACAGGCAGGAGAACGAGGAGTACACCTACGGCGAGTTCCTCTCACCGCAGATCGAGGAGATAATCCGTCGCTACCGCAAGGGTTTTGACACCAACCAGATGTGCATGTGCGTGGGCAATAAAGACAGCATCTACCAGGCTGACCCGCCCTGCCTGCGCCTGGTGGACACGCGGGTGCAGGACGGCGCCCTGCACTTTATACTCTACTTCCGCTCGTGGGACCTGTGGGGTGGCATGCCCACCAACCTGGGCGGCCTGCAGACCCTCAAGGAATATATGGCCGGGGAGATCGGCGTCCGTGACGGCGAGATACACGCCTTCAGCAAAGGCCTGCACCTCTATGAGCACGCCTGGGACCTGGCTAAAATGGTGCTCAGGATGCCCCTGACTTAATCCGGGACCGGGCCGTTGTGCCGGGTCTGCTTATTTAGACTTCCCCGGCTCCAGTATGAACACCTGCTTGAGCTGTTTTGCATCGGTATAGTGCGCGGGCACCTGCCCACCCCTGGACCAGGTCTCCGCCAGGTCGCTGTAGTAAGGGCTGAGGTACTGGCCGGACTGACCGGGCGGGCTCATGATGGTCATAGTACTGAGATCGGACATGTCGACCACGATCCTGATGGCTGCTCCGCTGTACATGTCGTAGGGGTGCTCCCGTTCCCACCAGCCGGCGTGGATGGTGAAATCGTCGCCGGCATACGGCAGCGGGCTGAGGTTGAGGAAGGGCAGGACGCTGCCCAGCGGGTGCTTGATGGTCATCCGGTGAACCCTGCCCCAGGCCCAGCCCTGCGGATCGCTTCCCAGCCGCGCCGACAGCTCTGCTACGGCATCCTTCATGCTCTTAAGC
>Ga0268278_1001685_pt1 | contig 12499 bp, 14 predicted proteins | sample saktaG_3_FD_190135 | JGI IMG/M metagenome (GOLD analysis project Ga0268278, IMG submission 190135) | Saline water microbial communities from Sakinaw Lake, British Columbia, Canada - sak_2010_1_5_55m | ecosystem: Environmental > Aquatic > Non-marine Saline and Alkaline > Saline ... | reverse complement strand
TTCCTGTTCGATTTCTTCCGGAGTCGCGGCGATGTGTTCGGCTTCGGCGATTCCTTCAAGAATCAATCTGGTCTTCAGTTGTCGCTCAATTGATTGCCGCTCTTCTCCCCAGAGCTCTTCCTCGGTTTTTCCCGTTTTCTTCATAAACTCTTCTCTAGGGAGGTTTTGTTTTTCAAGGTGTTCCTGTAGCGCATTCCGGGCGCGATCCATTTCTTCCTCGATTGCCAGGTCCGGAACATCCATGTGCGTGGTTTCCGCGAGCGCCTTCGCGAGCTCTTCGCGCTTCTGCTTTTTCATCGCAGTTTCTTTTTGCCGTTTCAAATCCTCACGGATCCGCGTTCTTACCTCGTCAGCCGTCTTAAAGGGACCGAGTTCTTTTGCCAGTTCGTCCGTCAATTGCGGCATTTCTGTTTCCTTGCTTTTTTCTTTACTCTCCTCAACTTTTCTCTTCTGCATGATTTTCAGGAATTCATTGATGACATCGTCAACCTCTTTTTCGCTCACTTCCTCATTTTCCTGCCCGCTCATTATTTTTTTTGCAATCACTTTGTAATTCGGAAGTTTGACGTCGGGTGCGACGGCAATATTTATAGTGAAGGCAAGCGGGTTTCCAAATGCGAGTTTCGTGATGGTGATGCGCGGAGACGAGAGGGGTTTCCACTCAAGTTCCCGGATGACGTGCGAATAAGCGGCGGCGAGCGTTTTACGCGCAGTCCGTTCAAGAACTTCTTCCGAAGGAAGGTGTTGGAGGGCTACTGATTCCGGAATATGTCCTTTGCGGAATCCGGGAAGTTTGAGATCGCTGGAGAGTTCGCAGATCGCCGCTGCGCGGTGACGGTCCAGCTCTTCCGGGTTGATCTCCGCCTGAATTTCCGCCGTACCGTCTTTCTTCCGATTTTTTGCGACGATGCGGTATGTTTTTGCGTTTTCCATATGAACCGTTTCACCATAGAACAGGTTTCACGTGAACGCAACCCGATTCCTCCGATGTGTTACTTTTCCCGTCTTTCTTCGTTATATCTTATGAAGCACCCAGATTATGCAGCGATATTTCGAATATTACATGCTTGGGAAAGAGGAGCGACGCATCGGTACGGCGCTCGGCATTCTTTCCGCGCTCTTCGCACTCCTTGTCGTAGGCGGTGTCTTTGTGGTTCAACAATCCGTGGAGTCGTATCGTGCTGATCAATTCCAGGAGGAGCAGAATATCATTGTTCAGGAGAACCAGGTTGGCCGAACCGTTGCATCACAATGGTAGCTTGCTCCCGTTTTTTTCGCCCGGTATGATAAGAGAAGGCTGACAGAGGCCTTCTCTTTTTATGACGTTTTCTCTTGAACACGAACAGGAAGCACTCCATAAGTGTAAGGCGGGTAACCGGGAGGCCTTCGGAGCGCTTTATGAAGCATACGCGGACAGGATCTATCGCTTTCTTTTCTATCGAGCTTTTTCCCGTGAGATCGCAGAGGATCTGACGAGTAAGACGTTTTTGAAGGCGTTGGAAAATATTCATTCATATGATGCAAGGAAGGGCGCCTTCGGAGCGTGGCTCTATCGGATTGCCCGGAATGTTTTTGTCGACCATTACCGGGCGGAACGTTCCACGGTTGATATTGAAGAACTTTTTTCTCTCGGCGAGGAAGATCGTTTATCGGAACGGGCGGACGCGAAGGAGAAGCTTCGCAGGGTTTGGGATTATCTCCAGGCGTTACCAAATGAGCAGCGAAACGTTGTTCTTATGAGGGTTTGGGACGGACTTTCGTATCGTGAGATTGCGGAAATTCTTGGGAAAAGCGAGGGGAGTTGCAAGGTGATGTTCTCGCGCACGATTGCAAGGATCAAGGAAGAGATGCCTCTTGCTCTTGCGATCCTTTCCTTCTATTCATTTTCATAACTACTATGCGGATAAGCGAAGAAGAGAAAAACAAGATTATCGAGGACATCTGTGCTTTGCATAAGGACCTTGCTTCCCAAAGGGAAGAGCTTCGAGAACTTCTTGACGCGTTGCTTTTATTGCGACCTCGGGCGGAGATAAGCGATCGGTTCCGCGCGGAGTTACGAGATTCACTTGTCGCCCGAGCCCGCGAGCTTTCTCTACGGGAACGCGAGACGCACCATAGATTTGCGCTGCCGAGATTCAATTATCTTCTTGCCGGAGCTCTTGCATCACTTGTTCTTCTTGTCGGCGCCGTTTATCTCTGGGGTGGAGAAGCCCTCTTGCCGGGTAAACCTTCGGTAGTTGCGGTTCACGAGAAGATGTTCGGCGATCTTTCTTCACGCGAGGAGGGAGTGCCTGCCGGCGAGGTTCTCGGTTTCGGCGGTGCCGGTGGTTCTCCCGCGATCTCCGCTCCTTCCGGGCTCTTTGTTGCGCCTTCTTATCGTTTCGAGTATCGCGGCGTTCCAATCTCTGTTCCTCAGTCGGTTCGCGTGTTGCGCCGGATTAAGGGTGACTACGCAAGCAAAGCATTTGCGGACCGTCTTCGAAAGACAGAGCTCGGCATTTTTGATCTTTCGCGTCTCGGAAATCCGCTTCTGCAGTCATTTTCCCTTATCGAGGATCGGCCTTATGGTTATGAGATTCATGTAAATCTTGCGGAGGGCAACATTACCATCAACCAGTCCTGGGTTTCCTGGCAGGGAGAAGAGGAACAGGTAGGGATGCCAAATGCTATTCCGGAGGACGGCGTATTGATCGGCGTTGCGGATGGTTTTCTTGCCGTGTACGGAATTGACCGAGATATCTACGATACCCCCCTTGTTTCCCATGATTGGCGCGTTTTTCAGAATGATCCTGATTTCATGCCCGATGCGTTGCGCGTGTCGTATCCGGCGATGATTACGGACAATCCCGTGTTTGAGAGCAGTGGGGAACAGGCAGGGCTTTCGGTTTTGATTCGTCTTCGCGATCTCCGCGTGTTGAGTTTGTGGGGTCTTGCCGCGCAAAGCTATGAGGGTTCCTTATATCCCGCAGAGCGGGATACGGATCGTCTTATTTCAATTGCGGAGCAGGGCGGGTGGTTTAGCGCCTTTCCTACCGGCTTACCTTCCCAGAGGTCTGATGCGTCATCCGTTCTGTACTTAGACACACCCTTCCGCGGTTATGTGAAATCCATGCGAGACAGGGAAGGAACTATGGAGGAGTTGTTGGTACCGTCTTTTATCTTTCCGGTTCAGGGAGAAGAGGACGGATCGCATCTCAGCAGAGTTATTGTTCCCTTACCGAGGGAAGTACTGGATTCGTCATGGGACCGTTAGTATATGAGTGTTCCGTCGTTTTCCCGATACGATTTTCCGTTTCCAAAAGACCGTATAGCACAAACCCCGGCCAGTCCCCGAGACGGTGCGCGTCTTCTTGTTTTCAACCGGGTTTCCGGCAGCGTTTCTTTCGACGTATTTCGCAATATTGGGAATTATCTTCCCGAAGGGAGTGTTCTCGTGCTGAATCAGACAAAGGTTTTGCCCGCGCGTCTTACCGTGCGCAAGGAAACGGGTGGTGTTGTGCGTCTACTCTATCTCCGGAATGAAGCGAAGTGTATTATCGCGCTTGCGGATCGGCGCCTTTCTCCCGGTTCCCGCCTTTTCCTTTCTTCGCGACGATTCTTCATCGTTCTTGGCAAGGAAGGGGAGACGTACGTCCTTTCTCCGTCGTTTCCCATTTCTGATTTTAGGAAGATTTTAAACCGCTTTGGGGAAACCCCGCTTCCTCCCTACATAAAACATTCACCGCTTTCCGGTAGGAAGCTTCGCAATGCCTATCAGTCCGTTTTTGCCCGATCAGATGGTTCGGTCGCGGCTCCTACGGCATCGCTTCATTTTACTGATCGTTTGTTGAAGAAGTTAAAGCGTTCCGGAATCGATCTTCAATATATAACGCTTCATGTGGGTTTGGGGACATTCGCTCCGGTACGTGACGAGCAGCTTCGGCTCGGCAAGCTTCATCGCGAGCATTTCACGATTGATCAGCGGACGGCGGATTTTTTGAATCGCGCGAAGCGGTCAGGCAGGCCGATTGTTGCCGTTGGTACCACTGTTGTGCGAACGCTTGAATCAGCGGTATGCGGCAAGAAGCGACTTTCCCGGCTTTCCGGAGAAACCGAGCTTTTTATACGCGAGGGGCACCACTTCTCTTTTGTGGATAGTATGGTGACTAATTTCCACGTTCCCCGATCCAGCTTGCTGATGCTGGTTTCCGCTTTTGCCGGAAGAAAGGAGATCCTTTCTCTTTACCGGCAGGCAATTCTGGAGGATTTCCATCTTTTCTCCTTCGGCGACGGGATGCTGCTTCTATAATCTCCCCATTACTTTACCTGTCTCCATTTAGTTCGAGACGTGTCCTCAAAAATCTTCCCGATCGGGAAGATTTTTGAGGACGGTGATTGTGTTACTGATAATATTCCTTGCCGTGGTAAAATGAAGATGAAGGCGGTTTATGCGAATTTTTGTGAAGGTAAAAACGGGAGCCCGGGCGGAGAAAATAGAAAAAATCGATGAGACGCACCTTACGGTTTCCGTGCGGGAGCGTCCACTTGAAGGACGGGCGAATAAGGCGGTTCTTTCGGCGGTTGCCGGTTATTTCAATATTTCCCCTTCGCGCGTTGCGATCGTTTCAGGTGCGTCGAGCCGCGAAAAACTTCTTGATATCGCGTTATGATCAAGCGTGGTGTTGCCACATTCACGCTCGATTACGGGAAATGCCCGCGGTGGCTTTTCGAGCGCATGGTGAAACTGGGGCGCGAGATGATCCGCGTGATTGTTGCCGAAGAAGGGCCGGAGGCGTTTGTCCGAAGGATAGGAGATCCGGCGTGGTTTCAGTCACTTGGCACTGTTCTTGCCTTCGACTGGAACGCCTCGGGACTTACTACGATTCTCACGGCTGCCCTAAAAGAAGCGATCCGTGGCGAGGAACGTGATCTTGGTATTTTTATCTGTGGCGGGAAAGGGAAGACGTCTTTGAAGACACCCGACGAGATTGCTCTATGGAGCAATCGTCTTGCTTTGCCCGAAGACCGGGCGAGAGCGCTTTCTTACAATTCCAGGATGGCAGCGAAAGTTGACAGTTCACTTATTCAAGACGAGTTTCAGATTTATCACCATAGTTTTTTCTTTACGCGAGGCGGGGCATGGACGGTGGTGCAGCAGGGGATGAATACCGCAAATCAAACCGCTCGCCGGTATCATTGGCATTCCTTGCGCGTGAAGGATCTTGTGCGGGAGCCGCATTCGGGTATTGCAAGTCAGGTGCGCGCACGGACTGTTTTAAATCTCACTGCGGGCGCGAGTGATGCAACCCGGTCGGTAAGCACCTCACTTGTTTCGCAGGAAGGATTCCAGACGCTTATGAAGGATTTCCGTCTGCTTGCGCGGCACTCTTCCGCGCTTTCGCAGATGGTTTCCGTCGGTTGCCCGAACAATGAGCAGTTGAAGTTATTAAATTTGGAGCGGCGGGAGTTTCGTACGCATCCTGTTCTCGCTGAAGATTTTTCAAAGAGTAAGTACCTGCAGAAAATTCTTTGGAAAGTTTGCGATGAGAAACCGGAGACGTATGAAAAACTGCTTGCCACGCGGGGCGTGGGCCCGAAGACGATGCGCGCTCTTGCGCTTGTGGCAGAGGTGATTTATGGGGCAAAACCATCGTACGAGGACCCGGCACGCTATTCCTTTGCACATGGCGGTAAGGACGAGACGCCGTATCCCGTCGACCGCATAACCTTCGACCAGTCCATTGAGACGATGCGCAGATTTGTGGAAAAGACCCGAATCAGCCCTTTTGAGAAACGAAAAATTCATTCGCGTTTGCGTTCGAATTGATTTTTATCCCCGAATCCGGTCATTTGTCAGCTCTCTCTTTTTATGGTATTATTCCTCTACCTATGATTCCTTTGTTTTTAAAACGTCCGCGCAAACCGCGCCATTCCTTCTTACGGATCCTTACGGGATCCGATCTTTCTTCGCGAAGATTACCATTTGTTGAGGTAAGAAGCGGGATACCCGGTCCTGTGTTGTGGCTTACGGCCTGCGTACACGGCGATGAGGTTGGTGGAGTGGTTGTCATTCAGGAAGTTTTGAAGCTGCTCCGGAAAACTCCGCTGCAGAAAGGATCGCTCTTCGCCTTTCCCGTGATGAACCCGATTGGGTTTGAAACCGTCTCCCGCGGGACCGTGTTGAGTAAAGAAGACCTGAATCGTTCTTTTCCCGGAGGCCAACAGGGGACACTTGCGGAACGCATTGCCCATAAAATTTTCAGCACTATCATAAAGACGAAGCCTACGCTTGTCCTTGATCTCCATAATGATTGGCTCCAGTCCATCCCTTACGCTTTGCTTGACCCCTATCCTGGCCAGAAGCAAAAGTCAGCATATGAAAACACAAAGCATTTTGCAGAATTTTCCGGGTTTCTCATGGTAAACGAGCGCGAGGATGCGGAAGATACTTTGGAACTTCGCAAGACGCTTTCCGGGAGCTTACTTCTGAACGGAATCCCTTCGGTTACATTGGAACTTGGGGGTGCAAACATTGTTGACGAACAGCACGTAAATGATGGCGTGAACGCAATTTTCAGAATAATGTCTTCGCTTAGTATGGTGAAAAAGAATGATTCCGATTATCCTGTTTCGTTCAGTATTCCGCCTTTATTCCGCGGAAAAATTTTGCGGTATTCGCATCAACCGACTGCATCAACGAGCGGCATCGTACGTTTTCTTGTGCGGCCTGGAGCCGTGGTGAAACATGGGGATCCTATCGCCCGTATTTATGACGTTTTTGGAAAGCTTGAAGAGACGCTTCGCGCGAAAGGGGACGCTCTTGTGCTCGGATGCGCCGATTCTTCGGCGGCTTTTCCGGGAATGGAACTCGTTGCGTTTGCTGAATCGCGCTCCTAATATTATTTGACTTTTTATCTGAAAAGATGTAATACGAAGGTAGTTTCCCGTTCTTTTTCAAGGAGGTGTAAGATGGCGGAAGGAAAACCCCTTACTGTAGAGGAGGCCGAGCAGGCATGGAGGGTGCTTCGCGACGGGCAGTTCTCTTCCAGCGTTCCAGGCATGCTTGTTCGCGGTATTTGTGACAGCGGTTTTTCCCGGGCGGCATGTCTGGCACTTACCGTTCCCGAGGTTCGTGATGTGCCCGATTTCGTGGAACGGCTTTCAGACGTGGTGTGCGCGGGGGAGCAGGCGTGGTGGGCATACCGCACCTTGCTTTTCCTCACGCCATTTCGGGAAGGCGAGGAGAGGATTGTTTTCCAACTGCGGTCGGTTGTGGAGAATTCCGGAGACCGACGCTGTTTGTATTTCCTTCATCGCTACGTCGATGAGCTGCCACACAGCCAATCATGACTATGACCCGCCTGCGATAATCTGCAGGCGGGTTTGTCTTGTTTTTGGCGATATGCTACGCTTGCTTTGCGAGCGCTTGCGAGCGCTTTTTATTTGTCTGTTTTTATTCAAAGTGTTTAGACGAATGGAGTTTTGGGTTTTCTTTATCGGGGCCGCCCTGCTTATTTATTGGGGATTGCAGTTTGCTCAGCAATCCTAGTTTTCTATGGATATTTTTGCCCACGGACTTTGGGCTGGGGCCGCGGCGAAAGCTGCAACGCGCAAGGGTTTGCGTATTTCGGCGTGGCGAGCGGCTCTCTGGGGCGTCTTTCCCGATTTTTTTGCTTTTGCTCCGCTTTTTGTCTGGCTTATTATCCAGCTTCTTTTCACGGGCGAGGTTTCTTCGCTCATCGCACGGCCTGATGCGGCCGAGCCGCCTCCTCACGATGGAATGCTTTTCCAGATTACCCAGGGACTTTATAGCATCAGCCACAGCTTCTTTGTTTTTATCCTCGTATGCGGAGTTCTTTTCCTTCTCTATCGGTTGAAGATTTTCCGCCGTATTCCTTGGGAAATAGGCGGCTGGTTTCTTCATATCCTTATCGATATTCCAACCCACTCCTATGAGTTTTATCCGACGCCATTTTTGTGGCCTCTCTCGGATTGGAAATTCGATGGTTTTTCCTGGGGACATCCATGGTTTATTTTTATCAATTACGTCACTCTTTTTGCCGTGTATCTGCCGTTTCTTATGGGAAGAAGTCGTTCCCATTCTTAGGTTCGAGTTCCTTCCCATTAATTTTTTACATCCTCAAAATATCCACATATGTGGATATTTTGAGGATGTGCGGTGTGGGAATCCGTGATCAAATGATGCTTCGTGAGCCACGTTATTGTATGATAATGGGAAAGATATGGATAAGCGCGACGAGTTGAATGAAAAAGCCCTTGCGTTGCATCGGAAGTATCCCGGCAAGATTTCGATTCAAAGCACGGTGCCGCTTGAGAATCGAGAGGATCTTTCTCTGGCGTACACTCCCGGTGTCGGGCACGTGAGCTCCGTTGTCGGTAAGGACAAGGAGCGCGTTCGTGAATACACCATTAAGGCGAATTCCGTTGCTATTGTTTCTGACGGTTCGGCAATTTTAGGTTTGGGCAATCTCGGTCCCGAGGCGGCGCTTCCCGTGATGGAAGGGAAGGCGGTTCTGTTCAAGGAATTTGGCGGCATCGATGCATTCCCGATTTGTCTCGCAACTCAGGATACCGATGAGATCGTGAAAACAGTGGAAAACATCGCTCCTGTTTTCGGGGGCATTAATCTGGAGGACATTTCCGCCCCCCGCTGTTTCGAAATTGAGGAGCGGCTTAAGGGGAAACTTGATATTCCCGTGATGCATGATGATCAGCACGGTACCGCCGTTGTCGTTCTCGCGGGGCTCTTGAATACTCTTCGGGTTCAAGGGCTGGATAAGGAGTCGGTGAAAATCGTGATGAGCGGTGCAGGTGCTGCGGGTATTGCGGTTACGAAACTTCTCCTGCAATACGGATTTGAGCATATCGTTGTTCTCGACAGCAAGGGAATCATTCATGAAGGGCGTTCCGATCTCGGGCCGTACAAGGAAGAAATCGCTCACGCTACTCATTCCCGGAAAGGGGGAGGACTTGCGGAGGCACTTCCGGGAGCCGATGTATTTATCGGCGTGAGTAAGGGCGGTATTCTTACGCGGGACATGGTTGCTTCCATGAACCAGAGTCCCGTCATTTTCGCTCTTGCAAACCCCGTTCCGGAGATTATGCCCGAGGAGGCCAGCGCCGCCGGGGCCGGTGTTATCGCAACAGGACGTTCTGATTTTCCCAACCAGGTGAATAACGTACTCGCGTTTCCCGGTATTTTCCGTGGCGCTCTTGATCACAGGGTTCGTGATATCACTGATGTGATGTTGATACGCGCGGCTGAGGCGCTTGCCGCGATAATTCCGGATCCTCAACCAGATCTTATTTTGCCGGATGTTTTTGAAAAAGGGATAGCGGAGCGCATTGCCAAAGCTATAACTTAAAAAAGGTTTTTGCTTTGTAATGTGGTATTATGGAAGGGAAGATGAAAAAGGTCGGCAACTTTATTTTTTTACTACCATGAAAACACTCCATTATATTGCTTTTATAGTTCTTGCGATTGGTGGTTTGAACTGGCTCGCTGTAGGTGTTTCCGGGTGGGATATCGGCGCGCTTTTCGGAGGGATGACCGCTCTCGTTTCTCGCATTATTTATATTGTGGTTGGTCTTGCCGCGATTTTCGAGATTGTGTTCTATGCGAAGAACTGCAGGACATGCGAAGCTCCCAAAATGCCGCAGGCACCGCAAATGCCGCAGCAATAGTTTTTATCCCAGAACAAAGAAAATACGCTATCTAGATGGCGTATTTTCTTTGTTGATAGGAGTAAGGTAGTATGAGAAAATAGAATATATAAGATAAGTTTCTGTCGATTTTGAGGTTTTGGAATCATGAACCTCATTTGTGGGTTTCAGCATGCCATCTTCTAGTATGAATAAAAAAGAAATCATTTTTCTCGGTGTCATCCTCACGTTTTTCGCGGTTCTTTTGTTGTTGCGCTTTACCCCCCTCGGTGAGGAGGGAATCACCGCACTTAAGGGACAGAGCCAGCTCTTCGTCATACTTGTCGTTGTCGCGGCGCTTGTTGACAGTATAAACCCCTGCGCTTTTTCAGTTCTTCTTATCACTATTGCGTTTCTGTTCGGTTTCAATCAATCACGATCCCGGATTTTCCTTTTTGGAGGGGTCTACATTGCCGGCATCTTCACGGCCTATATTCTTATCGGCATTGGCATTCTGCAGGCTTTTGCTTTTTTCAACATTCCCAATTTCATCGCAAAGATCACGGCTGTGATTTTGGTTGGAATTGGAGCGTTGCAGCTTGGAAGTGCTTTTATCCCGCGTTTCCCATTCCGATTCAAGATTCCCGATTGGGCGCACCGTTTCATCGCTCTTCTTATGCAGAAACGATCACTCCCGGCCCTTTTTGTCGTTGGTATGCTGGTCGGTGTTTCAGAGTTTCCCTGCACAGGGGGTCCCTACCTTGTCATCTTGAGTCTGTTACATAATTCCCGCAGCTTCGTCCAGGGTTTCTGGTATCTGGTGTTCTATAATGTGCTTTTTGTAACTCCGCTTGTGGCAACCCTTTTTGTGGTAAGTAGTCCGGCGCTTGTTGAGCGGGTGCGTACATGGCGACGTGAGCACCTTGGCAGGTCACGTGTATGGGAAGGCGCACTTCTTGTTCTCCTCGGACTCGCCATTCTCCTTTTTGTGTACTAAACTTGAAACGATATTATGCATGAGGACCAATTCAGGAAGATAGTCAAAAAAGTGGAAGAGCTCAAGAAGGAGGGGAAAATCGATCTTTCCATGGAAGAGGATCTTTCGATTGCCGTGATGAATCTTGTGAGTTTGGAAGAACATTTTTTCTTTACCGCTGAGAAAACCGGAAAGGAAAAGTATCTTGATTTTTTAAAGGAGATTAGGGAAATCCGCAAGGATCTTCTCGGGCGCCTTATTGATCAGCATGAGGGAGAAACGTGGTGCATTACGAAACACCTTCTCGCCGCTTCAATGCGTGTTCTCGAGGTTGGTACGAAGTTTCAGGGTGAGGGAAAAAAGAAGGAAGCAAAAGAAATGTTTTCCCATGCCTACCGCATCTATTCGCTTTTCTGGGCTATTCGTCTGAAGCTTTTAGATACCTCCGGTCTCAAGAAGATACGGGATGATCAACTTAACCGTCACGATAACGGTTCTCAAAAGCCGTGGACGTTCGAGGACATTGTAGAAAAACTTGTTGATTGCTGCGATGAGTAAAACTCATATTACACTTGGCGTTGTTATCGCCATTCTTTTTATTGTTGTCATTCTTGCGTTTCAAGAGGTGAACACAGAGGGGAATAATATTTCGCTTGATGCTTTTGCGCAGTGTCTTTCCGACCGCGGCGCGGTAATGTACGGCACGTATTCCTGCTCATTTTGCCGGAAGCAGAAACAGCTTTTCGGCGATTCGTTTCGCTTCATTTCTTATGTGGAGTGTACGCAGGAACCGGACCGCTGCGTTGCCGACGGTATTGATGTGACCCCCATCTGGCTTTTCCCCAATGAGAAGAAGGCGATCGGTCTTCAAAGTTTTGAAGCTCTTGCGGCAGAGACGGGCTGTTCTCTTCCAAATTAGTTTTCTTCGCGTTTGCACCTGCTCTGTTCTGTGTTCTTCTTTCCCGCTACAATAATAAGGAATGGGAAATCGGAAGATTCAGAATAGTGCGGAGTTGGGTAGTACGCCTGCGCGCAAGGCGGTCTTGGATATCGCCGAAGCGGGGCTTCAGGCGATTGATACCCGCTCCGTTATCCGTCGTGAAGTTGCGCTTAACGAGAAGGAACTCGTTGTTCGCGGGGAAGCTTTTCCCCTTGAAGATATCGACCGTATTTTCGTTGTCGGCGTGGGAAAATGCTCGCTTGAAGCCGCGGGGGCCCTTGAGGAGATTCTCGGGGATCACGTTTCAGGCGGCATGGTGATTGACGTACATGCCGGTTCTCTTAAGCGGATCAAGACGTACACCGGGGATCACCCCTTTCCTACGGAACGGAATGTCTCCGCAACCGGTGAGCTCATCGATCTTTTATCCCATCTTTCAGAGCGCGATCTCGTACTTGCCGTAATCTCCGGCGGAGGATCTACGCTTCTCTGTTCTCCCCAAGGCATGCACTGCAATCTTGAGGCCGATGTCCTGAAGTGTCTTTTCCGCGCCGGCGCCGATATCCGTGAAATCAATACTATTCGCAAACATCTTTCCCTTGCCCGCGGCGGTCAGCTTGCGAAGCACGCTTTTCCGGCCCGGATTATCTCCCTTATTTTTTCCGATGTTCCCGGGGACGATCTCTCATTCATCGCCTCGGGTCCTACGGTGCGCGATACGACTACGGTTGCCGATGCGGAAGCCATCCTTGATCGCTACGAGGTGCGCACGAGTTGCGCACTTCCCAAGGAATCACTTCTTGAAACCCCGAAAGAAGAACGTTTTTTCACCGATGTTCATAATATTCTTATTGTTTCGAATATAACCGCACTTCACGCTATGCGCGACCGAGCGAAAGAACTTGGTTTTGCGTCGGTTATTAAGACGCACGAGCTTCACG
>Ga0268278_1001681_pt1 | contig 12512 bp, 9 predicted proteins | sample saktaG_3_FD_190135 | JGI IMG/M metagenome (GOLD analysis project Ga0268278, IMG submission 190135) | Saline water microbial communities from Sakinaw Lake, British Columbia, Canada - sak_2010_1_5_55m | ecosystem: Environmental > Aquatic > Non-marine Saline and Alkaline > Saline ... | reverse complement strand
TCGCCCGCACCAAACCGGTCTTTGAGGCCCATGCGACGATGATGGTCACGTCCGGCAACCAGAGCGACCTCCTGGGCCAAGCGGGAGCAATCCTGTGGCCGAGGCAGCCGAACACCGGCAACTGCATCACGCTCCTGCGAAGCCGGAGCATGGCCGAGCGCGTGGCCAAACGTCTGCCGGATTCGATGATGCTCTCGGCCGGGGCTTTGCAGAGCATGGTTTTGACCAAGACCTCGGCGGACAATGTCGTTCAAGTCGCGGCAATTGCTCCCAGCCGGGCCGCCGCCATCGCGATCGCCAACGCCTATGTCGAGACCTATCAACAATACGACCTTGATATGAGCCTGCTCGACGTCGCGGCGACCAAGAAGTTCATCAAGGACCAGCTCGTCGTGATCGGGGCCAGGCTGGACTCGTCCGAACAGAGCCTGGCGGAGTTCAACGCCGCGCACGGTCTGCTGACGGGCATTGACGCCGAAACCCAGGCCTTGATTAGTCAGCAGTCCGCGCTCGCCGCCGCGTCCCGGCAGGCAGCCCTTGATGCCGAGGTGACTCGGGCCGATCTCGCGTACGTCCAGAGCCAGATTGAGCAGGAAGGCAAGAGCATGGCGGATGTTGACGCCATGTCGTCACCGCTGGTCGCGAGCCTCGAGGGTACGCTGAACCAGCTCGAGGTCGAGAAGACCAGCCTCATCATCAGCGGCTTCGGCGAGAACTCGGAACGGATTCGCGGCCTGGACCGTCAGATCGACAGCACCCGGGCGCGGCTCCGAATCGAATCGCAGGTCCTGATTGCCCGGCAGGGGTTGGCCGACCCGGTCGGGCACCTAAACGGCCTGTTCGAATCGGCCCTGACCCTCAACGCCACGCTGGCCACGTCCGAGGCCCGGCAGGAGGCGCTGGCTGAGGCCATATCCGGCTACGACGCCCGACTCGCCCGCCTGCCGGAAGTCACCCGAACCGCGGCCCTGCTGACCCGGAACGTGGAAATCGGGCGCCAGCAACTCGTGCTGTTTTCCGACCGCTACGAGCAGGCACGCATCCAGGAATCCGGACGGACATCGTCGGTGCGGACACTTGACCCCGCGCAGGACGCACACCGGGTCGGGGGGCCGAGTCCCTCGGCGCGCCTGAGCTTTCTCCTGATACTGGCCGTCGCCCTGGCACTCGGTTCGGTATGGGCGGCAGAGTACCTTGACACGTCGGTCCACGGTCAGGGCGAGCTGGAACGCCGGGGGTATTCGGTGCTCGGCAGCGTACCGCAGCTTCTGACTGCGGGCCGGCAACGGCGGGGCGAGGACGTGACCAGCCACCTCATCACCCACACCGACGTTGAATCATCGGGCGCGGAGGCTTTTCGCATGTTGCGCACCGCCCTCGCGTTCGCCACTGCGGAGCGCATGGTGCGCACGATTGCAGTGACCTCGCCGGGCCCAAGCGAAGGCAAGTCCACCATCGCGGTGAATTTTGCCTCGGTGCTCGCCCAGGCCGGTTCCCGTGTCCTGCTGATTGATGCGGACCTGCGCCACCCGATGCTGCACACCGTGTTCAAGCGCAAGAAGAAGCCGGGCCTATCCGACCTCATCATCGCGAATGGCAACCCGGAGGAGGCCATCTTCGCAACCGGACTTGACGGGCTGTACTGCCTGCCCTGCGGCACGATACCGCCCAGCCCGGGGGACCTGCTCACCCTTACCGCCACCCGCAATCTGCTCAAGCGGCTGGCCGGCGAATACGACTATGTTGTTATTGACACGCCGCCGGTCCTGGTCGCGGCCGACACCGCGATTATCGGTTCGCTGGTTGATGCCACCATCATGGTGGCCCGTGTCGACAGGACCGCGATGGAAGCGCTTGGCCACGCGCGCAACGCCATGCTTGGCGGGGGCGCGCACCTGTCCGGCCTCGTGCTGAACGACGTGAACCGCTCCGGCCGCTACGGCCGCTACTACTATTACTACTACAAGTACCATTATCGGTACTCGAAGCATGCGACGGACGCGACGGAAGACGGGAGACCGCGGACGCCGACAGCCAGCAGCTAACAGCTTGCAGCTTTGGAGTGCGGGAGCGTCGAGCTCCCGCTTTTTCCGAGCAAGTCAAATGGCAAAATGCAAATATCAAAAGTCAAAATGGCGGCGCGCTGCGCGCGAGCTTCCATTTCCGAGAGACCCGTTCGACTCGCTTCGCTCGCTCGGGGCGACGCTTCGCGTCGGTCTGCAGTTGGCAGCAAATCTGTGTAATCTGCGGAATCTGCGGATGATCCTTCATTCCTCGTTCTTGGTTCTTGGTTCTTGGTTATTCGGTCCACGGTGTACGATCTACGGTTCGCGACTCTCGCTTCCGGCTCGCGGCAAGCCCTGCCCGCTCAGCTTTCCTGGTACGGCGCGGCTTGGGCGAGGTAGAGCCGGGCGTAGAGCCCGTTCAACTCCAGCAGTTCACGATGCGTTCCCCGTTCCACGACCCGGCCCTGATCCAGCACGTAGATGTAGTCGGCCATCTGGACGGTCGAGAACCGGTGGCTGATAAGAACCGCGCTCCGGCCCGCGATTGCCCCGCGGAAATGCCTGAATAACTCCGCCTCGGCCAGCGGGTCGAGCGAACTGGTCGGCTCGTCGAGCACCACGAAATGTGAGTCGCGCAGGAACGCCCGGGCCAGCGCCACTTTCTGCCATTCGCCGATGCTCAACTCGTGGCCCTGCTCGAACCAGCAGCCCAGCGGGGTATCGTAGCCCTGGGGCAGGCGACTAATCGCCGGGTCGGCCCCGGAGCGCTTAGCCGCTGCGACAATCCTGTCCCGGTCAGGAGCAGCCTCCACGTCTCCCATCCAGACGTTCTCCCAGACCGGCAGTTGATACTGTACGTAATCCTGCAGAATGACACTGACCTCCTGCCGCCACTTGACCGGGTCGAGCTGGCGGATGTCAACGCCGTCGATCGTGACCCTGCCTGAGTCCGGGTCGTAAAGCCGGCAGAGGAGTTTCATCAACGTGGTCTTGCCCGAGCCGTTTTCCCCGACCAGCGCAATCACCTGGCCCGGCGCGACGGTCAGGTTGATTGCCTCCAGCACCCGGCGGGAAGTACCGGGGTAGGTGAAATCGACGTCGTGGAATGCAATACCCCGGGCAATCCGCGCCGGACACGGCAGCGGCTTCGCCGGCGCCGTGACCTTTGGCTTCAAATCCAGGAACGTGTAGAAGTTGGAGAGGAAGAGATTGTCTTCATAGAGCCCGACGAATCCGTTGAGGATGGCCGAGACCGAGCCGACCGCAAGCTGGAAAGCCGAGTAGTACATCACCAGACTGCCGATTGTAACCGTCCCTTTATAGGTCCGGTACGCGATATAGGCAAGAGCTCCGAAGACGGCGAGCGTGGCCACCGACTGGGCCAGCACCCCGGACAGGGTGCGGCGACGGGTGAGCGCCAGCCTGCCCACGCGCAGTTGCTGCCGCAAGGCACGGAAACGGGCGCGAAACAGGGACCCGAGGTTGAACAGCCTTACCTCCCTGGCGTATAACGAATTCGTCAACAGCCAGTGGTAGTACCACGCCCGACGTTCCTGCTTGGTCTGTTCCTTTTCAAAGCGGTATAGCCGGCGCGAGTACAGCAACCGCACCTGCGCGCCGGGCAGGGCGACGAGGATGAGTACCAGGGCCAACCAGGGATTGAAGGCGAACAGCAGGCCCGCGATGCCGACCAGCGAGATGGCACTCTGGCCGATTTGGACCAACCGGTTGACAATGCTTATCGGCCGGGAAAGGGCATCACCCTGGGCTCGATGGAGTGTGTCGTGGTAGCGCGGATTCTCGTAGTACTCGAGGTCAACCGCCACGGACTGCTGGTGGAGGACGTCGGTGACTTTGTCGGACAGCACCATAGACTGGGCCTGCCCGGCCAGTTCGGCCAGCGCGCCGGCAAGAGTCGTGACCAACGCCACCGCCGCGGCAAGAACCACCCAGAAGAGCACCGGTCCAAAGGACGAGGACCCGCCCGGCGCGGCGATAGCGGACTGCAACGTGTCAATGATGCGTTTCAGCAGGTAGAGCCCGGCAAGAGGCAGCAGGCCCTGGACCACAACCAGGACAAGGTTAACCGTGGCCCAGCCCGGCGCGCTGGTCCACACCAGGCGAATCGCGCGGTCCAGCCGGAGGCCCTGCTGGACGGCTTCCTTGAGCTTCGGCCTAGTCGGCACGGGAGGCCTCTGCCTTCACGTCTGCCTTTGCTTTGAGCTCAGCCTGCCGCGTGGGTTTTCCTGACTCCAGATGGCTGGTCAGCGGTACTCTCCGGCCGCGTCTGCGGCTCCGCCGCGACCGGCCTCGACTCAGGGCGTAGGCCCCGAAAGCCCGGAGGCCGTCCCTGAGCCGCAGCACATAGTAGAAGCCGAGATTCTCCGCGCCCCTGGACGTGGGGTACTTCGCAGCCATTTCGTCACGGGATAGGAAAATCCGTCCCCAAAACATCCTTGCCTTGTCGGCAAGGGACTTTGCGCTCCGTAGATGGAAGAGAGGGACCCATGGACCGTAGCCGGAACGGGCGAGAACCGATTCTCTCGCCGTCTCGAGTACCCGCTGGTCAATGTCGCCGGGAACCAATTGCTCAAGGACATCATCAGGCACTTCCGCACCCAACATGCTTCGGGCGAGATGGAGTGTCAGACCCACATATCTTGCAGCCCTCCATTCGCGAGCACGCTCCGCGACCTGCATCCAGTCCATGTCGCCGCCAAAGCGGCGAATCGTCGCGGCGATGTCGCAGAGAGGTCGCACCCCCTCTCCAAAGACGTGGCCATAGGAAGTATGCAGGCACAAGTGCAGCAACAGGTCTTCAGGGGATAGCGCCAGAACCTCGACACCCGCTATCGTGGCCGGACGCGCTCTGTCCCAGAAGCCCGTCAAATCCAGTCTGAACCGGCTTGCCGGCGTGACTATCGCCCAGTGAATGTCGATGCCTGCGCCAGCCGACAGCCGAAGCTCCCTGCTTCTCCGGAGGCGCGACTCGATGCCCTCGGATTGCTGACGAACCCGGCCAATGTCAACCAGGACTGCGTGGGCTCTCGACAGCTCTGCTCTGGGAACCATAAGATCGACGTCGACCATTGGCCGGAGTGCGACATCGTCGTAGACCGCCTCGGCCAGAAAGGCTCCCTTCAGCACAATCACCGGGATGCCCGAGCTGCGCAGACGTTGGAGCACCTTCCGGAGCTCTCCATAGAGAGACATGTTTCTGACTGCGCTGGCGAAGTGGGCCCGTCGCAGCCGCTCCCAAACGTCGGCCGGGACGCAGGCTTGCGAACTGCTCTCCTTGAGGCGACTGTAAAGCAATGGTGTAAGACCGTGGTCGGCAGCGACGGCGACGACTTCGGACCAGTCAGCAGACGGCTGACGGCTAACGGCTAACGGCTCACGGCCAACTGCCGACGGCTGACGGCTGGTAGACAGACACTGCAACAGGAATTCCACGCATTGGGGATTAGGGGTCAGGGGCCGGGGGCTGGGGTACGGACCTCGGACCCCTGACTGGGACGCGGACGGCTCCGGCTCAGTTGTCGGAGTCCGCTCGATGTAGGTGTTCATATGCGTTCGTCCGCGGCTTCGATATCTCGGTGCGCCGCCAGCGGATTATACCCCGGCGTGCGCGACACGGCAACAACAGCCGCCCGGAGCGTCCATCCCGGGTGCATCAAGCGGCGGGCGGCAGAGTGTTTACTCTGCCGCCCGCCAAATGACGGTCAATCTTGCTTCCGACTAGCGGATCACGGGTCGACTTCGATGAAGACGCGCTGTGTCGGTTTGCCGTTCGACTTATTCGGGGCGTCGCAAATGACCGCAAGCCACTGCCCCTTGGCCGGATGGAAGCCTTCGCCATTTTCAATAGCTTGATCGTGCATCGTCAGGGAGTTGCCTTCGAGCGGGTACTTAGGCAGCAGTCCGTTGGTTTCCGGATCCGGGGTCAGCAGCCACCAAAACGCAACTTGCACCTCTTGAGCTGACGCGCCGTCGAGCTTGTTATTGATCAGCCAGTTGACGTTGTCCCAAGCGTCATTGTCCATGGGGTCGCGGTCCGGCAGGTTCGGATCCTGCGACGACCACAGCCGGACGTGGTACCACTTGACAAAGTCATACGGGATATTATACGACGGCTGCGCCCCCGACGGTGTTATGCCGTTTGCGTACTCTGCGCACCAGCCCGGCCAGAAGCTATCGCGGGGCGCGTTCCATGGTTCATGGGTCCAAGGGGAGGGGGGCTCGTTCCACACATCGTAACCGGAAGGCACACTCTCAAGCGCAACTCTGAAATGGGCCTTGGGCTCATACCCCACCTCCACGGTGTCCAGGTACACGACCATCTTGACCGAGTCGGTCGGCAGGGTCAGGTCTTTGTAGACCTCCTGGAACTCGTACTTGATGTACCTCGGTCCGTGACAGGCCAAGTACCCGCCCGAGAAGAAGTAGGGTCCGGCCCAACCTTCCTCGCGCTGCGTGACTCTGCCATTCCTGACTTTAACCACAACCGAGTGAGTCGCCATGTAGAGGTTGACGCCGACGTTCCAGCCATCCCGGACCGGAATCGCGTATGTGCAGGTCTTCACGCGCGGGCTCCACTCGTCCTTGAACTCAAACCTATACGGTTTCGGAACGCCGTACCTCTGCGGGATGTCCTTGAGCTTGAGGGCCACGTGAGCGTGGGTCTCCTCGAGCCACCAGTTCCCCTTCGTCAAGTCGTACTTGATGTAGAGATTGGCATTGTCAAACCAAACGGTCACGACCCCGGCACTCTCATTCTGCCCGGCCCATATCGTAAAGTTCTCGGGCGCGTGGGGTACCATATGCGAGGCGATCCCGATGCCCGGCGTCGCATCAATCGGTCCCTGGCAGCCTGTGACCAGCAACCCGGCCACCATCGTGATCGCCAGCAGCACCAGCAATCTTGTTCTTTGCATCATTGACTCCTCTTCCCAATCCCTTCCTTAGTCCCTGATGTCGCCCTGCGCTAGCACACGCGGGCCTTCTGGCGACAGGATTTTGCGAGCCGGAAAGGCTCCGGCCTTCTGCTGCGGTTGGAGTTGTGTGCCAAGTCTCGGGTCACAGACGGAGTCTTTTTGCTAAAAAGGACGGGTTACTCGGACGACCCTCTCACGCCCTCCCCGGCGACCGAGCCACACGGACTCAGCCTACGCGAACTATCTCTTAGACGACCCGGATGTCAAGGAAGATTCAAGATTATTTTGATACCCCCAGCGCGGCCCCTGAGGACCGCAACCGAACGCGGACCAGCCACGAAGTCCCGAAACGTAGGTGATTACTCGGAAGGCTTCCGCGGAAGCAACGAACGTACGCTGTTATTAACGCAGATTACGGACCTGGAATTCTGACTTCGGACTTTAGGCCTGATATCTGGAATTCAGGGCTGCCGGCGTTCCGTGTGGGCTGACTGCAGACTACACATTGGTGACGGAGTCGCACGCGCGGCGCGCCCTATCAGCCCGGAAGGACAATGCCTGACACGTCGTACGTCACCGCTCCGCCGACCAAGGGTGAAATGACGAAGGACGACACGACGAACTCCTCTGCCCTAACCTCAACCTCTACCTTTTCCTTCACCTCTACCTGCCGCCTCGGCTATGTCCGTAGAACGGCTCGGTCAACTGCCCACGAGGCTGCTGCAAGGGTAGCACTCGGCGAGCATCGGCTGCTGGAGGTTCAGGCACGTATCGTCGTAAGTGCCTGGGCTACTACCTGCTTCGATCAGCTTGCAGCCGGAAAGAACCCGTTCCTCTGCTCTTGTCCTGACAAAAATCCTCAGTTTGGGCGTGCTCCATTGCTTCTTGACGGTATCAGTCATGGAATTCTTCTCCTTGGTCTGACCAGATGTCACAATCCACTCCTCCCCGTTGCTAGTCGCGACACCGGCGGCGGAGGGACCACAATTCGCACGACCTTCGACTGGTCTAATCTCACCATTGGATATTACACGCCCGAGGACGGTTGTCAAATGGTTTCGGGAGCCCCGAACCCGACATGTAACCGCAGATGTCGCAGATGGCTCGGACGAGGGACGAAGAACCTTGAACCAAGAACGCGGAGAGGACATCCACCGATTACACAGATTACACAGATTGTGGTTCAGGATGCCGGAGCAGAAAAGGACCATCCACAGATTACACAGATTACGCAGATTGCCCGGAGAGGGCAGTGGCGGACAGCGAACAAAGCAGAAGTCAGATAGCAGAAACCAGAATGCAGAACTGTGGACACGGAGGGGACAACCGCAGATTACGCAGATGTCGCAGATGGCTCGGACGAGGGACGAAGAACCTTAAACCAAGAACGCGGAGAGGACCATCCGGGACCTTTGCCTTGACCTGAACCTCACGCTCAACCTTAACCTCAACCTTAGCCTCTACCTGCCGTCTCGGCTCGTCCGCGGATCGGCTCGGCGCTAACTACCGAGGGCGGACTCGCATCGTGAAGAGCAAACGGTATTGAAATAGCATGTACTATTACGGTAGAGCGGCCCGGTCAGACTCCCGACCTCGTGCTTGCACAGCCAGAGCACCGTTTCTTCCGTCTTCGTCCTGGCGAAGATCCTCAGTTTGGGCGTGCTCCACTCCTTCTTTTGCAGTCTGGTCATAGCTCTTCCTCCCTAGTTTTGCCCGTTATCACGCTACGTCCTTCCGCTCTTCTGGCCACCGTTCAGACCGTGCATTGTCCCTTGTCATCCGTCCTTGGTCATCTTGCCTCTCCTCCTCGACCTCAGCCTTAACCTCAACCTCTTCCTCTTCCTTCCCCGTGCCCCAGCGCCTTTGCCCTGGCATGCGCGACCCGGCAGAAGTACTCGACCACCGTATCCATCTCGCCGGTTTCAAGATACGAATGTGCCGGGCACCAAAGGCAGAGGTTGATAATCGGGCAGATGCGACAGCGTTCCAGGAACTCCTTCCGACTCGAACGCAGGTCGCGCACTCGGGGAATATGCTCTTTCCAGGCTTCAGCGAGCGTACCGTGACGGAGGTCATAGATCGTATCCGGATGCCAGAGAGACGAGCAGAGACGAAATCGCCCGTCGTAGCTGACAGTGAAGCTGCCGTTGCCCGTCCCGCAATGAAAGAGGTGATTGCAGCCCGCATGCGCCTGCTCGGGCAGGATGAGTTCATTGCACCTTTTTTGCAGGGCCCCTAAACGTTCCTCGTCCGCACGCTCAACCGCCACAATCTCCTCCGGGCTGAGCCGTTCGGCCTTTATCTCCGCGTTGCGGACCGGGTCGCGGTCGAAGCGCAAGTGGAGCAGCGGGTCGAACCGGTAATAGTCCTTGGTCCGGGCGCGGCAGAACCGGGCGATTTCCTCCAGCTCGTGGACATTGGAGCGCAGAGCCATTGCCTTCAGGCGCACTTTGACGCCGCTGGAGAGCAGCCGGTCCAAGCCGCGTACAAAGGCCTGGAACGAACCCGGACGTCGCGTAACCCGCTCGTAGGTGGCTTCGGTTGCTCCGTACATCGTAACCTCGATGTCACGCGGCGGATACTTGCGGAACAGCTCAACGTGTTCCGGCGTGACGAGGCAGGCGTTGGTGAAGACCGAAACGAACAGGCCCATCCGTTTGAGCGCAAGGTACAGCTCGAAGAAGTCCTCGCGCAGCAGCGGCTCGCCGCCGGTCAGCAGGCACCACATCGCTCCCATCGATACCGCCTCCCCGGCGATGCGCTCGATCTCGGCCAGGGAGAGTTCCCGGGCCCGGGCATCCGAATCACCGGCCGGCAGGTTGATGTAGCAGTGGCGGCAGTCGTTGTTGCAGCGGGCGGTGACTTCGAGGTCAAAGGCGATTGGCGCTCGCCGTTTCCTCATCCGGTCCCAGAGTTCGAAGCGAGGAAGCGAATCGATGGAGGAGTAGGTAGAGGTAGAGGTAGAGGTAGAGAAGGAATCGGCCGAGGGACGGAGATGATCGTTTATCTCTGGCCCGGCCTCGACCTTGACCTCAACCTCAACCTCTGCCTCCACCTCTACCTTAGCCTTTCCGCCCGGCTGCGCTTCCTCATTCGCATTAACGTAGTCGCCGGTCATCCTTGTTTCTCCAGTCGTTTCCGCATACCCACGCGACGGCGGCCGGATGGGGTACATTCGCTTGCCAACTGCGGTTCGAGTTCCGCAATGATGTGCATCTCGAAACCGAGTTTGCGGTACAGTTGAATTGCCGGAGAGTTGTCGTTGAACACCAGCAAGTCCAATGTCTGCGCGCCTTCCGCACGCGCTGTCTCGATCACCGCCTGGCTCAACGCTTGCCCGACGCCCAGTCTCTTGCAGAGCGGTCTAACATAGAGACTGAATAGCCAATGGCCGACATACGGGGAATGCTCGGGTGGATGTCGCACCAACTGAACAAAGCCTGCGAGTTGACCGAGACAGCGGGCAACTAGGTTCGTGACATGGGGGTCCCGATGCAATGCATGTGACCGGGCCCCATTCGGGTTAAACCATCGCTGGACCTCCAGCCAGTCGGCATTGGTTGCCTCGCGTATTGTGACGCCGCGCGTGACAAGGCGCCACCCGGTATGACGGTACAACGCAGACCCCTGCATCAGATCCAATCCGGCGCCTGCCATTCGACGGAGTCTTCCCGTTTTGCCTCTCTAGTGAATGACCACGATTCTCACATTCCTAAGGTGTTTGCGCTCAATCGTCCAACCCGCTCCCGCCAATCCACTACCTCCCAGGCGTTCTCTTCGTTCGTGATTAACCCCAGGTAGCGGGCCTGCGCGTGGGCGACCTGGCAGAGATATTCGACCGGCGTGTCGAGCGTGCCATACTCGGCCCAGGACTTGGCCGGGCACTGTTCGCACAAGCCCTTGAGGAAACAGCGAGCACAGCGCACAAGATAGTCGGGGTTCTTGGCTCTCATCTCCCGCAGGCGTGGGAAGAAGTTCGTGAGCGCGTCACGGAGCGAACCGGCCTTGAGGTCGTAGGCCATATCCGGATGACGCAGTGGCATGCACATCTGAGCCCGTCCGTACGCATCAACGCACGTCCCGTGTCCAGCGCCGCAGGAAAACAGCCTGTCTCCGGGAGGTCCCATGAACTTCGAGCAGAATTGGTGCATCTCCTTGAGGTATTCCTCGCGGCGCCGACTGATGATGGCTACGCCCTCCTCGGGCAAAAGCCGCAGCCCGGCAATCTGGCGGTTCTTGAGCGGCGAATCACGACGTCCCCGCAGGTCGAAGAACATTGAATAGCCGGGGGGCTTGTCCATGGCGGGAATCGTCGCGGCCCACGCTTCAAACTCATCCACCTCGCCCCGGTTCGGCGGCAGGAGAGCGCCCTTTACTACAAACGGCACCCGGCGAACAAGCAGCAGGTTCACGCCCCGGCGGAACTCGGCGTACGAGCCCGGCGCCCGACACACGGCCTCGTAGGACTCCGGCTTCATGCCGTAGACCGTGACTTCGACCAACTCTCCGGGCGGAACGCGGGCAAAGAGGTCGGCAAGATGGGGCGTTATCAGCCGGGCGTTGGTGAAAAGCATCACCTTCATGCCCTGTCGCCGGGCGAACAGGTAGAGTTCTTCAAAGTCCTCGCGCAGGAGCGGTTCCCCGCCGGTGAAGCGCACCGACAGACAACCGAGGGTAGCCGCCTCCGTCAGAACGTCCTTCACCTCGTCGGCTGTCATCTCGCGCTGTTGCGCCGCCGAGTCGTCCATCGGCAGGTTGATGCAGCAGTGGATACAGTCATTGTTGCAGCGCTCGGTCAACTCAATGTCGAGCCTGCCGAGCAGCGGTCCGTGCTTCTGCCAGAGCCCGCCTCGACCATTCGCGACCTTCTCGACGTAGGGGGAACAGGAAGGTAGAGGTGGAGGTTGAGGTAGAGATTGAGACTGGGAAGGGATCATCTGCTACCTTCACCTTTACCTTTGCCTTTACCTTTCGTTTCTATGTCCTGGGCCAGTTCCAGAATCTGCCCCACGATCCGGCCGCTCTTGTCGAATTCCATGATGTAGCATGGAACGTCGCGGGCCAAAGCCTCTACTACGGAAAACGTCTTCTGCCACCAGTTGGCCGTCTCCAGCGGGCGGATTACGCAGGCCAGTAGACGCTTAAATGACTCTCTACGGTCTGTCACCGGAACCAAGCGGTTATCCGGAGACTGCTTGATGAACAGGATGGCGCGAAGCGGTGCCGAGGCCGCCGACACCAGCGGCACCTCACCGTGACTCCATGAACCATATACCCGGAAGCTGCCCTGTCCGCCATCCGCTCCGTCTCTGCCTCCACCTTTACCTCCACCTTCCTTCCTGACGATGTTCCGGTCGTCGCACAGAATCTCCGCCCGATCCTGCAAGAGCTTCACAGTGGTTGACTTGCCGGCCTCGGAATGGCCCACAAACAACAGCCCGACACCCGCCTCCGGCGGGGAAGGTCGAATGCCTTGGCGTGCATCCGTGTTGTCTAAGTAATCTGTGGAAGGCCCTTCCGGACCTTGGCGATCTTGGCGTACTTGGCGGTTCGTTCTCTGAGAGACCCCTCC
>Ga0268278_1001668_pt1 | contig 12584 bp, 9 predicted proteins | sample saktaG_3_FD_190135 | JGI IMG/M metagenome (GOLD analysis project Ga0268278, IMG submission 190135) | Saline water microbial communities from Sakinaw Lake, British Columbia, Canada - sak_2010_1_5_55m | ecosystem: Environmental > Aquatic > Non-marine Saline and Alkaline > Saline ... | reverse complement strand
CCGCTGAAAGCGACGGCAATCCCCCCGAGTCTGGTCTGCCACTTCATCGGTTGTCTTTCCCAGAGGCTTACATGCCCTATACCCCAATCGCCATTTAAACTTTTCAATTCTTCATCGGTAAAGGTATTAATAACCTTGCCGTGGTGAGTGACGTGATTTATTTCCTGACCGAAAGATGCTTCATCTTCATATTCCTGTTCCTTCAGTTTAAGAAAATCAATCTGGGTTGCCTTCTTGACATCCGGATCAAAAGTAGAAATTCCGCAATATTCCTGTCCTCGATGTTGAAGGAAATCAATCCCCCGGTAGATATCGTAGACACACTCTCTTCTTGAATATAAACCGAAAACACCACAGTTTTCTTGCACTGACTTCATGGCTCAACTCTTTTCTTCCTTAAGATCTGTAAGGTACTTTTGGAAAATGAAATGATTACGGCTACATGGAAGAGCCGTGATATTGTTGACTGCCTTTATGGCAAGATACAAAAATTTACTTTTTTATAGATGAGGAAGTATAGGAAAATGACTCCTGTGTCAATGAGAAAGTATTTTTATGAAACATATAAAAAGCAGATGATAAACTTTGCACGAGGGCATCACTGCTGTCCCTTAAAAGAATCATCTTTGATGCATTCGTAAAAAGTCTCAAAATGTGTCATTTGTCATGCTGAACTTGTTTCAGCATCTAAACATTGCAATAAGTTAGAGACCCTGAATGATCCTGAAACAAGTTCAGGACATGATTTTGGGTGACAAAAAAGGCTTTTTACGAGACTGTCATCTTTAAATGCTTCTAAATTCTGAGTATTTATGATAAAAATAGGCAAGTGTTTATATATCAGCTTTCGGCTCAACAGCGGACGCTGATCGTCTATTCCTTATCCTTAAAGATATACGTCAGGAATTTCAGTATGATTAAAGGGCTTATACTTTTTGCGACCGGATTGGTCTTCTTTCTGTTCGGGATGCTTAAACTGAGCACCGAGATAAAGAGCCTCTTCAATAACGTCCGGATTCGTGAATATTTTAAATATTCAATTGGAAAACCGATCTACGGGGTGATCACGGGTTTAATTTCAACTATTCTTTTTCAAAGCAGTACGGCAACCTCTGTCTTGACTGTTGGGATAGTCAGCGCCGGCTTGATCAGTTTTTACGACTCTCTGGGTATAATCCTGGGCGCTGACATAGGAACAACTTTTACCGTACAACTTGTGGTCTGGAAGTTTACCGATATTTCCCCGCTTTTTATAATCTTCAGTGGAATCCTGTGGTTTTCAGGAAAAGGAAAGTGGAAATCTATCGGCGAGACGTTGTTTTATTTTGGTCTGATATTCTTCGGTTTGAGTGTGGTAGGCCAGGCAACCGCGCCTTTGAAGAACAATCCGGCCTTTGTTACTTTCTTTCAGGAAACAAAAAATCCGCTGCTCGGTATAGGTGTCGGTTTACTCTTTGCGGCAGTTGTTCACGCTTCAGCCATACCGATCAGCATTCTTGTCATCCTCGCCCAGCATGGATTAGTAACCATTGATAATTCCCTCCCTATCATTTTCGGGGCAAATATCGGCACGGCAGTCACGGCCATTCTTGCAGGCCTTGTCACCAATACAAGCGGGAAGAGGAGCGCACTGGCTCATTTACTTTTTAAATTCTTTGGAGCAGCAATCTGTCTTTGCATTTTGCCTGTTTTCATAAAGGTCCTGAACGGCCTCTCTTCAAGCGTTGCCCAGCAGATTGCCCTCGGCCATGTTCTGTTCAATTTTCTGATAGTCATCATCTTTATCTTTCTGCTCAAGCCGTTTTCATGGTTGATTGAAAAAATCCTGCCCGGCAAGGAAGAAGTTTTGCCGATCTGGCCTATATTCCTCGATGAAAAATGTTTGCCCAAACTTGATGATGCACTCGAATGCGTCAAAAAAGAGCTGCAGAGACAGATTTTTCTTGCTCAAAAAATGTTTTCCGAAAGTTTACTTCTGATATCGAACTTCAGTCCGGGGGAAAAAAGAAACATCCTTTATATCGAATTGATCGTTGATAATTTATACCATGAAATATCCGGATATCTGTGCAAAATTCCCAGCGGTCGTTTTTCACCGGAACAATCAAACAGATTCTTTTCTTTTGCGGGAATGATTGGTGATATTGAACGAATCGGCGATCACTGTGTAAATCTGGTTGAACTATCTGAAAATAAACATAAAACAAAAACATCCCTTTCTGAACCGGCAGAGAACGAACTGCAAGAAATTCAAGAGTTAACGTTCAAAAATCTCGAAGAAGCCGTCTCGCTTATTGAGAGAAGGGACGAAGAAAAGATACGATCAATTTTCGACCGAGAGGAAGAAATCGATATTAAAGTGAAAGAAGCCACTGAAAGACACCTGGAAAGATTTCACATGGGAATCTGCCAGGCTGCGGTTGGTCCGATTTTTCTCGAAATACTATTAAATCTTGAAAGGATATCGGATCACTGTGAAAATATTGCCGAGTACTGCGAGAGTTTGAAAGAATAACTCTGAATCTCCCCGCAGAACAAATATTAGCCGGACGATGAGGTAGAGCGATAATGGAAAAGAGAAAGGTGAAACAGCTCATTGAACAGATTATTTCTTCAATGATCGAGCTTCGACAAGATATTCACGCCAACCCCGAACCGGGATTTAAAGAATTTGAAACAGCCGGAAAAGTCCTGCAAAAACTGGAGGAGATTCCGGATATACATATCAGAAAAAATATCGCCGGGACAGGAATAGTAGCCACCATGGGAAGGCATAAATCCGGCCCCTGCGTTGCTCTTCGCGCCGATATGGACTGCCTTCCAATACAGGAAGAGACGGACAAACCTTACGCCTCCAAGCGACCCGGATATATGCATGCGTGCGGACACGATGGTCACACTACCTGCCTGGTTGGTGCCGCGATTGTCCTGGCAAAAAATCAGGACGAACTACAAGGGCCGGTAAAATTCATCTTTCAACCCTCTGAAGAGTTCGATGCCGGGGCACAGCGAATGTGCCGGGAAGGGGCACTCGAAGATCCGAAGGTGGATGCGATATTCGGCCTCCACTGTTACTCGGGAAGCGGGCTTCAGCTTGGAGAAGTCGCCGTTTGTAAAGGTTCGGCAATGGCGGGAAGCGGAAATTTTAAAATCACCGTCCATGGGAAAGGAGGACATGCGGCATATCCTCACATCTGTATTGATCCTATCTTCGTCGGTATGCAGATAGGCAATGCCCTCCAATCTATTGTGTCCCGATCAACAAATTCGCTCAAAAGCGCAGTCGTAACCGTGGCAAAATTTCATGCCGGCACGGCTACAAACATCATTCCCAACCAGGCCGTCATGGAAGGAACATTTCGCGCCCTTTCACCAAAGGTACTTAAAAGAACCGCAGAACAGATCAAAGAGTTATCAAAGCAGACCGCCAAAGCATTTGGAGCCGATGCCACCGTCACAATCGAAGAAGGGTATCCTGTCCTCGTAAACGATGAGAAAAGTACAGCTATTTTCGAGAAAATTTCAAAGGATATTATAGGGGGAAAACAGGTCAAGGCAAACCATCCCCCCCTGATGGGCTGTGAAGATTTTGCCTATTATGCCGAACAGATTCCCGGAACATTCTGGTTTCTCGGTATCAGGCCTCCAGAAGCTGAAAACTATCCGCGCAATCATCATGCGAAGTTCGATTTTAACGATGATGCGCTTGCTATCGGAATAGAGATGCACTGCGAGATCGCGCGACGTTTCGCCTCCCTCTGGGGGAAATAATACAAAAGAATTTTTGAAGCTCCCCGCAGCAAGCAGCAATGATTAATCAGCTACGTTTATAGTCACTGTGAAAGTTTGCGCGGTTTCTCCACCAACCCATGGCCGTTTATAAATAAATTCCAGGTTTGTCTTTCCTTGCTTCTCGGCAATAAATTCAAAAATATATTTTCCCCCGACACCAACTCGCCAAAAATTATCGGAGCCAGATATAAATTTTTTACTAATCAATCTGATCACATCTGAGTTTATGTCTTGTACTGACCATGCAAATCCGGTTGTAGGGTTCCCTTGCAAGCTTATGATGATCTTTTGATCGGTTAAAACCTTTACAACCGTATCGTTAGCACCTTCATTTAGCTGTATTAGTTCCTTTGTTTTGTTGCTATCGTTATTATTTACATTATTAGCGCATCCTATCGACACAAAAGCCAAAATAATTAAAAACAGATTTTTCATAATTCTTCCTGAATTAACTAGTCTTGCCAGACTGAACGTCTTCAATTCCCAGCCAAATCTTAGCGGTGTCTATATCACCGAAAACAATGACAATCTCTGGTGAGTGTAACATAACCATCTTCTCATAAAATTTCGCCAGATCCCAGGTGTGGGCACTTGAGGACTGCACAACGATAGCACAGCGATGAGGGACATGACGATTCTTGAGCTCTGCTCTACGCTGAAACACTCTTGATATGTCTCATCCTTTGTAATGTTCCTGAGAGCGTCATTTTGTATTTCCAGCAGTTCAGAAACTGGTGGCTTTATCCTGTCGAAGGAAGATTGTTATTTTTATTCGCTCGCTAACCCCGCCGCAAGCAGCGGGGAATGCGCTCGCTGTTCAGTTCAATTGGCATGTTATCTTCCTGTCAGCCTAATGTTTGTTATCTAATAAAGTGGAGTTTACCACCGAGATTGAATGCCCCGTAAGCTGACGGTGGAAAACCTTTCTCTTTGACCACATCTCGTGCTATCAACCATGCCTTCCCGATATCCCCGCTACGCAAGTTTTCATGTAAGGCGTTCATGAAAATTTGAGTCGGTTTATCAGCCACCGGCCATAAACTGCTGACAACCGAATGAGCACCTCCCATATAAAAACTTCTGGTCAGTCCGAGTAAATCATCGCCGGAAATAACCTGCCCCATGCCGGTTTCACAAGCTGAAAGAACAACCAGATGGGATTGAATTGGATTTTTAAATAGCTTTTCTGCGGTTAAGGGAAAAGCCTTGCTACCATCGGTCAAAATTAAAGATGACTGCAGAGGATAGACGGGATCATAAATTGCGTGAGTCGCAAAATGAAGGACTTTAACCCCTTCGCCTACATCAGAACGAAGGTTCTCTTCGGTCGCCTTCTTACCAATCAAGGGGTTGGTATTATAAAGTCTTGCAACCGTTTCTGCTTCTAATTGAGCACCTGGCAGCTGTGGAAGCAGTCCGCCGAAATAAGGGTCACCGATCAGGCTTGCCTGTTTGGTTGAACCTTTGAATGTTTTTGGGGTTCGAACCACCCATCCTCCTATAGGCAAAACAGAAATTGGAAAATCTATATCAAATGCCGCCCAAGGAATAAAATGGAAATCTCCACTGGGCACAACATAGGCAGACCGAAATTTCCCCCACTTCGCTATTTTAAGATTTTTGCGAAGTATTTCAATAGTAGCATTCTGGGTAACAATATCAGTTTCCATAATACTTTGTGTAAACGCTTCTATATTAGCGCGCAATTCTGAAACGTTCAGGTCAAGCGTTTCGAGATGCACATTCTTGCTGCTGATGAACATAAGGCAGATAGGTTCATTTCCAGTTACCGGTAGCGTATAGATTATTACTTGGCCGTCAGCTAAACAAGCCTGTACATCTTTCAATTCTATTGCAGAAACAGCAAAGGCGTCTGCCAGTTCAGGATCACGTTGCCGAAGCTTTGCCACAAGTGCAACCCGTTTTTTGAGAAAGGCGATTTCATGGTTAGTTTCAATATTTATTTTGCTGGCAATGGCGTTCTTTTTCTGCCTTTCAACCAGGATTTTACGATCAAGCTCCCGAATTTCAGCGGTAATCTTCTGTTCACGACCGGATGCAACGACTCGATTGGCCATCATGGCGACAAAAGCCCTTGCATGGCCTCGTTCCAGATCCTTAAACAGAGTATCGAAGTCCTTTTTTCTAATATCGATCTTGACTAGATTTTCAGTAATGGCTTCTTTCCCTGCGCCGAATCGTACTTTGGCTTTATCAGTGGCCATGGTGCCGGAAATGAGATCAACAACCGTTTGTGCACGTCGAAAAGATTTTTCTGCTTCTTTCCATCGGTCAAGCTTTATGAGTGCCTGACCACGCTGAAGTTCAAGACGCCAGATGAAATTCAACAACTCAGCTTTTTCCGCTAATTCTAGTCCGGCACCAGCCTGTTCTACAACATCTTCATAACGACCTGCCACTAATAAAGCCTGGGTTTTAAAGGCCTTGGCCAAAACTTTACCGGCAAGGTATCCCATTGCATCGAAATATTCCTGTGCATGTTCGAACATTTCTTGGGCCCTTTTGGAATCGGGATTCTGCGACATGAGAACCATCCCGAGAGCGGCCAAGGTAAGTCCCCTGTCGTAAAACAATTCTTGATAAGCTGGAAAATACAGACCATACAGCGGATGTCGATTTACGAACATTACGTTGTTCATGGTTTGATTTGCCAGTTCAAGCCATGGTATTGCATCCTCGTATAAATCTTTAGCAACCAGAGCTAAACCTAAAATCATCGTGGCACGTACATGGGAAGCGGTTATATTAGCTAAATTTACCTGATCCAATGGTGGTGAATTGTAAGTGGTTGGAAATCTCCAGTCCCCAAGGGCATTGATGATTGGAACAACATCTGTTATCGCTCCATCGATATCGCCGGCCCAGTATCGGATCTCGGCACGGACAGCCCAGGAACCGAAATTAGATCCCATGATAATATTCTCCAGTTTTTCTAAATTCCTCGTTTCCTTCTCCGCAAGATCGTTGCGCCCCATCATAGATAGAATCATGACTTTCAGGTACGAAGCTTGCCATTTCAGTTTGGGATCATCGTTGGGATTGGCAAGCATTTGATCAGCAACCTTAATAGCCTCATCACCTTTTCCACACAGATACAGATTGCTGGCCTCTTCAAATTTCGGCGTCACCTCGAAATTGAAGTAATGTTTGTCTCCTGCTTTGGGAGGAGAAAACCTGGGTGGCGGAACATAGAACTCCAGTACACCAAGTTTTAATTTAGGCGGAGGAAGGCTTTTAAGAAAACCTTTTCTAAACCTTTTCGGACGAACACAAATCCCCCGTCCGCCTCTCATAGCCATCAAAGCGGACCTGGTCCCATCTTTATTATTACTGGAAAGCGTTGATTCAGCCAAAGGAATCTCTTCATGTTCAGCCAATGGTTCAACTTTTGGTGCATATTTAGCGATCGGAATGGGACAAATGGGAACAGCGGAGCAGCTATTTAAGTAAATAAGGAAAGGTAATATGAACAGGAGCGGAAAGGATCTCCTTAAAAAAAATGGCATTTGTGAAATCATGCTCTTGATTCTCATATTCACATCTCTGGATAGAATTTAAAAGCATTAAAAAAATTTTTTAAATGTTTTCTTTTTGTTAAGGTATAAAATGATGGGAATTCGGCACATATTGTTGCCTCTTTTCTTCGGGAAACAGATATTCTGTCCCCTAAATTTTCACACTCCTTCCTTCAAAAACCATCCTCATAATGCCGAACTAAGCAGCGGATTCTAATATTTGGTGACACCTTACCTGTTTTTGTTCGATAGAAATAAGTATGGCGTCTCCATAAATGTCTTTACTTCGTGACAGAGGTGCGGCTCATATTTGTTAGGCATGTTTCTTCCCGGGAAAATATCGCCCCACAACTTTTTGAACTTTTGTTAACCACTCCTGGCGCTGGTCGAGCGTGCTGGTTACAATGACATTGAACATTTCGCGATAAAAGTCCCCTACTCCACAAAGACCGAAGATACAGTCCTTCCACAGCAGTTCGAGCGGGTCACCAAATACCTTTGTTTCCCGCTCGGTCGGCGTATTAGAGGTATTGAATACAAGAGCGGCCTTCGCTTTCAGCAAACCAATCGGTATCCCTTCGCCCATATCTCCTTCCAAAAACTGATAAGCAACACCGGGACGAAACACTCTGTCCACCCATCCTTTGAGGATCGCCGGGGGCTGTCCCCACCAATTTGGATGCACGATGATGATACCATCAGCATTTGATATCTCTTTGCAATGTAACTCCACTTCTTCAGGCAGTGGCACTCCCTCGGGAATTTCGCCGGCGGAAAGAATCGGGTCAAACCCTTCGGCACACAAATCATGAAAAACAACTTGATACCCATTCCGCTTCAATTCGGCAATGGCTGCTTGCGCAATAGCATGATTGAAACTTTGGGGGCCGGGATGAGCCAGTATTACAGAAACCTGCATTATCTTGAAATTCCTGTTCTCTCGTTGTTGCTATATCTTTGTGAGGTAAGCGCCTAACGGCTGAACTCCCCAACCTGAAGCTTCATTCCGGGTCGGATGCTTTTGTATCAAATATTCCGATCTGATTTCCCAGACGCACCCGTATGGCACCTGAATTGTATCTGTCCGGCTCGAAAGCGATGATTACCAGTGAACCCCCGTACAAAAAATGTCCGAGCTCATCTCCTCGTTTGACGGGCACCGGCTCGGTTACATTTGCAAACCGTTTATTAAATACGATTGAGCTTATCGTATTTAAGCCGACCGGGATTACGGCGACATGTCCATATTTGCCCGTATCGATGATGAAATAGCCCCGCTTGAAATTTTCGAACTGGCTGAAATCCGTGCCGTAATAACCCACATTTCCATTAGGCGGCGCCCAGGCGGGAAAATTATCGTACCCGAAGAAGGCACCCTCTATTATCCTGGATTCCACCATGTGACCACCGACAGGAGAGTGATAGTGATGATAGGTGTTAGGCATCAGGACACAAGACAGCGCCGTGCCGCCAATGAATTTATCCGCGTACTTAGACCCACCCAGCATATCGCTTATGTTTAATGCCTGATTGCCCTTGGTGGGTATCAGTGTTTTGGCGTCAGTTATTTTCTGAGGAATCGAGTTTATTATGGCATCCGTTGGCGCGGAAATCACATAATCACGATCGGGCATTGTTTGCGGGCGGCTCTTGTCCTGATCTTTAAGCGTGCGTGCGAAGAACGCATTGAATGATTGAAACCCGCCATCCGGCGCGCTTGGATCGGGTATATTGTAATCCTCTTTCTCAATCCTGACGTCTTTTAACCAATTCGCGATCCGGCCAGTGGAGGCTTCACTGTCCATGAACGTGCCCCTCTGTCTCGCGAAATCCTGTATAATTTCCCGCCCCGGCGACTTCTGCACAAAATCCACGCCATATTGATTCTTATAGTAGAAACATAAAAATTGCTCAATATACTTTAAGCCTGTATCGTGGCTTCCGGTAGCCTCCGGGAGAAAGGTCGACCACTCATTCAGAAAAACGACCAGGTCGGAAAATTTCTTGCCTATCCATGGATTACCATCAGGATATTCCGGTGGCAACTGCTGCATGTTTGCAAAAGCAGAATCCAGCAAGGCCTTAAACCTGGTATCATCCTTTGAATAATACGCTTTCTCAAGCTTACTGATTGATTCGTAACATGGGCTTTTAGGATCTGCCAGAAATGTTTGGGCGTAAACCGCCGAACACATCATGACACTCAAAAGCCCGGCTAAGATAATCTTTAGTGTAAATTTTTTCATCGTAAATTACTCCTTATGAGTTTAGCTCAGGTGAATCTCAGATTCACCGTTGCTAACGCTATAATTTAATGGGCAGTATACCTCTTTTTCGAAGAAAAGAGGCAAGAATATGTATACTGTTTCCCGAATATCCAAAATCGTTATGACATAGCAGCTGAACTTTTAAAAATGATGCTGATTTTACCATATCAATTTCCTACATGCAATTTAGGGGAATAAATAAAGATGACTCAAGAGCAAACTTGACCCTCCCCCTTTTTATCCGTCTGCTTGACCTCAGCGAGATTTTCTCAGTTTGACCGGTTCGAGCTTCCGTTTTCGAATCTTGAGGTTGAGCATTTCCACACACACCGAGAATCCCATGGCGAAATAGACGTATCCCTTCGGAATATGAAAATTGAGACCTTCGGCCACCAGGGTTACGCCGATCAGTATGAGAAAGCTGAGGGCGAGCATCTTGATCGTCGGATGGGTGTCGACAAAATCGCCTATCGGCCGGGCCGAGAACATCATCACGACGACGGCAATGACAATGGCAAGGATCATGATCTGGACGTGTTCTGCCAGACCGACGGCGGTGATGACCGAGTCAAGAGAAAAGATGATATCGAGCACCATGATCTGGACCAGAACACCGGCAAAACTCACCGCCATGCGACCCATCTCATGAACCTCGACACTTTCAAGACTGTCGTGGATTTCGAATGTACTTTTTACGAAGAGAAACATTCCCCCGGCGATGAGGATGATATCACGCCCGGAAAATGTATGGGACAGCAGTGTAAACAAAGGTTTTGTCAGTCCCATCACCCATACGATTGAGAGAAGAAGTATTATCCGGCTGATCATCGCCAGGGCGAGGCCGATAACGCGTCCTTTCTGACGCTTCGCCGATGGAAGCCGGGCAACGAGGACGGAGATAAAAATGATATTGTCGATACCCAGAACAATTTCGAGTGCCGTCAGCGTCACCAGGGCAACCCATGCCTGCGGTTCAAATAACCATGCCATACTTTACTCCTTATTATATGTAGTTAGGTAAAATTGGGAACAGGTTCAATCCTTGAATAAAAAATTGGCGGAAGTGCATAAGAATCGAACCCACTTGATCTAAAATATATATGAATAAAACAATATACTTATATTACGTAAATTTTCCAGGGTTAAAGTTCAGTTAAAGATTAATTCATGTTGACCGGGAGCGCACCTGCAAGCCCCGCCCTGTGGGCGGGGAGCTTCACTTCTTCCTGAAGTTATCAGCCTGAAGATTTATCAACATATGTGTTCTTGCAAATGGTAATCAACGTTTCTTGAAAAATTAGCGGTTGCAGAGTTGTTGAATCTTCATGTGATGATTTTCGTCAAAAATCGAGCGGGCTTTTAGCCTCTTTTATCGTCAGACTTTTGATTGTATGAGTATAGTTCTAACATCACTGTGTCTCAATAATTCCTGAATAGTGCGTATATCATAAGGCAGATTAAGATGAATCACAGATCTTCAAGCGGGCTGATCACACCTTCGCCGCCGCATCACATCACGCATATCATTCAGAATATTACTTTTACTTGACATAGCTTTCTTCCTGTTTTATCGTTTTTCTAATATCTTAGAAAGGGTATACTATATTGAACTGAATAGCGAGCGCATTCCCCGCTACTAGCGAGCGAATAAAAAATAAACATTTTCCTTACCCCGATAAACGGGATAAGTGCGTTAACGAAATTATTTTATGGCAGAAAATAATTTCTAACTTACTAAACAGTCGGAGATTCCCCGCAACTTGTTGCGGGGAGATTCAATATTGGAAACAAGCAAATTTGCCTGTTTGTCGGTTCAATATCAGGATATCAGGCAAAATTGCCTTATATGTAAATGTTGATCAGGCTTCGCTCCGCTCAGCCTGATCAACGCCGGGATGGGCGGTTCCCGCTCCTATCCCATTGCCATCGGGTTCCGCTTCGCTCCGCCCGATAACAATGGGATGGAGCAGCGTACTCACCTGCGAATCGGCGCAAGCGCCATTCACAGGTTGCGCCGCCGCTCATCCCGGCGTTAGGCAGTGACCGAATCTATTCACACCCATAAGGAGATTTTCTGCAATGGATATTCCACGGATCTTCAACATCACCGAAAGTGCTCACCGCATCCATAACCCGTTCACACCCGAAAAGCTCGCCATTCTCGGCGCGGCGCTGCGTCTGGAAACGGGGACCCGAGTGCTCGACCTCGGCAGCGGTTCGGGCGAGATGCTGTGCACCTGGGCACGCGATTACGGAGTCATCGGCACCGGCATCGACATGAGCCAGTTGTTCACCGAGCAAGCGAAACTCCGCGCTGAAAAACTCGGTGTCGCCGATCAAGTCAAGTTCATCCATGGCGATGCTGCCGGCTTCGTCTCTGACGAGAAGGCCGGTGTGGCAGCCTGTCTCGGTGCCACGTGGATCGCTAGGGGAGTCGTCGGCACCATCGAGCTTCTGGCGCAGAGCCTCCGCCCCGGAGGAATCATCCTCATCGGCGAGCCCTACTGGCGGCAGTTACCGCCGACGGAAGATGTTGCCAGGGGGTGTCTTGCCGGCTCAATCTCCGACTTTCTCCTGCTTCCGGAACTTCTCGCGTCTTTCGGCCACCTCGGCTACGACGTCGTGGAAATGGTTTTGGCAGACCAAGACAGCTGGGACAGATACGAGGCGGCCAAGTGGCTCACCATGCGCCGATGGCTTGAAGACAATCCCGACGACGAGTTCGCGAAAGATGTTCGAGCCAAACTAACCTCGGAACCCGAGCGCTACGCCGCTTACACGCGTGAATACCTGGGCTGGGGCGTGTTCGCGCTGATGACGCGGTGATGAGGGGATTACCGGGCGACTCAGAAAGTGGGGAAAATCCAATCATGCCTAATCGGGTAAGGGGGAAGTTTCTCTCTCCCCCTCCCCACAACACCCCGCATGCGGGTCCGCACAGGGCGTTTCACCGAACTTATCGGGCAGTAGCCGGATAATGAATGTTCAC
>Ga0268278_1001665_pt1 | contig 12616 bp, 10 predicted proteins | sample saktaG_3_FD_190135 | JGI IMG/M metagenome (GOLD analysis project Ga0268278, IMG submission 190135) | Saline water microbial communities from Sakinaw Lake, British Columbia, Canada - sak_2010_1_5_55m | ecosystem: Environmental > Aquatic > Non-marine Saline and Alkaline > Saline ... | reverse complement strand
GCTCACCGGGAAAGAAAAATATAGAACAGCTACTGTGGTGGTCACCGCTGAGGACGGTACCCAATTGACCTATACGGTGATCTTTAGTGTGCCCGTAAGTGATGATGACGACGATGATGATGACGATGATGACGATGATTAAGGACCAACTTGTAAAGATATAAGCCATTTTAAATTGAATTTCGGAGATATATCATGGAATGTATCTATGAACGTTGATGAAGGTATAGATTCATATATAAAAGAAGTCAAGAAAAATAAGATTCAAATGGACGATCTGGACGATGGTTTTAAAAAAGGAACCACTACAATTACTTTTGATGGATGTGTGGAAGCAGGGGAGGGAACACTGAATATCAAAGCTCACGGAAAAGGTAATGACTTTGATTTTCCTGTATACAAACCAACAAATCCAAATATATATGAAATATCTTTTCTGATCGTAATCAATGAAAAAAAACAACAACCTTCCAACGAAACCGTTGGAAGGTTGTTGTTTTTTGGAACCCACAGTAAACAAAGAATAACTTCTGAGATAGGACTGGTGTTTTTTATTTTCAGAATCTCTCCTTTTCAATAAAAATTACCGTGAGTTTAGAATATATTTATTTTTTTATAATACTTTTGCGGTTTACTTACTCTAAGAAGTTTTATATTGTCAAAAGAAAAATTTAGCTATTATTGATAGCCTTAATTTGACTATCTATTATTAAGTAATGTATAATTTATAATAATATCTACACGATAATATTTATTTGATTGTTTATAATAAACAAACTAAAAAAAATTATCAAATTAATATCTAAAAATGCCTATTTTGGGGAATATAATAGGTAAAGAAAAAAAATTTGAAAAGAAAATAAAAACTTCTACTAAAAAATCGAAAAAGGCAAACTATCCAAAAGGATAGGACGCAAAGCAATGGGTCTAAGGCAGCCAGGCTACCGATAATTGAAAAGAGGTAATTAAAATGAAATTGCATATTAAAATTGTCTTGACCATTATAGTGACCTTGTCAATATTAATCTATCTGGCTGGTTTTCTGCCGGTTTTTTCTCAAGCTCCTCCCAATTGGGTTATTACCGGAAGGATAATGGCCCCCAGTCCTGAGACTACTGAGGATATTCCTGTAACTGATGCTATCTTAACCCTTACTGACATCATCAAAGGGGAAATTCATATAGTTACTTCCGGTGAAGATGGTTACTATTTCTTTAAAAATATAGCTGTTGATGCTAATTCTGTTATCACTGCTATTGCTATCGTAAACGGTAAAACCATGGTCTTTAAAGATGTAATCCCTGAGGCAGTAGCAGCACCTAAAACTTATGATGCCGGAACAGCTGATGCCGCATCTACTGCCCTTGCCCTAATTGTAGAAGAGCTAATAGAACAAGGGCTGGCTCCTAAAGATATTAAACTGGAAATAATCCAAGGCAGTGAAAATTTCGTAATCGTTGAAGAACAAGTCCTTGATATATTAGAAGATAATAGTAATGTAATGGATGAAATTATCGTAACTGGAGAGGGAGTGAGTAGTAATGATGGAGGCACAGCCTACAATGTTACTGTTACTCGCGCACCAAGTAGTAATGCTGATTTAAGTAGTCTTTCTGTAAGTGAAGGCACCCTGGATCCTGATTTTTCTTCTAATACAACCACCTATGAAGTAGCAGTGGCCAATTCCGTGGAAAGTATTACCTTTACTCCTACAGCCGTAGAGCCTGAAACAACAATTATTAATGTCGATGGGACACCGGTGCCAAGTGGAGTACCATCTGTTCCGGTTAACTTAGATATTAGAGATAATTCTATATTTATCGAGGTAACCGCTGAGGACAAGACTACTAATACCTATACGATTACTGTTAACCGCAATATCCTCAAAGATATTGCTGACCTGTGTGATCTTACATTAAGTGTTGGCACCCTGGATCCTATATTTGATTCTAATACTATCAGCTATAAGGTAGCAGTTGGCCATTCTGTGGAAAGTATTACTTTTACTCCTGTAACAATTGATGCTGCAGCATCTGTTAAGGTCGACGGGACAACGGTGGAAAATGGAGAACTACCTGCTCCGGTTAGTTTAGATATTGGAGATAATATTATACCTACCGTGGTAACTGCAGAGGACGGTGTTTCCACTAAAACCTATATGGTTAACGTTAATCGCCTAACTACCCCCACCCTTACCGTGGCTGTCGATGGATCTGGTTCAGGTACGGTTAGACCAGCTGCAGGCAAGCACACCTATAATTATGGAGATAAAGTTAATATAAAGGCAAAAGCAAGTGCAGATTCTGTCTTTACCAACTGGCTCACAAATGAAAATATAGATGACACTGCCAAGGCTAATACCAGGGTGACTATGAACGGTGACCAGACAGTTACCGCAATCTTTAACTTAACTTCAGATACTCATACTCCTACGATGGAGACAGGTGGTACTGGTACAGGTACTTTCACTTCAACTACCCATACTCTTATTATGGCAACAGATGGTACTGGTACAGGCACTGTCACTACCAACCCTGATAAGGCAACCTATAATCATGGAGATAAAGTTAATATAAAGGCAAAAGCAAGTGCAGATTCTGTCTTTACCAACTGGCTCACAAATGAAAATATAGATGACACTGCCAAGGCTAATACCAGGGTGACTATGAATGATGACCAAACAGTTACCGCAATCTTTACCTTAATGGTAACCGCCGGTAAACTGCACCATATAGTAATCTCACCGGCGGATCCTGCCGCTATCAAAACAGGTGAAACTCAGACCTATACCGCAGAAGCCTTTGATGCAGATAACATCAGCCTGGGAGATGTCACCTCTGATACCAAATTCACAATAGAAAAAGGTGCAAAAGGAAAATGGGATAAAAAAAATAAAAATGTCTACACCTCAGAGAAAGCTGGAACCTGGGAGGTAACCGGAGAGTATAGTAAAAAGATAAAGGATACTGCCACCTTAACGGTAATGGTAACCGCCGGTAAACTGCACCATATAGTAATCTCACCGGCGGATCCTGCCGCTATCAAAACAGGTGAAACTCAGACCTATACCGCAGAAGCCTTTGATGCAGATAACATCAGCCTGGGAGATGTCACCTCTGATACCGAATTCAAAATAGAAAAAGATGCAAAGGGAAAATGGGATAAAAAAAATAAAAATGTCTACACCTCAGAGAAAGCTGGAACCTGGGAGGTAACTGGAGAGTATAGTAAAAAGATAAAGGATACTGCCACCTTAACGGTAGCTGAAGTATTACCAGTAATAGGCGGAACAGTAATCATTACTGGCGATGCAAAAAATGGTGTAACATTAGAAATATCAGGAATCATCTATACTCCTTCCACAGAAGACGATGAACCCACCTACCAGTGGAAACGTGGCGGAGGAGCTATAAGCGGAGCAACAAGTAATACCTATACTTTAGTAGAAGCTGATATTGGAAAGAAAATCACAGTAATCGTAACAGCAGATGGCATACACGCAACAGGAAACGTAACCAGTGCCGAAACAGCGGCAGTGGAAAAAGCAGATGGAGTAGTACCGGCTGCACCATTAGAATTAGAAGGTACTAAAACAGCCACCAGCATTACCTTAACTGCAAATGTCCTGCATCAATTCAGCAAAGATGATGGTGTTACTTGGCAAGACAGCAATCTATTCGAAGAATTAAATCCTGGCACAGAATACACCTTTAAAGCAAAAGCAATAGAAACTGCAACCCATAAAGAATCAGCAGCAAGTACCGGAACAGCCATTACAACCTTAGTCCTCACCTATTACACTCTCACCATAGTAGCTGATCCTGTCGCAGGCGGCACGGCAACTGATGTGCCTGCTGCCGGTCCATATGCAGCAGGCACAGTAGTTAATATAAGTGCGGTAGCAAACGGAGGCTACGAATTTGATGGTTGGACAGCAGCACCTGCAGTCACCTTTGGCGATGCAAGTACAGCGGTTACCACCTTCACCATGTCGGCTCAAAATGTGAATGTTACTGCTAACTTGGTTTGCAAACCACTTGACAAGATAGATAAAATAAACATTGATACTGACAAGCCCTTTTTGGGTACCTGTGCTACCATCAATTCGGTTACGATCAAATACGAAGACGGTTCTAATGATGAAATAACACCTTCTTATATTGGTAAGGGTTTAAGTTGGAGTTATGATTCTACTAAGATCAGCTTTGATCCAGCTACAGGTAAAGTATGTCGGACTGATGGTGTTGTTGGTACTGAGTATAAAATTACCTTTACCTATACTGACGCTTGTGTAGAGAGTAAAACCAAGGAGGTAAAAGTTAAGTTTGAAGCAACACTTGACAAGATAGAAATAAACATTGATACTAAAGAGCCCTGTTCGGATAGCTGTGCTAACATCAATTCGGTTACGATCAAATACAAAGACGGTTCTAATAATGATGAAATAATACCTTCTTATAGTGATACGGGTTTAAGTTGGAGTTATGATTCTAATAATAAGATCAGATTTGATCCAGCTACAGGTAAAGTATGTCTAACTGATGGTGTTGTTGGTACTGAGTATAAAATTACCTTTACCTATACTACCTCTACTGACGATTGTGTAGAGAGTGTAACCAAGGAGGTAAAAGTTAAGTTTGAAACGTGTAATCCGTAACAATAATTTTTAAAAAATAGTAATTAAAAGAGATACCCATATGTATTCATGTGGGTATCTCTTTATTATGTATCTACAAAAATTTGCGATATATCAAAATGCAATATGATGAAAGTATTTTATATAATAATTTTGAGGTTTGGGATAATTTAATAACTCGGCATAGAATTAATATAGTTTCAATTGTTATCAATGAGTAGTTATGCTTAGAATTATCTAATATTATCAAATAGCATAGAGTTTTGAATTTAAAATTTTTAGATTGTTAATATAAACAAAAAGATCTGAAGATTTACTGGTTTCTTGTATAAGAGATAGTACATAGACAAATGAAATGTTTTTAGATAAAATTACCTCACTTTTTGTCTTCCATTATACACTTAAGCGGTACGTTTTTTTTGACAAATCGGACAGCTTTTTTTTCAGTGGAAAAATTCTATCCGATACCTTTATCGGTGAAGATAAAGTATATCCTTTGTAAGTGTTGTGTCCATGATCTACAACATATTTATCTTTATCAGGAGCTATCTTGCAATAATCGTATTTTATTTTCAACACCCCCCCCTCCTTTTTCAATAAAAATTCCCGTGAGTTTAGAATATATTTCATATTTTTTTATGATACCTTTGCGGTTTACTTACTTCAAAAAATTTTATATTGCCAAAAGGGAAATTTAGCTATTATTGATAAATTAAGTTAGTGTAAACTTTAGTGGGGTAGTTAGAAGAAAAAATATTATATATTATTAATACCTTCTTTTGTTAGCAATAAGACAAGTAACCAGAGAAGGATTGCAAAAAAATAATAAAAAGGTGTAGACTTACCTATACAAAATAAACCCTTTTTAACAAAGGAGGTAAGCTACACCCATGGATACTATAACAATAACTTTCCCCAAGGTCAAGGTTATAATACCCATTAAGGGTCTAACCTTTGATATCTTGGAGAATATGCTCTTTGAAATATTACAAAATATTGCCCGCAAGGTATTTGAAAAAGCCATTACCGATATAGATGATACCTTGCGTAATAAGAGAGAAAGAGGAAAACTAAAGAACACCGGTAAAAGGGAAAAATACTTTCTCACCCGTTTCGGTGATATCCTCTATTCCCGTACCCGTTACAAAGACAAGAAGACTGGTAAAAGTTGTTACCTCTTAGATGAGGCCTTAAGTATAGTTAAAAACCAACGCATCAGTCTATCTCGAGCCAGGATAGAATGTTTTCTTTCCGGTTTTTCTTCCTATCGGGAGGTAGTAGAGGGGATAAGACTCCTAATCAGTGGTCCCCGCTGCCATGAGGCCATAAGACAATCAGTATTAAAAGAGGGCAAATTAATCATAGAAAACCAGGAGAAAAAGTTAAGACAGATAGAGAACTTAAATTACCCGGATAAAGAGGCACCCGATACTGCCTACCTGGAAGCAGATGCTACCTATATTAGTTTACAGCATAAGGATAAGAAGAAAAAAGAAAATATGGAAGTAAAACTGGGTGTGGGCTATACCGGTAAAGAAGCCCGCTATTCTACTGGTAAATCCAAAAAACTAAAGGAGAAATTCACCTTTATCGGTACAGGGAAAGGCTTTATGGAAAAATTAAGTCTCCTAGCAGAGGAAAGACTCTCCCTCTCTAAAGTAAAAAAGGTCATCTTCGGAGGAGATGGAGATTCCTGGATCACCTCCGGGATCAAAGATTACTTTTCTTCTGCCACCTATATTCTCTGTCTCTACCATCTTTACAAAAGGTTTAAAGAATCTTTAAGTAGAAGGAAAGAGGAACAGAAGGTAATAAAAGACCTGCTGTTATCTGATCAGATAGATAAGGGTTTGTCGGTAATAGACCAGCTAATCAGAAATCCCTATGACCTTAAAGAGAAAGATAAACTAGTAAAACTTTATACCTACATATCCCGTAACCGCCAGGGGATTAGCAATCAGTTTATACTAAAAGATAAAGGAATAGAAAGGGCCGGAGCGATAGAATCAAACATAAATAAGGTGATAGCCTCCCGCTTTAAAAAAAGGGGGATGAGCTGGAGTAAACCGGGAGCCCTGGCTCTCTTAAAGATAAAAGAGACTATTCTGAATGGAGAATGGGATAAGTGGTGGGAGACCGAAAGAGAACGAAATATTAAAGTGTGTAAGTATAAACCACCTTTACCTGCTTCTTGCTTTAAAAAAGAGGCAGAATCTTCTCCTCTTATCGAGGTAACCATACCTGCATTTTCCGGACCAGATCAGGACAAACCCTGGGTGGGTGTTTTGCGTAAACTTACTGAAGTAGGATATTATTAATCAATTAAAGAAAATATAAGAAAGAAGATTAAGATGTATTACTGTAACCTAAATAACATAAGGATAATTATGCTTATTGGTAAAAACAATAAGCCTTAATAAAACAAGGGGTAGGTCTACCTAAAACCAGAAGAAATTTTTTCACCAAAGAAAACTACCCCCAAAGAGTTGACACAGACATAAATTAAGAACTTTTTGACAAAAATGATAACATATGCTATCATCGTTTAACAAAGGTGGTAGATATGGTAAAAATATTATTAGGATCAAGAATCTCTGAGCCAGTGGTTAAAGAATTAAGAGGATATTGTAAATCACACGGAATTGTGATGAGCCATTTTGTATCTAAGGCTATTGAAGAAAAATTAAGAAAAATAAACCGAAATGAAAAAAAGCAAAAAGAAGAAAAGTGATTAATATATTAGTCAAAGTGGCGAACTTCTTTATTCGAATATCATAATAAATAATAAGAATGGGAGATTAAATGTACTATGGGATAGAGATTATTTTATTATTTATATTAGGTCTAATTGTGGGAAGTTTTAGTAATGTTTGTATCTATAGAATTCCCGGAAACGAATCAATAATATATCCAGCTTCCCATTGTCCCAATTGTCACAACAGTATTCTGGTAAAAGATAATATACCTTTATTAAGTTATATCTTACTTAAAGGCAGATGCCGTAATTGTGGGGATAGAATATCTATACAATATCCTGTAGTAGAACTTTTAACCGGATTAATATATTTAATAATCTATCTGATATATGGCTTGAGCACGCAATCTTTAATTTATATAATTTTATCATCAGCTCTTGTAATTATCGCTTTTATAGATTTAAATGAACAAGTTATACCTGAAGTAATATCTTTGCCGGGAATAATAATTGGATTAACTTTGAGTTTTTTTGTTCCTTATATAACATTTGTAAATTCAGCCTTAGGAATAGTTATTGGTGGAGGAATAATATTAGTTATTCGTTTGACTGGCTCTTTAATTTTCAAAAAGGAATCGATGGGGATAGGAGATATAGAACTTGCCGCGATGGTCGGAGCCTTCTTGGGCTGGAGATATATTATAATTTCACTATTTTTAGGTTTTTTTGGGGGAGCCTTAACCGGAATTTTCTTAATTTTGTTGAAAATTAAAAATAGAGAAGACGCGATTCCTTTTGGACCATTTATTGTCTTTGGTTCGATCATATCCCTTTTATGTGGCGAGAAAATTATTTCGTGGTACTTAGGATTTTAAAATTATAAAATAAAAAGATAGATTCCCGTTTTCACGGGAATGACATAAAGAAAGTGGGAATCTAGTTGAAAGATAAAATAGTTTTTATGTCTCAATTTTTTTAACCGAAAACTGACAACCGAGAACTGAAAACTTTATATCTGAAAACGAAAAACTAAAAACTTATTATATAACGAAAGATAGACAGATACAGTATGATACAAAGCAGTAATCGCAATAAAGGTTACACTCTTATTGAATTAATGGTTGTAATAGGAATAATATCTTTATTGCTTGGTCTTTCAATAAATGGAATAAATAATCTAATTCAATGGGGCAAACTAAATACAGCGGCAACACTTTTAAGTTCAGAATTGAAAAATACTCAATCAAGAGCATTTTACGAGGGAGTTTATTATAAATTACAATTTTGGCCGACCTTAGATAGATTTAGAATTTATAAACAAACAGAACTTTATAAAGATATACAGTTAGAAGATATAAACTTATTTAATACTAATTTTACAGATGACAATTTATATTTCTATCCGAACGGAGTTCCCAGTATGGGGGGAACAATAACTTTGAAAAATAAAAGAGGAAGGGTCCTTTACGTGATTATGACTCCGGTAACTGCCCGGGTAAGAGTCAGCCCAGACCCTCCAGAGAATTGGTGAGTAATTGGTTAAATAGTTACTTGGTTACCTGGTTAGTTGGTTAAAGGACGAATATATTAATGATTTAATATAGAACTAGTTAACCAGCAAACCAGCTAACTATCTAACCAAATTGACTGGTCGACTGGTAGACCGGAAGACTAATTATTTTTGGAGATATTATGTTAATAATAAAAAAGAGGAATATCCAAAAAGGTTTTTCATTAATCGAATTAATGGTGGCAGTAGCAATTCTTGCAGTAGCCATACTTGGAATATTCCATGCCTACAGTGTTGGTTTTATGGGAATAGCAGACGCCCGGGATAGAACGGTGGCTACTAATTATGCACGCGAAGCAATGGAAGATATAAAGAATATGGATTTTGAGAAAATTACAACACAATTCAGAGATATTATAGGTGGCACGAAATTTGAAAAAGAGGTAATTGTTCAGGAAAGTACTAATTTAAAAAAAGTCACTACAAACATTTATTGGAAAGATAGAAATGGGAATACGAAAACGGTCGGAACTGATATGTTAATACATTTTGTACAAACCACAGCTGGTGCTGAAACCAGAATAATGCTTATTGCCGATCCTTATAATATTTTAACTTTTGGAACTTCTGTTCTTACGGCAGTAGTAAAAGATGCAAAAGGAAATACCGTATCTACTTATAGCGATGATATTTCTTTTACAATTATAAGTGGTAGTGGTAATCTTTTTCCATCTACTGTTACCCCTGATCAAGGCATAGCAACTACTACTTTTACAGCATCTGCGAGTGAAGGAGATGTTATTATTGAAGCTTCATCCCGAGATTTAGCTTCTGATACAGTAACTATTAAGATAACTAATCCAGAAGCACCAGTAAAAATCAATCTTACTGCAGAACCAATGTTTATGACCCCAGGCAGTACATCTTTAATTACTGCAGAAATAGTAAATGCAGGCGGAGTAATAGTTACTGATGCTGTTATTGATATAACTTTTAGTATTTCAGGTCCAGGATATTTATCTAACCAAACAGATTTAATTAATGGAGTTGTAGCAATAACTCTAACTTCTAATGCTACTCCTGCAACAATTACTGTAACTGCAAGTGCCACAGGTTTAGTGCCAGGAGTAGTAAATGTAATTACCGGTGGCAAGATTTATCTTTCAGCGTCCCCTATAAGTGTGCCGGTTAATGAAAAATCGGAGATTACTGTTACAACCAAAGACCTAAAAGGAGCTCTAATAAATTATGTAAACACTATTAATTTAAATATAGATGGGTCATCTACAGGATCTGGATCTTTACCTTCTTCTGTTACTTTTGATGGTTCTACTTCTTCAACAACAGTAACATTTACTGCTACTTTTGAAGGTATTGTAAATATAATTGCAGAAGATCAAGCAGGGATATTGACCTTAGCAGATCCGATTACTTTAAATATAATTCCAACTCTTGTCCCTGACCATATTGAAGTATATGCCAATCCGCCAAGTATTGAGGCAGGCGAAACAGATATTTCAACTATTACTGCTCGAATAAAAACTAAAGATGGTATTGCCGTAAATAGCTACACCGACCTTATTATATTTACAACTACTGAAGGAACTTTTCCTAATGGAGAAAAAGAAATAAATACAAATGATACTGTAAATGTTACTTATAATGATGGCATTGCTACGGTCCAACTATACCCTCCTGGAACTGCCAGCACAGCGACTGTTACTGCTTGTTCTCCTTCAATTTCAGAATGTTCAATTACCGGAAGCGCAGAGGTTGGATTTTATATTGAAGCAGACCATATTGGATTAGTTTCTAACCCTCAAAATATCATTGCAGGAGGAGAAACTTGTACTATAACTGCTACCATAAAAGATGGAGAAACTACAGTGACGGGATATTCAGGACCAGTTACATTTTCAATAGTATCCGGGCAAGAATCGGGTAAGTTTGATGTAAAAGGTAGGGCAATAGTGTCAGTAGTTGAAGGAGTTGCCAAGATAAATTTATTTTCAAAATCTATTGCAGGTACAGTAACAATCAAAGCTGTTACTTCCTTTATAAATCAATATGGTAATTTGAAAGAAATTGAAGGATATTTAAATATTCCTGTAGGTATTGATTTAGAGTTATCTGAACTTTCACTTTATGACCCAAGCAAGTATAGCATTTCTTTTGATATAAATGTTTTAGGAGCAGAGCTTTTATTAGAAGAAATGAAAGCTTCCTGGTTACCCGACAATCCAGACACAGAAAATTTAAAAAAAATTGAAATTAAACCTCCTGGCATTGCAGATTCTATTATAGTTTATGACACAAATCCTAATTTTCCTGGTTCTCCCGCTTCAAACGAGGAACTTATAAATGTTAATGACATTACACTATCAACTGGTATATCAACTATAATATTATATTTTAGTGAAAATATGTCTGGGAAAGAAAAATTAGATATAACTTTTAATCCGAATTCAGGAAATTATATTATAAAATTAATAGAAAGCCCAGAATAATAAATTTTATCTATTGAATATTAATCCTGTGTTATTTTATAAAAAGGCTAAAAAGAAATGAATACATTGAATATAAAAAATCAAAAAGGATTTAGTTTGATTGAAATGATGGTGGTAGTAGTTGTTTTAGGAGTAATCGTTTTAGGATTGGTAACTTTTTTTACCGGAGGAACTAAATCATGGGTATCAGGACAATATCAACTTACCGCTCAACGAAATGCCCGTCAGGCAATGGATAGGATGGTAAGAGAGATAAGAGAAGCATCAGATATAATAGCTAGTTCTACATCATCTACAGAAATTAACTTTGATACTCCATGGAGTACTGATATAAAATATTCATGGTCGGGGGATGAAGGGGATCCAATTTTAAGGGGAGCTAATCCGTTGATTAATGACGTGCAAAGTTTAAATTTTAAATACTTTGATGCCTTAGATGTAGAGGTTGTTCCTACTTTAAGCGATGAAACTGCATCTAAAATATCTAAAGTACACATTGATTTAAAAGTAGATATGGATAAAGATGGTAATCCAGATGTAATGTTAAATACAAATGTTAATTTGAGAAATTATGGTTTTTAGTAAAGTAATCGGAAAATTGGAGAATTGAAAAATTGTTCAATTTACGGAAGTGATACACATAATGAAAAAGAATATTATAAATAATAAAATAAAAAATATATTATCAACTCAAAAAGGGATGGCACTTTTAACAACTTTAATATTCGTTTTTATATTGGTAACATTTGCAGTAGCCTTACTTACTATGACTAGTAATGATACTAAATTATCAACTTTACAAAGAGATTCGACCAAAGCCTTTTATCTGGCAGAGGCAGGGATTGAGAAAGCTTTATGGCATTTAAACACCCCAAAAGATTTAGGGGGAGAAAATATATTTCTCTGGAGGCCAACTTCTGATGATGAATGGAAGGTAGAAGTAGTATCTTCTCTTGAATATTGTCAAATATATATCAGTAATATAGGAGATGCTTCTTTGGATGAAGAGGACACTGATAGAATTGAAATTACTTCCATCGGATTTGTAGAAAATGAAAATGAAAAAGTTGTGGGAAGACGCACAGTAATTGTAACTGCAAAGATAGGGATATCGCCCTCCAATAACGTGTCTTATGATCATACAATTTTTACTGATGGCAATATGACTTTAAATGGAGGAATCACCATTAGCGGGTCTATACACTCTAATAGTGATATAACTGCTAATGGTGATGCAGTAGATTTGCAAAACGGAATTGCTACAGCAT
>Ga0268278_1001659_pt1 | contig 12663 bp, 11 predicted proteins | sample saktaG_3_FD_190135 | JGI IMG/M metagenome (GOLD analysis project Ga0268278, IMG submission 190135) | Saline water microbial communities from Sakinaw Lake, British Columbia, Canada - sak_2010_1_5_55m | ecosystem: Environmental > Aquatic > Non-marine Saline and Alkaline > Saline ... | reverse complement strand
ACAAAAATAGAGAAATTCTTTTCTTATTTCAAAAATTTTCCTATTATAAAATACTGGGGACCAGTTTGTTATATTTATGCCAAAAAAGATAATATTTCGAATTAATATAAGAAATAGCTATAAAATTTAATTATGTATATCTTAAAAAAAATTAGGCATTTGATTAAAATAATATTAACTGAGAAACAGAAAAATATCTTAAAAAAGATATTTCAATTAATTAATATTTTTATATATAGAAATGATCTAATTAAACTTTCTGTTATATGCGGAACAGATAAAGGGTGCCATCATAAATATGCTAAGCACTACCAAACTCACTTTAGTAAATTTAAAAATAAAAAAATAAAACTTTTAGAAATAGGAGTTGGTGGTTATGGAGATTGGAAAGAAGGTGGATTATCTCTTAAAATGTGGAAAGCGTATTTTTCCAAAGCAATAATTTATTCTTTTGATATTTATGATAAAAGAGAATTAAGTGGGAAAAGAATAAAAATATTTCAAGGAAATCAATCTGATAAGAAATTCTTATCAAAATTATCTAATGAAATTGGTAAGTTGGATATTATCATTGATGATGGAAGTCATAAAAATAAAGATGTAATTGTCTCATTTAAAGAATTATTTCCATTATTAAAGCATGGTGGTATCTATGTCATAGAAGATACTCAGACATCGTATTATCCTGGTATGGGTGGTGATAGTAATAATTTTAATAACCAAAATACAACAATGGGATTTGTAAAAAATTTAACAGATTCTTTAAATCATTCTGAATTTTTTATTCCAAATTATCGGCCATCATATTGGGATAAAAATATTATTTCTATTCATTTTTACCATAATCTGATTTTTATTTATAAAGAATTGAATAATGAAGGCAGTAATATTATTAAAAAAGGCGATTCAAATCTTGATTGGGTAAAAGGTAATTAAATATTAGAGATCAATCTGTTATTTCTATGATAAAAAAAGATAGAAAATTAAATATTCTTATTTTAACTCATACCTATTCTAATATTGAAGCAGGTGGAGAGCCAAAGATTGTTTACGAAACTTCTAGAGCTCTGGCTAGGGCTGGTTTGAATATTTATGTTGTTGCATCGCGGGTAAATATTAGTTCATCAGTTAAAGAAAAAAATTTAAAAGTTTATCAAGCTCCTTTTTGTAGACAAATTTCTGTTTTTAATCAGGGCAATATGTTAAAAGTATTTTTCTTTTCTTTGTTTTTAATATTTTTAAAAAAAATAGATTTAATTCATTTGATGCCTGAACCAGGATCTTGTCCTTTTGTTCGTTTTAAAATCAAACCTTTGGTTTTTAGTTCAGATATGCCATGGGATTATGAAAATTCTAAATATGGTATGGATTTAAAACATGATCATTCTAAAAAAAGCGAAGAAAAAAATTTAATAGAAATTAGAACTTTTTGGCAAAAAGTTTTTGATAAATTAGTTAATTATTTTTATCTTATTTTCAAATTAAAAGAGCTTTATCCTAAAAATATAGATTTATATACCTGCACTTCAGCAAAATTAATTGAAAGATTAAAAAAACAAAATTATTTGTCAAAATTTGCTCTTGTTCAATGGGGAGTTAATCCTAGTATTTTTAATCCGAACATTAAACCAATTAAAAATAAAAAAGATAATTTTATTTTTCTATTTGTTGGGACGCTTTGTAAAAGAAAAGGAGTTGAATATTTAATTAAGGCGTTTGTAAAATTAAGTCAAAAGCATAAAAACATCGAACTTCTTTTAATTGGCAATGGCGCGCCTTCTACAATAAAATATTTTAAAGAATTAGCAGGACAATCTAAAATTAATTTTATTGGTTCAGTTGCGCCGATTGATGTTCCTAAATATTTAGTTTATGCCGATGTTTTTATTTTGCCTTCTTTAGGGGAACCATTTGGCTTAGTTAATTTAGAAGCAATGGCTTGCGGAAAGCCTGTTATTAGCACTAATGCTGGTGGTGTGCCAGATTATTTTAAAGACAAAGAAATTGGTTTTTTAGTTAAACCAGCTGATGTTGATGATTTGGCTGATGCTATGGAAAAGTTTTTAAATAATCATGATTTAGTTGATAAAATGGGACAAAGAGCTAGAAAGTATGTTATTAGAAATTTTACTTGGGATATAACTGCTAAAAAAATGATAATTGCTTATCAAGAATTATTAAATGGTAAAAAATAAACAATCTAAAATATCTATTATTATTCTTACATGGAATGGTGTTCGGCATATTTCTAATTGTCTTGAGTCAATTCAGGAATCAACTTATTCAAATTATGAAATTATTGTAGTTGACAATGGTTCAAAAGATGGTACTCCAGAATTAATTAGAAATAATTTTCCAAATGTTAAATTAATATTAAATAAAAAAAATCTTGGTTTTACTGGAGGAAATAATATAGGGATTAAAAAAGCAATAGGCGATATTATTTTTCTCTTGAATGATGATACTAAAATACATCCTAATTTAATTGAGGTTTTAGTTCAAGAATTGGAAAGTTCATCGAAAATAGGTATTGTTGGGCCGAAGATATATTTTATGAATAAACCAAATAAAATTTGGTTTGCTGGCGGGAAAATAGATTGGTCAAAAAGCGATAGTTTTCATTTGGGTAAAGATTTAGCAGATAAGGAATTAATTAATGACTCAAAAAAAGAAGTTGATTTTATAACCGGATGTGCTTTAATGATTAAAAAGGACGTAATAGATAAAATTGGCTTATTGGATGATAATTTTTTTGCTTTTTATGAAGATGCTGATTGGTGTCAAAAAGCAAAAAAAGCTGGATATCAAGTAGTTTATATTCCATTTGGTGGTGTTTGGCATATTAAATCAGCTACAGCTAGTCGTGTTTTTTTAGATGATTTAAAATCTCAAATAAAAGGGAAAAATATAATTACAAAAATTAAAATTTATTTTAAAATGGTTAGTCGTTATATATTTAATGTCAATAGACAGAAATACAGGATTTATAGAAATAGATTTATTTTTTTTATGAGACATGCTAATTTTAAATATAAGATTACTTTTCTTATAAGATTTATCTTTATTTTTACTCCTAAATTTTTATGGTCAGTTACTGGGCAGATGTTTTTGTCGGTTTTTAAAATAACTAATAATTATATACATGAATTTATATAGTATTAAAAAACCACAATGAAAAAAAATATTATTTTAATTCTTGTTTGTTTGTTTTTACTCTCAATGGTTGTTCATTTTTTGCCAGTTTGGGGAAAAGGTTATTCTTTTAGCCCTATGGGTGGAGATTTGATTTTAGCTAGAAATTTCGCTTTGACTGGTCAATATAAAATAGAAAGCGAAAATAATATTGTTTTGTCTTCAGATAGAATTCAAGATGAAGGAATTCCTTGTGACTGGGGAAATAAATTAACCCCTCTTATTTATGGACAAATATTTAAAATCTTTGGTTTTCATAGGGATTTACCTCTGTATGTCTCTTTGATTTTATGGGCCTTAACAGGATCACTTCTTTTTTTACTTATTTTAAAATTATTTAATTTAAAATTAGCTGTGATTTTTGGCTTAATTGATATCTTTGTGCCTGTTCTTACACAGGGCTCTTTAATGTCTGGTTTTTATGAATGGGCTATGTTATTTTTTGTAATTGGTCTTTTATTCTATTTATATAAAAAAGAGACTGGAAAAACTAATTTAGTTTTAGCCAGTTTCTTTTTTGGGTTAGCTGCCTTAGCTAGAAACGCCTTTTTAATTTCTTTTATTCCTTTTGTTATTTATGATTTTTGGAAAAATAGATCATGGAAAAGAGTAATTATTTTTATTTTGCCTTTTATTTTGCTTTGGGGCATTTATTTAATTCCTGACTATTTAGAAGGAACACCAAATGCATATTTTTCTTCTGAAGATACTAGTTTTGGCATGTATGGTCATTTATTTCCCGATCCTTATACTTTCCATTTTGAAAAAGATGAATACATTCAAAGTGTCATAGGGACTTCTGATTATACTTTTTCAGAATTTTTATTGAAGTATGATTATTCAGTTAGTTTTAAGAATAAATTAATAATGTATTTTTCTTCAATTAAATTTTATCCCAAAGAGTTTTCTAAATTAATTGTTACAGGTGGTCCATTAATAATTTTATTCTTAATAGCTGGGTTAGTATGTTTATATAGAAAAAAAAGACTCCTCTTTAATTTGTTTATAATTTGGAGCGTTGTTTGGTATGTATTATTAGTTGTTTTGACAACAAATAATTGGGATCATTTTTTAGAGTTAAGGTTTCCAATAGTTCTTTTAATTTCCTTGGGTATTTATTGGTTAATTGATTTTATTTTAGAATTATCCATTAAAGAAACATTTAAATATATTATAATTTTAGTTTTATCTCTTTTTATTTTCTTACATTTTGTTCAGGCGAATAAATGGATGCTTCATGAGGAATATAATTGGGTAACAGAGGTTATCGAAGAATTATTTGAAACTATTGATAAAAAGCAATTAGATAAACAAAACGATATAATTGCCGTAAGTATTTGTCCTTCTGTTCCTCAGGCTTTAAATTATCATACTGATTTAAATATTATTTATTTTGATTTAAATACAGTAGAAAAATTATTGAATCAGAATAAGCTTTCTTGGGCCTTTGAACAATTTGGCGTGACTAAAATAATTGGCTTTAATTCTGATTTAAGTCAAAAAATAATAGAACAGACTGATGTAGAAAATATAATTAAATAGATTATTTATTAATTTTTCCTTTAATTACTAATGCATGGCCTTTTTTAGAGCGAGAAAATAGGAAGTCTTCTAAAAGCGCAATTTGTGCTATCAGTGGTATAATTATTTTGTAAAAAGTAAAAAGTTTATTTTCTGTAATGTTAAATATGTCAGTTTGTCGCTGATATTTTTTTTGTTTTTTTGAATAGAAAAACTTAGTAAGTTCTATAAAAATTTCAGTAAAAAGAAATGCTGTGTAACGGGCTTTAATAATTCTAATATTAATTTTAATTAAAAGTTTTTTTAAGTCATCCATATAATAACCATCTCTGAAATGTTTTTCATCGCCGCTTTCCTCTTCGTGCATCAATTTTTTTAATTTTGAATTTGTTCTTGTTCCTTCAAGAGACGGGACCCAGATTAGAATTTCTGCTCCTTTCTTTGCAACTCTTCTTATCTCTTTGATAGCCTTTTCGTCATCTTTGATATGTTCTAGAACATTAAAACTAATTATTTTATCAAAAGTATTATTTTTAAAAGGTAATTTTTCGGCTTTTGCTAAAGCATAGTTAGCTTTGGTTGTTGTTCGGGCGTAAAGCAGAGAAATTAAATCGGTATCTACGCCAATTAGTTTCTCTGAAAACTGATTTAAATAATCTAAAGAATGTCCTATTCCGCAGCCTATGTCTAAAATTAGATCATCGGAGCTTGCTTTGAGGTAGTTCTTTAAATATTTTTTATAAAGCCAAAAATGAATAGAGTGTTTGAATGGGTTGTCGGCGGGTATTTTTTCGGGGAATTTGCATTTTTCTAAATTTGTCTTTTTAAATAGAGCAATATCATTTATTATTTTATATTTTTTATGGCAGGTCGTACAGTTTAAAAATTTCTTTTTAAAAGAAAGTTCTTTTTGACAATCTGGACAACAAAGAATTTTTTGAAAGTTTTCTAGCATATTTTTTTACTAACTTTTGGAAGCTGAATAGGTCTGATTAACCAGCAGGCAAAACAAATTAATCCCATTAATACTGCCATCAATAGAATTAGAAAAGAAAAACTAATGGCTATTTCCTGGCTAATGGAAAAAGCTGAAAGAAGTAGAATTAAAGTAGCATCTCGGGTGCCTAGTCCTAAAATAGAAACCGGTAGAAGACTAATCAGCGCAGCAATAGTTATCGTAATAGAGATAAAAAGAAAAGAAACAGTATTAATACCGATACTTCGAGCCAGAAGAAAATTATGTAGATAATAAGCAAGCCAGGAAAAAAAAGTAGTTATGAAGATGAAAAGATAATTTTTGAATTTATAAATTTTTAATTCATTGATAAAATCTTGAAAATTTATTTTCCAAGATTTTTGATATTTAAATGGAATGATTAGATAAAATATTTTTTTAAGAAAAAATTGAATTAAGTTAGTTTTTAAAAAAATGATTAATAGAATTAAACTTAAGACTAAAATCAAGCTTAGTATTAAAATAAAGTTTTTAAAGAAAGAGAAAAAAAACAACAAACCAAAATAACCAAAAAATAGGAGAAAAATTAAATCAGCCAATCGATCCAATACAATACTGACGGCTGATTTACCCAAAGAGCAGTGGTCATTTTTTAGAAAAAATATTTTGCCAATTTCGCCTAATCGGCCAGGGGTAAGAATGCCAATATACATACCCGAACCGTACATCAGAAAAGATTCTTTAAAAGAATAATTGATTCCTTGCCTTTTTTTTAAGTAGTTCCAACGATAAGCCTTAATGACGAGCATTGGGACGAGAAAGGGAATAGCAAAAAAAAGATAAAAATAATTTATCTCATTTAAAATGGTTATCAGTTTGCTAAAATCTAATCGCATAACTATTAAAATAAAAATAATTATTCCGATTAAAAAAGAATATTTTTTTAAAAATTTCATTTTCTATCTGTAATAATTTTATTTAATAAAATAAAATTTAATTTAAGTTTTTTGTATTTTTTCTCCGATAATTATATAGTAGAAACCAATCAATTTTGGCAGGGGTGTTTTTTCTAGTATTTTCAATAAAGGTAAAAGTAATTTAGGAGTTCGATTTGGAGTAATCATGCCTCTGGTAAAACATTTAACGTTAAATCCATTAGCTTTAAAAATTTTTCGATAATATTTTTTATTAAATTTAAATACGTTTTTAATATTTTCTTCACCTGAAAAAAGATTAAACAAGGCCATTAAAGGATTCAATGGATTGGGTTCCACTAATACAACATATTTTTTAGAAACTCTTTTAATTTCTTGTAGAGCTTTAATATCGTTAGAGAGATTGTGAAGATAACATCCACCAAAAACGATTTCAAAAGATTCATTGACAAACGGGAGATTATAACCATCCGCAACTTTTAAAATAGAATCGTCAAGATATTTTTTAGCTTCATTAATCATTTTTTCTGCGTAATCAATGCCAAATTTTCTTTTTGATTTAAAATGAAAAAGAAAGCGACCATTGCCACATCCTACATCTAGTATTGAGTAATTATCAAAATCAGGAATAATTTTTTTGATTATATTAAGCTTATCTTTGATAAACGCCTTGACTATTTTATCATTAGGACCAGGTCTTTTTTTGGCATAATTGTCCCAAAATTTTTTATCTTCCATAAAATTATTGTTATTTAATAAATAGACTTTTAGCCATTTTTATTTGGCTTGAAAATTGCTGCCAATTTCTAATAGATATAATTCTTCTTAATAAATATCTAAATCTCAAATAAAATTTTTTATTAGCTAAAGAAATATATTTATCAACTGTTTTTTCTGGCAATTCCTTAGTGTCTAGAGATGGAGCACTGTTAGTTTCTTCTCCTGTAAGATATTTTTTCCAATAATCTTTTTCAATATAATTATTTTCTACTGCCCAATCAAAAAGTTCAGTATTAGGAATTAATATTGTTTTACTAAAAAGGGCAAAATCAGAATCAATTTTTAGAGCTAAATCTAAAGTTTGTTGAAGCATTTCTTCTTTTTCATAAGGAGAACCCATCATAAAATAACCAAACATTTCCATTCCAACTTGTTTACAAGCTTCTGCACATAATAAAGATTGTTCAACGGTAATTCCTTTTTGAACTATTTCTAATATTTTATTATTACCTGATTCAAAGCCAAATCTAATTCTATAGCATCCAGCTTGTTCCATTGATTTTAAAAGATCTTTATCAACTAAATCAACTCTAGTTCTGCATTCCCAGATAATTTTTAGATTATTTTCTATAATTAATTCGCATAATTCATAAACCCATTTTTTGTTTGAAGTTAGATTATCATCAAAGAACATAAATTCATTAATATTATATTGTTTTTGAATTAATTTAATTTCTTCAATAATATTTTTTGCAGAACGAACACGCCATTGTCTACCCATTCTATTATCGCGATCACAAAAACTACATTCAAAAGGGCATCCACGACTAGCAATTAAAGTTGCAAATCTTTTCTTTTTAGTAAAGATATCAAAGTATTTATTTATTAACAATAACTCTCTAGCTGGAAAAGGAATTAAATCAAGATTTTTAATTAATTCTCTTTTAGGATTTATAATAATTTCTGAATTTTTTTTAAAAGCAAGTCCTTTAATTTGTTCGAGTGGATTATTTTTTTCAAGTGCTTCAATTAATTCCTGAACAGTAACTTCTCCTTCACTAATAACTCCAAAATCAAATTCAGGACAATTGATAGAAAATTTAGGAAAAGTAGTTGCTTGTGGTCCTCCAACAATTATTTTAATTTGAGGATTAATAATTTTTATTTCTTTAGCTATATTTTTTGCCTGTCTATATGTCCATGTCATTACGTAAAAACCAACTATATCAGAATTAAAATCTTTTATTGTATTTTTGATTTTTTCAAAATAATTATCTTCAGTATCACAGTCAATAATTTTAACTTGATGATTTTTATTTTTTAAAGCAGAAGCAATATAACAAAGACCAAGAGGCGGGTAAACTCCTCTATTTTTTTCTACTTTCTTTTTATAATGACTAATTTCCACTTCCTGTAAAGAGGGATTAATAAGTAATATATTCATTTTATTTTCTTCTATAACTAATTTGGTCAGCCAAAAGACCAAAGAAAATAATTTGGAATCCAACAACAATTAAAATTGTTATAGTTGCATCGCCGAAAAACGTTTCGCCTCTAAATAAGATATTAATAATAGCAGTTAATCCTAAGATTAGACATATTAAACCAATTGTTAAAAAGAATCTTAATGGCTTAAAGTGAATATACATTCGCAGCATAGTGGGCAAAACATTGATCGGATATTTCAATCCTGCTTTAATAAACGATTCACCGCCCTTTCTTTCGTGAAAGACAGTTGGCACTTCCATTATTCGCATATGTTTGCCCCAAGAGTCAATAATCAGTTGTTGTGTTTCGTTGTAATCCCTGATAATGTTAAAAATCGCTAAATATCGTTTATGGAAAGCTATTAAACCAGTAGTCGCATCAGTTACTTTTAGACCGGTGATTTTAGAACATAGCCAAGCAAAAAATTTATTGCCAAACTTGCGATAAAACGGCATTTTATATTGAAGACCGCCAATTAAGCGAGTACCAAATACACAGTCAGCTTTATCGTCTAAAATTGGTCTAATAATTTTTTCAATGTCTTCAGGAGGATTTTGAAAATCAGCATCAATCTTCACTGCGATATCAGCTCCCATTTCATAAGCGGTTTGCATTCCAGTTCTAGTAGAAGCTCCTAATCCGCGATTATATGGATGAATGACAATTTTCTTAATGCCAGCTTCTCTAGATACTTGAGCGGTTTTATCTTCAGAGCCATCATCAACAACAATTACATCCAGAACAAAATCTTTTTCCTGGCTATTCTGGTATATTTTATTAATTTTTTTAATTACTCCAGCAATAGTTTTTTCTTCGTTATAAGCTGGGATAAAAACAATCACATAAGGTAAACGATATTCTTTCATATTTGTATATAGAAATAGTTAGCATAAAATTATATAAATTAATATTAATTTATATGCTAATTAACTTCTTTCAATGTTTTTTTATATTTAATATTATAAAATCTAATTGCTGTTTAGTCATATCTGGGAATATAGGCAGGGTGATGATAGAGTTAGAAAGTTTTTCAGTAATAGGCAAATCTCCTTTTTTATAACCATAGTTTTTTTGATAATAAGATTGAAGATGAACTGGCGGGTCAAAATGGACTGATGCTTCAATGCCTTTTTGTTTTAGCTTTTTGATTAAATTGTTGCGATTTCCATTTTTTAATTTAATTGTATACATTTGATAGACATGTTTAGTTTTTGGCATTTCTATCGGTAAGTCAATTTGTTCTATATTTTTGAGTTTTTGGTTGAAATAGGTAGCATGTTTTCTTCTTAAAGAATTCATTTTATTCAATTTTTTAAGTTGTTCAACGCCAATCGCGGCTAAAATATTACTCATTCTAAAATTATAACCAGGCATTATTGCAGATCTGTGCCATGGTTTTTCTTCTTTAAGTCGTTGGTTGGTCAGTTTTGGAATGCCATGACCTATTAAGGTTTTAATCTTTTGAATTAAATTTTTGTCATTGGTAGTTACCATACCGCCTTCGCCAGTGGTTATGTTCTTAGTTGGGAAAAAAGAAAAGCAACCAATACCAAATGAGCCAGTTTTTTTGCCTTTATATTCTGCGCCAATTGCTTCAGCTGAATCTTCAATAACCCAAAGTTTATGCTTTTTAGCTATTTTCATTATTTTATCCATCTGACAGCTTTGTCCGGCAAAATGAACAGGCATTATTGCTTGTGTTTCTTTTGTAATTCTCTTTTTAATATCAGATGGGTCAATATTACCGGTTTGATAATCAATTTCGGCAAAAATAGGTTTTGCTCCGGCTGTGACAATAGCATTGGCTGAAGCAACAAAAGTAAAACTTGGAAGAATTACTTCTCCAGTTATATTAAGAGCTTTAATTACAGCAAAAAGCGCAGAAGCGCATGAATTTAAGCTAATTGCATATTTGCTGCCAATATGCTTTGCGAATAATTCTTCAAATTCCTGGTTTTTTGGTCCATAAGTCAACCAGCCAGAATTAAGCGTTTTCTCAACTGCTTTTAATTCTTTTTTATCAAGATATGGTTTTGACAAAGGAATTTTCATTTTCATTTTTTAAATAAACCAGTAGATAAAATATAATCAATATATTCTTTAAGTCCTTGCTCTAATTGATATTTTGGATTATAGCCAAGAAGCTTTTTTGCTTTAGCTATATCTAATGAACCTCTAACAGGTCTGTTCATATCTGCTGGCGTAACTATTGTTTTAACTTTTCCAGGTAGAAGCTTATCTAATATCTTAGAAAATTTTTCAGCGCTTATGCCTTTGCCAGCAGTAATATTAAAAATTTCATTTTTAGCTTTTAAAGAAAGAGCGGCTAAAACAAAGCCATGGGCTGCATCTGTTATATAGGTAAAATCAACCTTATCTTTTCCTCCTCCATGCAATTGAAGAGGTTTGCCAGTTAAGGCATTTTCAACAAATATTTGCGTTATTCTGCGATTAGAATCAGTAGGGCCGTAAATAGCTGATGGCCTGATGATTGCATATTCCAGCCCGAACCTCTTAGCGTAAACTTTTGTTAATAATTCACAGGACAGTTTAGTTCCTCCATAAATGTCAATTGGTTCAGTTGGATGTTTTTCGTCAGCTGGATCATATTGAAAATGACCATAAACAAAACTGGATGAAGTATAAATAACTCTTTGAACAGAATCGACTGTCCTCATTGCTTCTAAAAGATTTATATGTCCGTTAAGGTTTATTTGAATAGCGTCTTCAAAATAGACATTGGAAGCTGTTGCCAGAGGTATGGCGATTAAATTAATAACAATGTTTGGCTTTACGCGCTTAATAATTTTAGTTAAATATTCTTTGTCTCTTATATCTCCCCTAATAATTTCTGCTTTATCTTTTAATTCTTCAAGACGTTTTTGCAAATAAAAAGGATAATGGCCTTCCTGTGGAGGGACATAGTTTGAAAAATTGTCGTAGATTATTACTTTATGTCCTTTTTCGTATAGTTCTTTTGATATGAAAAAACCGACAAAGCCAGCTCCTCCACAAATTAAAATTTTTTTACTCATAGTATTATCTTCCTCCTCCTTTTAGGATTATCTTTATTGTCCTTAGCATAATGCTTAGATCTAAAATAAATGAGCGATGCTTAATATAATATAATTCATATTGGAGTTTTTCAATGCTGTCCTCTACAGAAGCTCCATAATTAAAATTAACTTGGGCCCAACCCGTCAGGCCTGGTCTGACTATGTGTCTAATTTGATAATACGGAGTTCTTTTTTCGCACTGTTGAACAAATTCAATTCTTTCCGGTCTTGGTCCAATAAAACTCATTTGACCGATAAGAATATTCCAAAATTGAGGGAGTTCGTCAAATCGTGTTTTTCTTAAGAAATTTCCTATTTTAGTAATTCTAGAATCATTAATCTGAGCATATACGGGTTTGCCTTCAGGCTCGGAACTTCCATCTTTCTCTGTAGCATACATTGTTCTAAATTTATAAAGAATAAAAATTTGTCCATCATGGCCGATTCTTCTTTGTTTTATAAAAAGAGGTCCGTGACTGTTAATTTTAATAACTAAAATAATAAGAGGATAAAAGCATAAGCTGATTATTCCAAAAATTAAAGAGCCGAGCATGTCAAGGACGCGCTTAAAAGCTTCATAAAAATTCTTTTGAGCTTCGGTTAGATTTTCTAAAAACCATATTTCTCCAATGCTTGAAATAGGAACCTTACCTAGTATTTTTTCATAAAAAGAAGGTAAATCATTAAAACTTATTTTCAAAGGAAGGCATTGGTATAAGCTTTGAACTAAACGCGCATCCTGATGAGGATCAATTGCTGTAATAATTGTTTTAATGCTCTTACTTGTAGCTATTTC
>Ga0268278_1001649_pt1 | contig 12692 bp, 4 predicted proteins | sample saktaG_3_FD_190135 | JGI IMG/M metagenome (GOLD analysis project Ga0268278, IMG submission 190135) | Saline water microbial communities from Sakinaw Lake, British Columbia, Canada - sak_2010_1_5_55m | ecosystem: Environmental > Aquatic > Non-marine Saline and Alkaline > Saline ... | reverse complement strand
TTTCATAATCACCCCAACGTTCTGAGAGTGTTTTAAACGAAAAATTGTTGGCCAGGATAGCTGCGATTAAAATAAGGCCACCTAAAATAGCTGGCGGCAACCAGGTTTTCCGGCCGTTACTCAGCGAGATACTGTCATCAATCTTACACTCTTTCACGCAATCCATACAAAGCGTACAATCTGGATGAGTTACCTTCTCATATTCATGGACGTCAATGCCCTGCGGACAGGCGCTATCGCACAAACCGCAAGATGTACAATGATCCTGATTTACAGTCACCCGCAGTAACGGGATTGAATAAAATTTGTACCGGAATATCTCAGTTGCGGCTCCCGAAATACAGAGCGCCAGGATCAGCCACAGGATATGCAGGTCCCAGCCAACCAGGCGAATAAGAATATAGATCAGCACAATCGGGGCTGAAATAAAGATATTGGTAAAAATGTTACTCAATGCTGATAACGGGCACACATACTTGCACCAGAAAAAACGAATAAATACCGAACCGACAATAACGGCCAGTATCGTCAATATTCCGGCCCACAGCACCGTATCAGCACCAAAGCTGGTAACGCTGGCAAAATAGGGGTCAAATTTCTTACACCATAACTCACTGGACGTGATTGTAAAATAGGCTGTAAAAAACAACAATACATATTTGCCAAGACGCAGAATCCGATCGGGTATTCCTTTCAATACATAGGAAATATTAAACCGGGCAAACAGTTTGTTCAGCCACTCAGTGACTGTGCCAATCGGACACAGGTAGCCGCAAAACAGTTTGCCAAACAGAATCACTCCGACAAGCAGCATTATGCCCATAAAGAGCTGATTTTCGCTCATGGCACATGACATTGTACCCATCCAGAGTTTACTCCCCAGGGACAGGATTCCACCAAACGGGCAGTAGGCTTCAAAATCTGCGGTAAATGCCTTGTTAAACACACCGATTACCAGCATAGCCAAGAGTAATGTCAGTAATGCTGCCTGAATAACCAGTTTGGTTTTGTTGTGTAAAAAATTAGCCTTCATAGCTCTCTCCAATGTCTAATGTGTCACGGCCACTGTGGCACTTTTAATTGCATAAATAAGAAATAAACAGTCTTGTCAGGAGGGATTTTAAGAAGGCTGCCCGAAGGCAGCCTTCCCAAAACAGTACATAATCAATTACTACTTCATAATCGTCATTTTTTTCAACGCAGAGAACCGATTGGCCTCTATGCGATATATATAAACACCGCTGGCCAGACGAGACGCATCAAAATTGACATTATAAAAACCGGCTTGCATATTTTCATTTTTCAATGTTGCAACCTGGTTTCCCATCATATTGTAGACAACCAATCTGACATTGGCTGCTTCCGGAAGATCAAAAGCAATCGTCGTAGTTGGATTGAACGGATTCGGATAATTCTGGTGAAGTTTAAACGATTCCGGCAAGACATCAACATTATGATCGATTGACAACACAATTTCATCCGATTCATCAGCGCCCTTGTAAGGCAAAGTGGTGCTACGGGTATCGCCGTCGATATCCATGGTGATCCCTTCAATCGGGGTGCCAGCCAGGTCTCTATCAGTAATGGAAGAACCTGCAAGATGTAAATCGGTAGCTGATGCAAAGGTTACGGCTTTGCTGACGGAATTGGCATCTTTACCCGTCGCCTGCCAGGCAGCCAGATCAGCATAACTCGTACCCTTAAAATTCACAAAATTCTGATTTGAAACAAGAACATTGTAATCAGCAGTCAGAACCGAAGTTGTTGGGATCATTCCAATAGCGGATGATCCAGTGCTGCCGCTGTGATTATTGATAATAATATTATTCATCAAATCCAGGGTAACAGGGCCGCTCCCATTGGTATGATTGCCAACCGCATAGGTTGCTGAAGTAGAAGTATTTTCATTGATCAGGATTGTATTGTAATAGGCCTGGATATTACCCATGTTATTCGCAGAGCGGAAGCCGATGCCATAAACAGGTTGTGCTCCATCCGCTGCGCCAACATTGACCATATTATTAACAATACTGATAATCTCACCAGCACCTTCGGAATTACCGGCAAAGGCAATACCAACAATATAGGTACCTGAAACTGTTGCGGCTTCCAGACAACTGATCGTATTATTATGAATGATCGTCGGGCCGGAAGCGCCAGTCAAATAAATACCATGAACATAAGCATACGTCGTTGCGCTAGTGGTCGGCAGCATACAAATGGTATTTCCACTGAACTCACAATCATTAACAACGTACGTCGTAATTCCACGACAACCGGCATAGATCTCATTGTCCAGAACAATTCCCTGGGTCGGATCTGTGGATGATCCCCAGATAGCAATGCCATCGCGCCATACCGGGAATTCAGCCGAACCGATCTGACAGTTTTCCACAGTGAAACCTACAATACCGGCGACATCATTTGTAACAGGACCATATTTGAAGTTTTTGACACCATTATCAAGATTTTTGATAATTATGTTTTTAAGAACTACCATGTCGGCATTTGCTGTGTTTAAACCAACCGGTACATCGGCAACAACTTCGTTGGTTATGGTAAGGTTGCGACTGTCCGAACCATCATTACTGCCGTCAATGGTCACATAACCTTTGTCAAAACCGATCATCTGAGGTCCATTGCCCTTGGAAGCGCCGGGAGCAACGATCAGGACAACGTTACGGCCCGAAGCAGGTTTAACAACCACATTGTTGTCTGCTGACAGATCGGCGTTAAAGGTAAAACTTTCTTCTCTTAATGTATCCGCATCCAGCAGAAAATTGACAGTTCCAATGACTTCTATTGTATTCGCTGCGGTAACCGCTTCACCAAGTGTAGCGAAACCCTGGGCATTGCTGCCTTTGGGAATATAGTAATCACCGGTTAGTTCTGTGGGCGCAGGAGTAAGATCCTGTTTCAGGATCACACCATCTTGACCAACTGCCCACAAATTCGTACCGTCATATTTAACTTTCTGCAGGGTCTGTGTCATCCCGGAAGGATCTGCAATCCAAGTTAAACCGGCATCTTCAGATTTGTAGACTTTCCCGTTTTCACCAACAACATATACCAAATCATCAGTGATAAACTCAACATCATACAAATCGTCGCCATCAGGTTCAGTAAATACATTAACAAGGGTGTCAAGTTCACTAAGAGTTGTTCTAAACATTAAACCCGATGAAGCAGGAACCAATACAACATTGTTCCGCACTTCAACCGCACGCATACTATTTGAGCCAACATCAATTACTAGTGAATCAGTTACCACCGCACCACTGGCATCAAATTCGCCATAACGAAGTTGGCCGGAAGTTTCAGAGGCCAGAACAGTGTTTGCATCAAGCGCGAAAATGTCATAAACAGTGCCGGTACCTACTTTGGTATCAGTCCAAGTCAATCCGGCATCAACTGATTTCATCACATAGCCTGACGAACCGCCTGTAAAAGCAGTAGTTGCATCAAACACATTAATTGCATTGATGTGCTTATTAGCTGCAAGAGACATTGGGCTTTCAATTGGGGTCCAATTGACACCAGCGTCGGCTGTCCTGATTAGAGTTCCATATCCACCACCGGCTAATCCTATATTGGCATCCAGGAATTCACACTCATAGAGATTTTCCCGTACTCCTGTTGCAAAATTATTCGGGTAATCCCATGTGGAACCACCGTCGGTACTGATTGTCAATTCACCACCTGCATAACCAGAAATAACGATTTTGTCTGTTTCCGGCAGTGCTAAGCCCCAGAATGAAACTTGCGGCCATTCAAGCAGTGGTGAAAAAGTAGTGCCATCAGTGGTTTTCAAAAACTGGCCATAAGCACAGAAAAGATATCCCGTTGTTGCGTCGACATAATCAACAAACACAGCCTGCTGACCAGTTCCTAATGCCAATTCTGTCCAATTGGCACCGGCATCAGTGGACATTTGAGTATATCCATCAGTTCCACTGGCAACAATTGTGTTGGCATCAGGGATCGATATCGTAATAAAGCGTTCATAGCCATAATTAATGCCATTGCCGGCCAATGCATAGGTTTCCCCGCCATCAGTCGAAATAAACATAGCGTAATGATATCCGCCTACAACAACCATATTGCCATTAACAGCCACATCATAGATACGTGAGCTGCTTGTCCCAATCGGAAAAAGCCCACCAACGCTGACCATTGTCCAGTTTGCACCGCCATCATGGGTATACCATGTATAGCCACCGGTACCATCCGCAATCACAACACCATTGTCGGCGTCAGAAAAAGCAATCGCGCCATCAAGATCATCGCCCATAAATAACGTCGAATCACCTTGGGCAATAAAATTGGCACCGCCATCAGATGTCTTTAACAGTGTCCAATCCATTCCTCAAAAATAGACCATGTTGGCATCAACAACCGATAAAGCCTTTAAATCTGCGACAAAATTTGCTGTATCGCCAATCATTGTCCAGTTTGCACCGCCATCAGTGGTTTTAAAAATATACCCATCCGATGCTGCTGCATAACCAACATTAGCGTCAGCAAATTCAACTTTGGTCCAATCAATCCCAGACCCGTCAGCATCGCGCAGAGTGGTCCAGTTTGTACCGCCGTCAGTCGTTTTCACAACTTCGCCGTCATTACCAACCACAACAACAGTATTTGCATCAATTGCATAACCGTCATTCGGCTGATAGCTGGTACTTGCTTCTTTAACTACCTGCCACTGGCCGAAGGCAAACATAGTTGTGAGAGCAACAAGTGTTAGCATTGTAAACAATTTCTTCATTTTTCCTCCTTGTTTTGTTAGAAATTTAGTTTTCAGTCACTTTTATAATGAGTTAAAACATTGCTGAAGTAATAATACACATTTTTTGGTATTTATTCAAAGATGAAAAATCCTCCTATTTTTTAAAACTGAATGCAATTCCAAAATGATCAATCGATCCCATTTCATCGTTCGGTTTCCAGAATTCCATTTGAAATGAAACACCTATTTTGCCAAATACAAACAGCCTTTCCACACCCATTTCTATTCCCTGGGTCTGAATAGAGCTAGTATTCCAGTAAAACCAGGGTTCGAAATTCGAGAACCAGACACTGTAATGCATCTGCATGACCTGATTTAAAGATATATCAACATCTGTAAAAATAAGACTGCGTGAGAGCTGCTCGTCGAAAACATAATCCACCGTATATTCATGATAGTTAACATCTTCACTCCCGGCTTCATACCCAATTGTCAATGATATTGATTGTATCGGAATTATCGTTTTTATTCCATAGTGGATATCGGTAATGCTATTTTCGATATTAATAACATCGTAATCTCCAGGAGACGCCCAATCGTGATACCGTTTCAGGCCCGCCATTAACTCGAGTCCGATCTTTGATTGCTTGCCTCCATAGGTCAGAATTGAATTCGCAAACCCACCTTCTCTAATCCAATACCCGCGCTGGACAGGATTTGATGAACCGCCCGCATTAATACTGTTTTCTTTGGCGCCATAGCCACCGGCAATTTCGATCTTCAATGATGGTACTAAAAACCCTTTTTTAGACAGCTGTCCATCAATTTCGATACCTTCCGCATATACTTTCTTTTCATTCGTACTGCGGGGTTGTTCCGGGTAATAAATATGGTATCCCATATAAGTATTGACAATAGCATCCGTTATTTCCTTCACGGCTTCATAACTGCCCTGACGGTCAAAATACCGGACAGACGCCCCCAGGCTTGTTCCCGAATAACTGGAATATCCCAATCCCCAGATCACATTGATATTCCGGGAAATTGATTCACATTTAGTATAGACATCTTTCAACCCTCGTTCAATACCGTAATCAATTTGAAGACCCGTTAACAGCCGGGAAAAAATTTCACGATTATAAATAACACTAAGCCGTGGCCCCGCATAACTGACATCGCCTGTCGTAGTATCGGTATAGGAAAAATAGTCGCTATAAAAATCCTTTTCCAGAGATCTGTATAAATTATTTAACGATGATGTTTCATAAACAATCCTGGTTGCTAATGCCGATTTTTCATCCAGGGCCTTATAGGAAAAAATGTCCACGCCGGCCGTCTCAATTCGTTCGGGATCAAAGGCTCTCTGATAGCCGTTCTCCTGGTTCCCGGTCCTAATTTCATACGTCATTAAATCTTCATGATTATTCAACCGCAAAAATGCCGGATTATTCACCAGATCATAGAGATTATACGTATTTCTAACAGAGTAATCTCTATATAAATAGTTTTCATATCCATCAGATAGCGTAGTAAGAATCAGGACTGTCAGAATTGATAGAATACAATTTTGTCTCATATATAAATCCTAATGTTGGTATCCAATTGTCGGTGCCGTAATAATGACGAAATCCACGGTTGAATTATTAGTATCAAACCCCGCAAAACGTCTTTCCAGCGATGACCCACTATATTTTATCTGTCCGACACCGCCGGAACCTTTATCCAGCTCTTCCGGCATTTCCTTGATGTGAGTCGGGCTGGCGGAATATTCTACACAATCAACTACCGATTCAATATCAATTCCGTCAAAATAATTGACATCCGATCCATCGCCCAGGATTAATCCGTCACCGCTCAACCCCACCATAAAATCAAGAGTGTGACCGACCTCGATGTTCATTATATTCGGCACATCGGGATTGTTATTCAAGTCCCCCGGATCGGCAGCGTTGACAAATTCCCAGTCAGCAGTTGACAGGTCAACACTCACCAGACCACTAAAAATCTCATCCCTGTAGTTATAGGCATCCATGGCCATGACAACAAAACTATCTGGCGCAACCGGGTATTCCCGTCCTATAAGTGGTTCACCGGGAAATTGATAAATATACGTAACGCTCTCCAATGATGAGCCCATCCGGCAAAAGATCATCCCATCTAGATAAGCCGTATCAGATGATGAATTGTACAGTTCAAAATACTGATCAAAGAAGAAGAAGAAATTATTCGGGGGGCCAACAGTGTAGATCTCATTTATTTTCAATCCCTCCGGGGCTGGCCCTCGGGCAAAAATGGTGAAAACATTTTCCTCTTTTTCCGGCAAAAATACGGTGTCGGCAATCAGGGACACTGGTACTACGCCATCGCCAAGATCCAGCATCTCTTCTTTATCGGATGTCACAATAAATTTAGACCAGGGTAATTCCTGAAAAGAAACAGTACCATTACTGTCGGTAGTATCCGTAGCCACGTCCGCTTTATAATCGGCATTTTCCAGAGTTACTACCGCAGAATCCAGAACAATATCGATTCCGAAACGCGGTTCGACATAACGTATAGTTATATTTAAATTTAGGTATCCGTCTTCAAACTCTGGAATATCTTTGAAACAACCTGAAAATAGGACTAAGAGACCAATGAAAAATGTCAGTGTATATTTTACCATTGCGCGCTTACCTCCAATCCGTAATATATTTCCGGGTTATGTTCATAAATACTACCGCTGGGTGAATTCCACAATGCCCGGTTATCGAATATATTATTTATATAGAGAGACAACTCGGTGTTATGAGCAATCGATTTTGTCACCCGGAAGTTGAACAGCCAGCGGCTGCCGTAATCAGTCATACTATCTTCCCACCAGTAAGTCATATCCTGGTAAAAGAGCTTCTTCTTTGTAACACCGTCCTGTACATAGGTCTGTTCGTTAAGATTTGAGTAATATACGTATTTTTTATGTTCTAATGGAATATGTTGAATATCCAGGGTTACCCAAACACCTAACCGTTTACTGATATAATTGATCTGGTAATCCAGAATAATTTTTTCCCGCCATTCTTCATAGGGTTTATACCAGATAAGATCTCCTGCTGCCGTATCAAGTTTACTATCATATTCCAATCCGGTTTCACCGCTATTAGTAAACCGATAGGTAGCATTCATTTTCAGCTGAATATTATAAAACCGTTTGGTACGAAACGTGTACTCAATTCCACTGGATTTTTTCCAGCCGGTATTATGATAAATATTATAGGATTGTGCTGTCAGTGTATCGGGGTTCAGATCGTACCCCCAGGGATAGGTCTCTGAACCCGGCATATTACTGGATTCCATTAAATAGGCCGTCACCGACATACCGATACCATTAAAGGCTTTCCAGTCCACAGAAATTTCATATTTATCAGTGGTGTAGGTTTGAAGTTCCGGATTAAATTGAGACATCATTTCCTCAACCAGCGAATCGCCAACCGCATATTTCCAGTATTTCGGTTCTTTAAAGATATAACCCAGCGATACCGCCTTCGCGGACCGCCCGACCCCCATTCTCACCCGAAAATCATCAGTAAAAAAGTACCGGAAATTAAAGCGGGGACATAAGAACACACCATGTTTGGCCGATGATATTCCTGTCGGATTGAAGCTGTCATAGCGTAAACCGGCCATTAAATCATACTTGTTCCCCAACAGCTGGCCGGTCATCTCATCTTCCGCAAAAACACTGAGACGCGTCAGACTGGGATAATCATCATAGGAATAGGACCGCTGGCTGGAATAGTAACCAAAATAGTTCCAGTCTTCATCCAGGACTAATCCTTCGCCTGAATTAAATTCACGATTTAATTCAATTCCGGTCAGAAAATGGTGGTCCTGACCTGCGAAATTGCGGTCTTTCTCCCGGTGAAATTTAGCGCCGATTTTCCATTCGACACCGATTTCTTTCTTTTCGCCAATATAGCCGATTTTCTGTTTTGTAATTGTTGTATCGTGCCATCCGGTAGTGTCAGTTCCGACAATTATCGGTAATGTTGTATCAACCTGGACCGGGTACTGATCATTCTTATATAAAGCATTGAATGATTTATTCCGATTAACATTCAGATTCAGCATGCCGGAATAACTGGTCTCTTTTCTGTTTTCATAATCAAAGGAATACGCTCCGGTTGCCCGGTAACTCCGATCATATTTCTTGGTTTTATAAACATCTGTCGGCGGTTCATTTTGGATCATCTGGGTAAATGTTCCCTGAAGCCGGTTTTTCAATCGGCCGTCTATGGCAACAAATGAATAATTCCCGGAACCGTAAATCCGGTGAAATTCATCCCCTTCTTTTCGCAAATCCCGCTCACTGCGGGCATAATTCAGGTGGTAATCAAACACTTTTTCACCGGATTTCAGTCCATGACTGAAACTGAAGGTTTTAGTATCCGGATTAAATTTGGCTTTCAATTTGGGTGATACCCGGCCGGTTTTTGTATTGACCTTCACCATCCCCTGGGAAAAATTTCCGTACTTCACCGATGGAATACCGGCAATCACCTCAACGGATTCAATATTATCCGCCGGAATACTGCGGAGGTCCATTCCCGCTCTGCCGCCAAATCCTACTCCGGCATCACTTGAGATTTCATTTCCGTCAACAATGATAACACTGCCAAAAGATTCATCGGCCGGTGCGCTACTTCCCGCCATCGCTACGCCCCTGACCCCAACGGTAGTGGCTTTAGAAAGACCCGGATTATTGCTTTTTTCGATACCAGGTACCAAGGATAAAATGTCTCCCAAATTGGTCGCCTGCATATGTTCGATTTCACCGGAACTGACTTTCCGGGTCGTCACAACCTCTTCCGGAATAATGTCTTTCTGTTCGCTGCAAACCTCGATTCCTCCAAGCATAAAGCAGTAGTCGCTACCGTCCTTTTTAGCCTTTCGAAGCAATTTCACATTGACTGTATAATTTTTATCGTTTTCAATTTTCAGATCAAAAAGGACATTTTTATAGAACCCGTCCCTGACTACTTCAATGTTGTATTTACCGGCCTCAACATCGGTAATGAAGAAATTTCCGGTAGCACCAGACACAACGGTTTTGGAAAATTCATCGTCTCCCTGTTTCAGCAATATCACCAGTGCGTCGGGGATAGTCGCCCGTTCCATATGACACTGGACCTTTCCTGATATTGTCGCCGGAAAAACCTGTCCACACATCAGTATCAGAATGGATGCACCGAATACTACCTTCTTCATGTACTTTCCCTTATAATCTTGGCAAATCTAATATTAGAACAACGCATCTTTAATATATTTAAAATCCGATGATTATCAATAAAAAACACTCTATTTAAACATATCGAGAGAATTCTCATTCAGATCACCGGAGATCGAAATAATGTAATTATTTATATCCAGATATTTATTTGCCAATCGCTGCACATCTTCCTTACTAACCACCAATATCGCCTCACGGCGCTGATCAAAATGGTCCAGCGATTTACCGTCGCGCAATTGATTGAAAATGATCCCTGCGATGTCATCTGCCGTACGGGTTTGTAATGTCAAAAGTGAGATTTTCCGGGCCTTTGCTTTGTTCAGTTCTTCGTCCGTTATTCCATCTTTCTGGACTTTTTCTATCTCAGTAAAGATGCCCTGTATCATTTTAACGACATTGTCCTTATCCAGCTCCGTGCGAATATTCCAGTAACCGCCATGATCACGCAACCAAAGCTGGCTTTTAATCCCGTAGCTCAGTCCCTGTTTGTCACGCAATTCTATCCCCATCCGGGAAGTCAGTGAACTACCGCAGAGAATATGTTCCAGAATTTTAAGTGTCTCATAGTCTTCAATATCCGTAGTCATACCCCCTTCAACGGTATTGAATGCCATGTCCAAACGGCACTGTTTGTATTCCGGATTATTAAATACATGAACGCTTTTTCCGCGGATCGGCTGAATTTTAGTAAATTTGGTGCTCGGATCTTCCGAAGCGTGTTGCCATGAGCCGTAGCTGTCATTGAGTTTATTTTCAATCCATTCTTTGCTAAAATCACCCACAACCACCATTTTCAGGCAATCAGGGCTGTAGTATTTTTCATAAAATCGACGCAGGTCTTCACTGGTCGTATTTTCAAATGTCTTTATCGTGCCAGTATAGGGGAGGGCGTATTGATGCCCCTGAAATACCTGCTCAAACATTGTATAAAAAGCTTTCATTGTCTCGGTTTTTTTGAAATTCTTGGCATTGGAAATCAGCCTTGGTCGGACCTTGTCCATCTCTTCTTCGGGAAATGTCGGTTCCGACACTATTTCAAAGGTTCCCTGCAGCATTTTATCTACATCCTTTGTCAGCGAATAGCCGGTAAATACAATCTTATCCCACGATTGGCCAAAATCAAACTGATAAGGTGTAAACGAACGCTCTTCCAGCAATTCCTCATAGGAATGCTTGGTTGTGCCTCTCGGCAACATCGAGTTTGTAAATATACGAATCCCGGGATTTGCCTCGTCCTCCAGCAGGCGGCCGGTTTCAATGTAGCCCATAATGTAAACGGTCGGAAAATCGTGGTTCTCGATCATGTACACCGGCACACCGTTATCCAGTTTAAAGGAATCCACCAGGCTGGCGATCGGGTTAGGAGCAAGTGTTTCGTTCAAACGGGGTTTATACAACTCCCGTACATCTTCACGATTGCCAAATAGTTTTGAAAACAGACCACTCTTCGATCCGCTGACATCAATGTCAATTTCCGGTTCAGCCGGGCTTTCACTGCCATGTGTAATATCTTCAACTTCCCCATCATCCCCTGATTTTAGATCGCTGCCGGCAACATTCGCGCCGGAATCAGGCATCGAATAACAGACAACCAATTTGTCTTCATCAAAGTAATGGTTAGCCACGCGCATAATATCATCCTGGGTCACAGCCGTGACCATGTCATCCCACTGATTAATGTGTTTCCAGCTGACATAATTATCATAAGTAGCAATACGATCACCCACTTCGCTGATATACTGATCGCCGGTCATTTCACTGAAGGCCAGCTTGTTCTTGATTTTTTGCAGGTCGTAATCGGCAACGGGAGTGTTCTTCAGGCTGTCAATTTCTTCCCAGATAATGGCTTCAACGTCCTCCAGAGATGCATCGGGCAACAGGCTGGCGTAAATCGAAAAAGGGCGCGGGTCTTTGCTGAAACCGAGCCCGCCGCCGGTGCTTTTACAGAGTTTTTCCTGGCGTACCAGACGTTTGTTCAAACGGGAAGTAGCGCTGCGTGAACAGAATATATTTCCTAACACATAAAGGGCAGGGCCGTCATCCTGAAAACGGGTAGGCACTGCAAAATACATAGAGATACTCTCATTCAGAATATCCGGATGTTTGAATTCAAGAATTTTTTTACCTTCCTGAGCTACATCAAAAAACCGTGGATTTTCCAGTGCCGGTCCATGGGACGCTTTCCCGAAATATTTCTCAACTGTTTTGAGCATCTCTTCAGTATCAAAATCACCGGTCAATACCAGGGTAGCGTTATTCGGCGTATAATACTTTTTATAGTGGGCATATGCCTGATCGCGTGTGATATTCTCTATGTCTTCCATCCAGCCAATAACCGGATTACGATAGGGATGACTTTTATATAAAAGCGTATTCAACTCTTCCCGTTTTTTTCCATCGGCATTATTTTCGGTTCGCTGTTTTCGTTCTTCCATGATAACTTTGATTTCCGATGCAAATTCTGCGGGATCAAAATCACACTTGTACATCCGCTGAGATTCAATATCAAATGCCAGTTCAATTTTATTTTTAGGTAACAGTTCATAATAGACGGTGATATCATTGGAGGTATACGCATTAAACACACCACCGTTGGCCGAAATCAATTCCGCAATAGTGCCTTTGGGAAATCGTTTTGTACCTTTGAACATCATATGCTCGACGATATGAGAAATGCCGGTTTGATTGTGGGATTCG
>Ga0268278_1001648_pt1 | contig 12699 bp, 9 predicted proteins | sample saktaG_3_FD_190135 | JGI IMG/M metagenome (GOLD analysis project Ga0268278, IMG submission 190135) | Saline water microbial communities from Sakinaw Lake, British Columbia, Canada - sak_2010_1_5_55m | ecosystem: Environmental > Aquatic > Non-marine Saline and Alkaline > Saline ... | reverse complement strand
CATAGTCTACGTGACGCAATTGCTCGGCCTGTGCCTGGGTATAGCGCCCAAAGAGCTGGGATTCAACAGGCTGATGGTGCCGGCGTCCGCGGTCTTACAGTCGTTGAGCGCAATAAAATAGTCATGAGGCCGTATGAATTTGGAAGGTAACCGCGATATGGAAAAAGATATAAATAAAAAGACGGGCGCAGTGCTGGTGCAGGGCGGTGGCATTGCCGGCATCCAGGCTGCGCTGGACCTGGCCGGATCGGGTTTCAAGGTGTACCTGGTCGAGCGTTCAGCCGCCATCGGCGGTATGATGGCGCACCTGGATAAGACCTTTCCCACCGGCGATTGCGCCACCTGTATCGTGTCGCCCAAGCTGGTGGAGTGCGCGCGCAACCTCAACGTGGAGATATTGACACTGTCGGAGCTGGCCGACCTGCAGGGGCAGCCCGGCAGCTTCACGGCTACCGTCAGGCGCCATCCCCGCTACGTTGATGAGAATAAGTGCACTGCCTGCGAACAGTGCACCGATGTCTGCCCGGTCGACGTCCCCAACCATTTCGACCGCGAGATGGGCACGCGCAAGGCCATCGCCAAGCATTACGCTCAGGCCACGCCCAACATCTTCGGCATCTTGAAGAACGGGCATGCGCCCTGCAAGGTCGCCTGCCCGGCCAATATAAACGTCCAGGGCTATATCCAGCTTATCAAGAAGAAAGAGTATGTGAAGGCGGTCAACCTCATCAGGGAGAGGAACCCGCTGTCCGCCATCTGCGGGCGGGCCTGCAACCATCCCTGCGAGGCGGCATGTACGCGCGGCAAGCTGGATGATCCTATCGCCATCAGGCTGCTCAAGAGGTACGCCTCCGACCGGGAGATGGAGCTGGTGGAATCAGGGCAGATCCCGCTGCCGGATGAGAAGTCGCCGGCAGTGGGCGCGAAGAAGGTGGCTGTGATCGGCGCCGGCCCGGCCGGCCTGACGGCGGCCGCCGACCTTGCCGATCGTGGTCATGCTGTGACTGTGTATGAGGCCTCGTCCGCCGCGGGCGGTATGCTGCGCTGGGGTATACCTGAATACAGGCTGCCCAAGAACATTCTTGACTATGAAGTAGATCTCATCCGCCGCAAAGGTGTTGCATTTAAGTATGATTGCCGCATCGGGCAGGATATCGCTTTGGAAAAGGTCAGGCAGGACAACGATGCGGTCTTTATCGGCGTGGGTGTGCAGGTCAGCCGCAGGCTGGGCGTGGATGGAGAGGACCTGTCAGGCATCGACTATGGCCTGGAGTTCCTCAGGCGGGCGGCCGATAAACGCAATCCGCCCGATGTGAACGGCAGGGTTGTCGTCATAGGCGGCGGCAACGTGGCGGTGGATGTAGCGCGCACGGCCTTGCGCCTGGGCGCAGGCAGTGTTGAGATGGTATCGCTGGAGCAGAGGAGCGAGATGCCGGCCCTGCCCGAGGAGGTCGCGGAGACAGTGGAGGAGGGCATCAAGGTCACCAACGGCTGGGGGCCTCGGCGCATACTGGGCAAAGGATCGGTGACGGGGATCGAGTTGAAACACTGCGTCAGCGTATTTGATAAAGAGGGGCGCTTCAGCCCGGCCTACGATGAGAAAACACTGACCACTGTGCAGGCCGACCATGTCATCATCGCCATCGGGCAATCGCTGGACAGGCAGTTTACCGATACCTGCGGCATGGACATCGAACGCGGCTGCTTCAGGGTCGACCCGGTGACATTTGAGACGTCGACTAAAGGAGTGTTTGCCGGCGGCGACAGTGTGACAGGTCCCGCTTCGATCATACAGGCGGTGGGCGCGGGTAAGAAGGCCGCAGAGTCCATCGACCGCTACCTGAAGAACGGGGATATGCGCTCGGGACGGTTCGAAGATACGGTCAGACCGATGCCCGAAGATCTCCTGCCTGATATCTCAGGGAAGGAGAAAAGTGCCAGGGCTGTGCCGGCGTACCTGCCAGCCGGGCAGAGGCACGGTAATTTCCAGGAGACCGAGGGCGGCTTGAGCGAAGGGGCGGCCCAGGCCGAGAGCGAGCGCTGCCTCAACTGCGCACTATGTTCCGAGTGCCAGGAGTGCGTCAGGGCCTGCGAGCAGAAGGCTATTGATCATTACATGGGTCAGCGCGAGGTCAAGCTGGAGATAGGCTCGGTCATCCTGGCGCCCGGCTTCGAAGAGTTCCCTGCGGAGAAGAAGGGGGAGTTCGGTTTCGGGCGCTACGCCAACGTCTTGACCAGCGTGCAGTTCGAGAGGATGCTGTCGGCGTCCGGCCCATTCGAGGGAAACGTCGTGCGCCGCTCCGACGGCAAAGAGGCGCGGCGCATAGCCTGGATACAGTGCGTGGGGTCGCGCGATGAAAAATGCGGCAACGGCTATTGCTCGTCGGTATGCTGCATGGTCTCCACCAAGCAGGCGTTGGTGGCCACGGACCATTCGCCGGGTTTGGAGGCCTCGATTTTCTATATGGACATACGTGCCCACGGAAAGGACTTCGACCAGTATTACGAGCGCGCCAATAACAGCGGAAATATAAGTTATATCAGGAGCATGCCGTCGCGCGTCCTGCAGGTGCCGGGCACAAAAGACCTGCGCCTGCAATTTTACGGAGATAACGGGGCGATGGAAGAGCGCGAGTTCGACCTGGTTGTGCTCTCGGTCGGCATGCAGGCCGGCAAGACGGCCAGGGAAACCGCCGCCAACCTGGGGATCAGCCTGGATGAATACGGGTTCTGCGCCACGGACCGGCTCTCTCCGTTGGAGACCTCGCGGCCCGGCGTATTCGTGGCCGGGGCCTTCCAGGAGCCCAAAGATATACCTGAAACCGTGACACAGGCCAGCGCGGCGGCCTCGATGTCGATGGAATTGCTGGCGGAGGCGCGCAACACGTTGATCACAAAGCCGGTTTACCCTGAGGAGCACGACGTGACGGACGAGCAGGCCAGGATCGGGGTATTCGTCTGCCACTGCGGCAAGAACATCGCCTCGGTGGTGGATGTCGAGCGCGTGGCGGAGATTGCGGCAGAGCAGCCGGGCGTGGTCTTTGCCACGCACACCATGTACACCTGCGCCGACTCCAGCCTCAACAGCATCAAGGATATGATACACAGGCACCGGCTCAACCGTGTGGTGGTCGCCTCGTGCACCCCGCGCACGCATGAGCCGATATTCCGCGACACGCTGCGCGAGGCAGGTCTCAATCCCTATTTGTTTGAGCTTGCCAATATCAGGGACCAGTGCTCGTGGGTGCATTCCGCGGAGCCGGAGCAGGCCACGCATAAGGCGGCCCAGATTACGAAGATGTCCATCGCGCGGGCCAGGCTGCTTTCCCCGCTTACCGGGACCTCCTTTGCCGTGGACCAGGCGGGGCTGGTCATCGGCGGCGGCGTCAGCGGCATAACGGCGGCGCTGGCGCTGGCCGGGCAGGGTTTCAAGGTGCACCTGGTGGAGAAGTCCGGCAGGCTGGGCGGCAATGCCCTCGATTTGAATTACACCCTCGAGCATGAGGATATCCAGGAGTTTATAGCCGGACTGGTCAGGCAGGTGGAGGAAAGTCCCAATATAATCCTGCATATGGGCGCGGACGTTACAGCCGTGGCAGGCTTCATCGGGCAGTTCGATGTAACTATTTTCCAGGATGCCACCGATATTCGGGTTTCCTGTGGCGCCATTATCGTGGCCACCGGCGCTGAACCCGCAATAGCCAGGGAATACCAGTATGGGAAGGATAGCAGGGTGATCACTCAGCTTGAGCTTGAGAAGCGTCTGCAAAAAGGTGATTCCACCTGGGCCGGAAAGAACGTGGTGATGGTCCAGTGCGTCGGCTCGCGCAACGAAGAAAGGCCTTACTGCAGCCGCATCTGCTGCTCGATGGCGGTGAAAAATGCCCTCAAGATCAAGAAGCTTGATCCCTCTGCCAACGTTTTTGTGCTCTACCGCGATATCAGGACCTACGGGTTCCGTGAGAGATATTACAAGCAGGCACGCGAGGCGGGTATCATTTTCATAAGGTATGACCGCGGCGCGCTGCCGGAGATCATGCAGGGCAACGGCCTGGTGATCAGCCTCAAGAGCCCTGATTTACCTGAGCCGGTCGAGATAGAGGCGGACAACCTTGTGCTCAGCACCGGCGTCGATGCGGCGGAGGGGAACAGGGGTGTGGCAGACATGCTGAAAGTGCCGATCAATGCCGACGGCTTCTTCGTCGAGGCGCACCCCAAGCTGCGCCCCGTGGAGTTCGCCACCGAGGGCATCTATCTCTGCGGGCTGGCTCATTCGCCCAAGCACCTCGATGAAAATATCTCGCAGGCGCGCGCCGCAGCATCGCGCGCTTCGGTCGTGCTGTCCAAATCATATTTGGAGGTGGGTGCGCAGGTCTCCCGGGTCGACCAGGACAAATGCATCTCGTGCATGACCTGTACCAAGGTATGCCCCTACGGCGCCCCGCAGGTCAATGCCGACCACAAGGCTGAGATCATCGCCGCCAAGTGCATGGGCTGCGGCATCTGCGCCGCCGAGTGCCCTGCCTGCGCCATACAATTGAACCATTTTGTGTCGAAGCAGTTCAAGGATATGCTGGACGAACTATTTAAGGATATGAAAGAACAAACGGCTGTGGAGCCGGAGAAGAGCGGTGTGCTATGAATGAAAAAGCGACTACTATAATAGCCTTCTGCTGCATCTACTGCGCCTATGCGGCGGCCGACCTGGCCGGCTCCATGCGGCTGCAGTATACGTCCAACGTGAGGATAATACGGACGCCCTGCACGGGCAGGCTGGAGGTTGAATTTTTTCTCAGGGCACTGGAAAACGGCGCTGACGGTGTCCTGGTAGCCGGATGCGAGGAGGGGAGCTGTCATTTCAAGGAGGGCAACCTCATCGCCAAGCGCCGCGTGGCATATGCCCGCAAGCTGCTGGCCGAGAGCGGGCTGGAGCAGGAGCGGCTCAAGATGGTCAACGTCAGCGCCGCCGGGGCGCGTCCACTGATCGAACATATAAAAGAGATGGCTGAGACTGTAAATAAGCTCGGCCCCAGTCCATTAAACCGGGCGGGTGAATCCATTAGGCAGGAGGCAAAACTATGATAGTCGCCGAGAGAAAGAGCATCACCGAACTTCTCGATATGCTGCCCAACGACTCCAAAGTACTGGTGTTGGGCTGCGGCACCTGCGTGACCGTCTGCCTGGCAGGGGGAGAGCGCGAGGTCAGCATAATCGCTTCCGCGTTGCGCATCGCATCGAAGGCCCGGGGTCTGGGCTACACGGTCAGCGAGCTTACCATTGAGCGCCAGTGCGATAACATTTTCATCGAGCAGGCCGCTGAGGCTATCGAGAAAGTCGACGTGGTGTTGTCGCTGGGATGTGGTGCTGGTGTGCAGGCCATCGCCGAGCGCTTCCTCAAGAAGCCGGTTTACGCCGGCCTCAACACCAAGTTCCTCGGCATACTCGAGGAGAGGGGTATGTGGACCGAGAAATGCGCCCAGTGCGGCTCTTGCGTGCTGCATCAGTACGGCGGAATCTGTCCCATCACCCGCTGCGCCAAGCATTTGTTGAACGGCCCCTGCGGTGGCTCGAGGGAAGACCGCTGCGAGGTCAGGCCGGACCGACCCTGCGCCTGGCAGTTGATCTACCAGCGCTTGAAGGGTATAGGGCAACTGGACAGGCTGGAGAAGATCGAGCCGCCCAAACAATGGAGCACCAGCCTGAGCGGCGGACCGCGCGTCATCATCCGCGAGGATCACCGCATTTAGTTAGATACAGCCACTCTTTTATTGTTAATATATCTGATTATGTGACCATCTAATTCTATAGACAGCAAATGGGTTATTTGTAAAGCTATTATCAAATTCTTGATTTACGCCTGAAACCTTTTTCAAGTGGGGGTAATAGTTTTCTAATTGTTTCAGGGTCGCTCTTTAACAATCTTCTAAATTTACGATCAATAGCCTTTTTTAAATTATCACTTTTACCGTCCATACAGACCATTAGCATTAATAGTTCACCCCTTTCCTCTGAACCTATTTCATCTGACGCAGACAACTTGCTGAGTACCCTATTTAATACATCATCTCGCTCTGTAGCAGTCAAGAATCTCCACAATGCCCATGTAATGGCCAGCGCCTGCCAGATACTTTCTCTTGATTCACTTGCTAAAAGGTCATTGTTAACATCCTTCAAGACTTTCTGTATTGTTATGCTTGACAATGACCACTCAGCAGTGATCATTAATATGAAATCTACAAATATTTTTGGAAGTGGAGTTGCAGATGCTTTGGCGATCCGAGCCAGTTCTTCACGTATAGGAAGAAAAAATGTAACTGCATAGTTGATACCATCCCGTTTAATATCATACTCAGTTAGATAACCTGCCTGCAGCAACTTACCTATTGCGTACTTATTCATCAGATTCTTTAGACCATTTGCGTCGAATTGCTTGATTGCATCCAATATTGGCTTTGGTAAATCACGTCGTAATCCAATATAGAAAAAGGCTACATCATTCCACAATGAGTTAAAGTAGATACTAGCAATACGATTTTCAATATGTGCTATCTCAGTTTGTTTATTGAAGATATTTAGTGCAACAAAATAATCAAGAAATGAGCGATGCTTAAATCTTACTATATCTTTGATCTGTAATACGGCAGTTCTATTAATCTCATTTGCAAAATTTTTGATTTCATTAATATCGATGCTATATTTCTTGGCGAAGTGGTTAAGGAATTCTTCAAACGCTGGTTTTGCTATTTCTGAATTGCCTTGCTCAAAATATTGAGTTTGTGCTAATTCCGAAAGAAATCGCATCTTAATCTCATATGTAAACAATGACTCGATGCCCTTATCTCTCAATTCCCATTTACCCATCACAAGATCAAAATATCTATCATAAAGCTCGCATAGTGTAGCAGGAATTTCGTGCTGAGCTTCGACTATTTCAATAAGTAAGATTAGGCATAACGGAGTCATTGGCAACTGGGTTTTGATTTTATCTATCCCTTCTTTTAAAGTGCTCAATAGCCCTTTATCTTTCACCAATTTCTCGAAAAGTCTGATCGCTTGATTGACTTTAAATGGCATCAGCTCATAATTCTGTATTCCAAAAGGAGAACTTTTTATAATGTCTATTTTTCGAGTCCCAATTATCAAGTGGCATGATAAGTTGTGGCAAAATGTATTTACTTTGTTTAATACTTGTTCTTGGAGATCCTGCGATACTTCGTCCAAACCATCTATTATTAACAAAGAGATCTTTATCTTTTTACGTATTTCCTCTTCAGCAATGCAATCATCAACGAGACTATCGCAGTCATTGTAGTTCAACAATTTTTGCGCCTGAATTACAATAGGTATTTCGATCAATTCCTGCTTCTTACTCTTGTTTACTGCATCGGAGGCTTCCCTATATAAGTCCAGAGCTAGCTTGGCCAAAGCAGTGCTTTTTCCGATTCCTGGATCACCAGATAAAAATATTCTATTTGCGGACTTCAACAGAGAATGTAATTGTTCGAACCTGAATTGGCTCTCTTTAAGAGCAAGGCGTAGACTATTTTCATCTAACTCTATAGGCACTCCGGCTTTTGCTACAAATGGATCGACGTACCACTCTGACAGATTCAGGTTTTCGCTCTTCTTAGATAGTTGTCCAATTGACTCTAGTTTCTCTATTTGCTTTTCGATGAAACTCATTACTTCGCCACCAAAGAAAACTTCAGGGTAATATTCCGTAAATTTGTCGATTAACCACCAGATATCCCGAGTAATAATGGCAGTGAAACGGTATTCATCTTTAATAATGCTCTTCAGCCTTTTTCGTGCTTGTTGGCTCAGTTCTCCACAAATAGCCAACCAAACGTCTGTGGTCTGTTCATTATCAACTTTAGTTCGCAGTTCTCTGGGCATTGTGATACATTGCGAAATTTGAGACCTTATATTGTCAATAGTCTTTCCCGCTTCACCCCGTATATTTCCTACTTTGGCTATTACTGAGGAGACTCTCTTGCTAAATGGATCTTCCGTTATCACAACCAGATCAGCACCAAACTCTATGCTGCCATGCGTTATTTCCACGGTAGCATTTGAATCCATGGAGCTAAAAAGCATTTTCAAGTGCTTATGAAATTCTGTTTCAGGCAAGGTCATCAGAAGCATTTTTCTTGTGTCTTTACTAAGTTGCTTTGCTCGTTGGCTTAGTTTCGTACCCTTATCCTTATCCAATTGGCCACCTCACTTAAAATAGGAAGGGATTTATACCTAGCTTGAAAACGCTCGTCGTACACTTGTGATTATACTCCTGCACATTTCGGAATGGAATACCGGTACCTAAATCCACAAATCTGCAAGTTCCGTCTCCAATCTTCCACATCATCATTTTTATCTGCCCCCGCGTTTAGCAGCACCGGAGCCTATTATCCAGGCGTTATATAAGCATATTACTTGGGCATCCTAGCAGATGTATAGCAAGATACAGACCTGCTATGAGTGACTGCCCAACGTCGTTACCATTTTTTTACATAAGTACAAATTGGGTGTATACTTCTAATATAGTTCAAGTTTAGGTTATTACAAGCTCCTTATATCCCACCGGATCTATTTCAAGCATTGGATGGCCCGAATACTGACTAAATTTATTAAGGAGGTCATCCGAATGAGTTTTGAAGACAAATCGATCAAGTGCACCGATTGTGGTACTACCTTTACGTTTTCTTCGGGAGAACAAGAGTTCTTCGCCACCAAAGGTTATACCAACGAACCGAAGCGTTGCCCAACTTGCCGCAGAGCTAAAAAGCAGCAGAGCGGTAGCTCAAGCTACGGCGATCGCAGCTACAGCACCAGGTAAGTAAAGTCGCACACAATTTGAACCGGGGACTTATGCAGGTCTGTTAAAGGGCTTACGTATGTCCCCGGTCAAATATTAAGGGGAGAAGAAATGGAATTCGATAAGAATAAAGGCTTTTGCAATGGGATTAATATTCAGGACGGGAGCTGTGAGTTCACCTTTCACCTGGTAAAACATGCCCACAGCGAAATCACTATAAAAACCTGCAAAGCCTGCAGTTGTCCTTTGGCCAGGAGCCACAGGGCACAATATTCTGCGAAAAAAAGACAGACAGTCGGGTAAAGAACTGCCTAATAAAAAAGGGGCGGCATGAAAATGCCGCCCCTTTTTATTACTCCTGATTTTAAATAAAAATCTATACCCAGCCGCGCAGCTTCATTGCTTCCACGACGCGCTCCACAGCCCTCACATAGGCTGCCTGCCGCATATTGATCTTGTATTCCTTGTGTGTGTCGTAGACCGAATGGTAGGCGGTGGTCATCTTCTCATCCAGCCGCTCGTAAACTTCTTTCTCCGTCCAGTAGTACATGTTGAAATTCTGTACCATCTCGAAGTAGGAGACGGTCACGCCTCCGGCATTGGCCAGGAAGTCAGGTATGACGTGCACACCCTTCTTGTAGAGGATATCGTCCGCTTCGGGTGTAGTCGGTCCGTTGGCCAGCTCAAGCACGATCTTGGCCTTGATGTTGGCCGCGTTTTTCTCGGTGATGACGTTCTCCATCGCCGACGGGATGAGGATGTCGACATCAAGCTCGAGGATATCTTCACTGGTGATCCTGTCCCCGACCTTGAGGTTGCAGACTGAGGTGGTCTTAGTCTTGACCTTCTGCGCCTCATCGGCGTCGATGCCCGTCTTGCAGTAGCAGCCGCCCTGGCTGTCGCAGACGGCCACTATCTTTGAGCCGAATACCTGCTTGGCCAGCTTTGCCGCAAAATAACCGGCGTTGCCGAAGCCCTGTACGGCGATGGTCGCCCTGGACAGGTCTATCTTCAGCTCCTTGGCGGCCTCGCGTATGCAGTACATGCCGCCCATGGCTGTGGCATCGCCGCGACCCTTGGAGCCGCCCAGCGCCAGGGGCTTGCCCGTGATAACTCCGAACTGCGATTTACCGGCCAGGGCCGAGTACTCGTCCATGATCCAGGCCATGATCTGGGGTGTAGTGTATACGTCAGGCGCCGGCACGTCCCTCTCGGGGCCGATGAACTGATAGACGGCGCGGGCATAAGCCCTGCTCAGACGCTCGAGCTCGCCCTCGGACAATTCCTTGGGGTTGCAGATAATGCCGCCCTTGCCACCGCCCAGGGGCAGGTCGAGCAGGGCGCATTTCCAGGTCATCCAGGCCGCAAGCGCGCGGATCGTGTCGATGGTCTCGTCAGGGTGGAAGCGGATGCCGCCCTTGGTGGGGCCTTTGGCATCGTTATATTGCACCCGGTAGCCCTGGAACACCTTGACGACGCCGTTGTCCATATGGATGGGCAGCGACACGTGCAGTTCGCGCATGGGATGCTTCAGCACATCCGTGACGTCCTGGTCCAGTTTCAGGATGCGCGCGCACTTATCCACCTGCTTCCTGACGATTTCAAACGGGTTGATCTGAGACATATCTCCTCCTCTTGAATTTATATAAAATTGAGTTTGCCGCCTATTTGGGGATCGGCTTGACCGGGATCCCTTTGCTCTTCAGATAGTCCTTGGCTTCTCTGATGGATATCTCTCGGAAATGGAAGATGGATGCTGCCAGTACGGCTGACGCCTTGCCTTTGACCACCGCCTCATAAAGGTGCTCCAGTGTGCCTGCGCCGCCCGAGGCTGTTACGGGCAATGACACGGCCTCAGCCACAGCGCGCGTCATCTCGATATCGTAGCCTTCCTTGGTGCCGTCGGCGTCCTTGCTCGTGAGCAGTATCTCGCCGGCCCCCAGTTTCTCGATCTTGCGCGCCCAGTCGACGATGGCCAGTCCCGTCGGCTCGTTGCCGCTCTTGATCACTACCTCCAGCCTGGGACGGCCGCTGCCCGCGGGATTCTTCAGGCCGTCCACGGCCACTACGATGCGCTCCCTGCCGAATTCACGCGCCGCCTGCTTGATCAGGTCAGGGTTGGTGACCGCGGCGGTGTTGATGGAGACCTTGTCCACTCCCGAGTCGATAAGCACCTTCATATCATCCAGGCTGCTGATGCCGCCGCCCACCGCGAAAGGTATGGTCACCTTTTCCACAACCTTGCGCACCCAGTCCAGGCGGGTCTTCCTGTTCTCCACGCTGGCGTAGATGTCAAGGAAAACGAGTTCATCAGCTCCCTCGCGGCAATAGGCTTCCGCTGCTTCTACCGGGTCGCGCGCATCCTTGATATCCACGAACTTTACGCCCTTGACCACCCTGCCTTCCCGGATATCCAGGCAGGGTATTATCTTTATCTCTTTCATTGAAGCAACTCCTCGAAATTAACCAGTTCCTTATATTCCACTACAGTGCTCATTGCGTGGGATTCCAACTGTATGCCCGCCTCTTCCACCGCTGCCACCGGGTTGAGGCCGCCCAGCAGGACGATGCCTACACGGTTGAGTTCCACCGCCACCTCGCAGACTGCTTCGCTCACCGACCCGAACACCAGGACGCCGTTAATACCGGCCTTGGCCAGCCCTGAGATGACCTCGTGGGCTATGGGACGGCAGATGGACGGTATCTCGCGGAAATTGGCCAGGATATTGCCGCTGCCCATCTTCACGGTGTGTGTAACGGATGTCATTCCGGCTTTGATAAATATCTCCGAAGGGTCGAGCGAGCATCCCGCGTATTGTATCAGCTCCACGAAGCGCAGGGGTTCGTGATACTGCATCTGCAGCAGACCGCCGAATTTGGAATCCATGGGTATGCCGGCCTTGAGCAGTGTCCCGTTGACCACTATGCTGCAGACCGTGGCCAGGCCGACGCTGTCCGCCGGGACGATGAAATCGCCGATCTTCTCGCCGGCGCGCCCCGCAATCATCAGGTTGCTGACGGTCAAACGCGAACTTATTACCGGCTTCATCAGGCGCATTGCCTTCTGGAAATCGGACCTTCTGAAAACAGTGATGTTGACAGGGATCATGCCGGTGCGTTTCTCAAGGTCGAAGGTGGTGCGGAAGGCCAGGAGCTCGATGCGTGACAGCGCAAAACCCACCTTGTCCTTGACCATGCCCTGCCTCAGTTCCCTCCGACCCAGCGGCGTGATTACACGACCGTCACGGCGGCCCGCTAGGCGTGTCAAACCCTGCTCATCCATCATCTTGAGGTGGTAGCGCACCGCCCTCTCGCCCAGGTCGATGCCCATGTCCCTGAGCTTACGGGCTATGACGATGGAGCCCATCGGCTCCTCTTCGCCGGCCAATACCTTTAGTATGGAGTAGGTCTTTCTTTCTACATCCCGGGTTTCAAATGTCATTTTCTTACGGTTAGCGGCAACCTATTGCCGTATTGTAACAAGTTCGGGAGGGGAATGTCAACAATTGTTTTGGCGGCGTGAGGTTAAAAGTATGAATCCAGTATGCCTGCTATCACGTGCAGCAAATATCAAGGTGTAGCTGTAATGATGCCAAATTGCCCGGATGTAAGTATAATTAAGCGATTATGTTTGAAAAGGATTGATATGATAGAAGATATTTTACCGGGCCTGTATAAAATCGAACTGCCTTTGCCTAAAAATCCGCTCAAATCGGTCAACTGCTACGTTATCAGGGGCAGTGACAGGAACCTCATCATAGATACGGGCATGAACCGTCCTGAATGCAGGGAAGTGATGTTGCCCGCAGTGCAAAAGCTGGGTATCGACCTTAACAGGACCGACCTGTTTGTCACGCACCTGCATGCCGACCATTTCGGCCTTACGG
>Ga0268278_1001646_pt1 | contig 12705 bp, 13 predicted proteins | sample saktaG_3_FD_190135 | JGI IMG/M metagenome (GOLD analysis project Ga0268278, IMG submission 190135) | Saline water microbial communities from Sakinaw Lake, British Columbia, Canada - sak_2010_1_5_55m | ecosystem: Environmental > Aquatic > Non-marine Saline and Alkaline > Saline ... | reverse complement strand
TTAAATACATTTTGTGCGGGAAGACGATCTCATGCACAATCGCTGTGCATGAAGCCAAGTACAGGGAATGAAGAAAATACATAGTAAAGTTAACGTGCCTAATTTAAAAAAAATCATTCATTTGTTTTGTTGCCAAATATAGTAAAACGAATATTATATTCCTAGTTTTGAATTATCAACTTCTCAGCAATCTCCTCCACGGATTGGAAAAACAATATGGGGTGTAATTTTTGTAACGCAGCAGGATTGGTATATCCCCAGGCAACAGCGCCGAGATCAAGCCCAACATTTTGTGCCGATTCAAAGTCCCGCAGTTCGTCTGCAATGTATATCGCTTCAGGAAGAGGGATTTTGCATTTATGGGAGATTTTCTTCAACTTTGCTTCTTTGCCGAACAGCAACACACCACATTCGTAGTCTGTGATCAGAGCACTAAGGTCAGGACCAAGTACGGATTTCACGTTTTCCTTGGAGTTTGTGCTTACCACTGCAAGCGTAAGACCGGCATCGTGCAGTTTGTGCAGCATGTCCGGCACACCATCAAAAAGCGTGATCGTATGGATCTCTTTTTTCATAAGTCCGCGCATATGTGCTGCGATAAGCGGGAGTTTGAGTATGGGGAATTCTACATGCTTTAACATATGTTTTGCATCAAAATTTCTTAACTCCTCTATTTCCTCATCTTTGATTCTTTTAAAACCGTATTTATCTGCAACAGCTCTTACGTTCTTAACAAACCAGTGAAAAGTGTCGGCAAGAGTGCCGTCGAAATCCAGTATGATCAATTTATATTTCAAGAGATATCCTTTGTTCAAACTTTAGCACGGTTTGATTACATTATCTGCATCCGCCATTATTTGTACGGTCATGGGCATTGTACCGATGCTGCCAATGAGGAGTTTATCTTTTCTGCCATGAAATTCCAGGCAGGTGCCGCAGGTAGCGATCTTCGCACCTTTTGCTTCCAGCTTCTTCAAGATATCCAGAACTTCGCTGCCTTCTGTGGTCAGGTTTATCCCGGAATTCACACAGCCGATCACGTCAATACGCACATCGGAATCAACAAGGTTTTTCAAAAAGGATTTGAGGAGTTTCTTTCCAAGGATAGGGTCTCCATCACCCATTTTGTCGGAATTAAGATATAAGAATGCCATAGATTCTCCTATGATATTTTTTACTTCAAAAACAAACTCGAGCCATCAATGTCAAAAAGGTATTATGGCATTCATGAAATGAATCTGCCAGTCTATTCTGATATCCACCCCCGTGCCTGCTCGATCTGGTCTGTGCCGAACACCTTGAACGAACCATGCAGTGTGAATCCCCAGAGTCTGACTCCGTCTGCAATCCATTTAATATCCGTCACAACCGCAACCTTTTCCCAGATGGCAAGGTGGCTGAAGCCGGTTTTCATGTCATCAAACATTGCGCCGATGGAAAAATCTTTATATTCTGTACCGATGACATAAATGAGCCGTATCTTTTTATAGAGACTTACCTTTTCCGCAACCGCAGGCATGACAACAGTTTTGTAATCCTCGGCAGTGAGTTCTCCTATTGCAATCAGCCCCAGCACATTGTCTGGAAGCCCGGTCATTAATTCTATCATGACGTAAACTCCTTTTATGTAATAGCACTATTTTCTATAAAGAATTGCTCGTTTTCGGCAATTTATTGTCAATGAAAAATTTGAAGATCCCTACCAATGACAACATTTCCTTCATAATCCTGTTTGATCTCATTCAGTATTTCTTCATCGCTTGCACCCCAGAAAAGTGTGTGATAGGTGATAAGCAATTTTGGATTACATTTATTTGCATTCTCAGCAAGTTGATGTGTCGATGTATGATGCGCTGCATGGTATTTCTTCCAATCAGCATTTAAATTATCAAAGCCCTTTTGAGAGTACGCTTCATGAATAAGAATGTCGGCATTATTGGCATATTTAATTATGTTTTCACACGGAGCCGTATCACCCGAAATCACGATTGTTTTATCCGGCGTTGTAAACCGGAAGCCATATGCGTTTTTCATAGTTCCATGATGTACGGGAAATGCTTCTACTTTGATGTTTTTATCTTCGTAAATCAAACCTTCCTGAATTTCGTGAGCGGTTACTTTCCAGCCGGTTTTGTTTATTGGCTCGAGACCTTCAATGCGGTAATGAATATCCTCTTTATATGCTTCAAGAAGGTTTTCTGTCATTTCTCTGATGCCGGAAGGACCATACACAGCGAGAGGTTTTTCTCTGCCCATTATCCATGGAGTGAGGATAAGATCGGGATAGCCGAGTGTGTGGTCGGAATGAAGGTGCGTCAGAAATGCGGTGCACAGGTCGCTGATTTTCAATTCCGACAGAGAACCGCCATATTCTGGTGTAAGCGCTGCAGCTTGCCGCACAACTCCTGCACCAAAATCAATAATGTGCGGCACCTCATCAACAAGAATGAGCACGGAGCATCCCGAGTGCGCAGGATCGGGATTTGGGTTGCCGGTACCCAGAATGATTACTTTTGTGGAAGGGGTGACATTTTTTGCTTTCATTATTACAGAAACATTCCTACTCCAATCTGTATTCCATAATGCGAATATTTAAGAAGGATATTACCCCTTAAGCGAAGTATAAGACTATCAAATATTGTATGTTCGATTCCGCAGGTTATTGCGGAGTAGTTTATTTCACTTCCATCACAACCACAGCCAATCATAATCTGTGAGGTATTTTTGTTGAAAACATAATGCACCCCTGCGGTTAATAGTCCCAAAAATATTTCAGATTTATAACCTGCAGAAATAAAAAACTTATGAAGATTCCCAATGTGAATTTCAAATGCGGGAAACATCGCCATGAATCCAGATACTTCACCATCATCAATAATAGCAATATTCACACCTAATTTGAGTGCAAGAGATTTCATGGTAATAAGCATAAAAGGCTGGAATATGACCAAGCTTTTTCTCTTTTCATAATATGAAGAATGGTCTTCTCGCATATACCACGCATTAAAGCCAAACATCTTGTTTCCTGTAATGGGATGGAGAGCTAAGGCAATATTATCATTTGATTTCTCAGAACCAAAAAGAAAGGGGCTTTTCCCATACATAATCATGCAATAATGCGTGGGCGTAGAGTCCTTTTCTATCTGCCCGTATATAACAGAACAGGACAACACGATTATCATAAAAAGTGCTGTTACAATTTTCATCTTTCTCCTTCCCCTGGTGAGAGTACCATTCTATATATTATGGTTGAGATACTTCCTTACAGCTTATCTTCCAATTTTCCATAAAAAGCAATCCCGGGTTTTCATCCATTTCCATACATTCTGCTGTGGGGACCTGGAGCACCATTCCGAAGAATAAAGGTTCTTCAGGAGAAGGATACAACGGCACATCTACATCTACCTGAATGAGAAAACGATAGGGGTCGATCTTGCTGAAAAAGTAGTCGATAAAATCTGTTTTCTGTTCTTCAGAGAGAATTACAATATATTTTGCTGCCTGTCCAACTGAAGTGTCAACCGGTATCCAACCGTAGTTGGGAATATACATATGAGCCCAGAAATGATCCCCGCAACCTTGTTCAGTCAGGGGAAAAAGCTGCATGCCACCAGATGCACGAGCAGGAATGCCAACAGAACGACATAGTGCTGAAAAGTACATACTCTGTGCGCCGCAATCGCCGTAACCATGCTCGTGTACATAGACCGATTCAGGGATCTTCAATGCTTCCAGCGCAACATGGGGCATATAACTGTAATTGAGATCATACACAATATGGTCATAGAATTTCTTGGTGATTATGTAAGGGTTGGTTTCATCTCCTGCAATCCGACGAGCAGTTTCACGAATTTCCGGGGTGACAGCGATATTTTTATCTGAAGCAGTATAGCGTTTATAGAGCGTGGAATTTTTATCATATTCACCAACTTTCTCAGGATCTACATCGAATCGCACTTCATACGATATATAAGAAAATTTTGCACCAATACGTATGCTATCCTGGATTTCTTCCAGCGGGAACTCATAATATACATACCCGATATCTCCATCAAGATGTGCAGGATACGGAATGTATTCTTCAGAACAGATCGACCCGATCTCTATATTTGTTTGCGATGAGTTTGAGAGCGGAAGGGGCATCCATACTTTTAACAATCCCTTCTCCGGGAATGAATCTCTTGGAATGGAGAGATTTGCATCAAATTCATAGGTATGAGGACTTGAAAGAGTCTGCCATGAGGGAATGTTGTCTTTTTCATAGAGGTATGGTGACATGATCTCAAAGATCTTACCCATCTTGCCAAGAGCACCTTTTGCTTCTTCGGTCATGAAATCGGGATAGATATGATAAAGGGTGTTTAGGAATGCATCAAAGTAATAAGTTTCTCCACCGATCTCAAGATGTGCCAGCCGTCCGTCCTTTATCACTTCATCGATCCGTTTCTCTGTTGTATCAGGGTATTTTTCTTTTATCATTTTCCTCACCTCAGCTTCAGTATGAGTATAAGTGAGGATGATCTTATCCATGCGTGTACATGCAACACAGCATTGATCGACAAGGAAAGTATCATCTCGAGCGAGAAGTTCTTGTCGTGCTTGTTTATAGAGCTCCGCTGCTTTGAAATAGTCTGCGTTCTTCTCTAAATTCTGTGCCTGCATGTACAGGGTTTTGCCCTTTAATAATTCTATTGCAGAGAGAGAATTGCACACGAAGATAATTGTTGTGATAAGTATTACAAAAGCGATGAGTGTCTTTTTCATATAGGTTCCTTTGTAAAAAATTTTTTCTTCTGCTTATATGTTTTAACAAGTTTTTATATATGTTTTATGTCAATAAATTGTGCATCATCCGTTCAGGTAGCACGAATTGTAAGTGGGAAGTAAATGAAAGTGTGGATTTTTGAGATAATAAAAAAACCGCCCGAATAATTGCAGGCGGTTCTTTTTGCTTGAGAGAGAGAGAATTTATTCGTTCAGATATTTATTTATTGATTCGGCAGCATCTCTGCCGTTACCCATTGCTGCGATTACGGTAGATCCACCGGAGAGAGCATCTCCACCTGCAAACACACCGGGAATATTCGTCATGAAATTGTCATCAACCTTGATCCCACCCCAGGAATAGGTGTTCAATTCAGGAACATTACTCAGAAAGAGTCTATTCGGGGTTGTACCAAGCGCATTTATGATGGTGTCCACCTCCAAGATGAACTCAGCCCCTTCGATGTTTACCGGTCTTGGGCGACCACTTTTGTCGATTCCTTTGAATTCGGTTTTTATCATTTCGATGCCTGTTACCCATCCGTCCTCATTGCCGAAGATACGGCATGGGGAGATCATTTCTTTGAATATGATCCCCTCTTCTTCGGCATGGTGGATTTCTTCGGCACGTGCCGGAGCACACTGCTTTGTTCGTCTGTAAAGGATATACACTTCTTTTGCTCCAAGACGCTTTGCGCAGCGTGCTGAATCCATTGCGACATTTCCGCATCCGATCACGCCAACCTTATCGCCACAAATTATCGGAGTATCCCAGTTCGGGAATTGATATGCATTCATCAAATTGACCCTGATCAGAAATTCATTTGCAGAGTAAACACCCTTTAATTTTTCTCCCTCGCAGTTGAGGAATCTTGGGGCACCCGCACCTGTTGCAAGGTAGATCGCATCGTAATCCTTTTTGAGCTCTTCGAAGTCCACATTCTGACCAACTACTTGGTTGAGCTGGATGTCCACGCCGATTTTTTCAAGATAGGACAGTTCATAATCAACCACATCTCGTGGCAACCTGAAGGCAGGAATTCCATACTGGAGCACACCGCCAGCCATGTGCAGCGCTTCAAATATTGTAACCTGACAACCAAGTTTGCGAAGATCGACCGCGCAGGTAATACTGGCTGGACCAGAACCCACAATTGCGACCTTTTTACCGTTCTCTTTTGGTGCCGTCTCATCCAGGAGGTCATTTTCACGCGCCCAATCTGCGACGAAGGCAAAGAGCTTTCCTATATTTATTGGTTGCCCTGTTTTATCCAGCACACATTTTCCCTCGCACTGATCTTCCTGAGGGCATACTCTTCCTGTCATTGCAGGGACAGCATTGTCCTGCTTTGAAAGAAAAAACGCTTCTTCGAAATCTTCATCAACGATTAATTTTATAATATCTTTTACGCTCATGCGAACAGGGCATCCTGTTTCACACAAAGGCACTTTGCATTGTAGGCATCTTTTTGCCTCTTCCACCGCTTCCTCTGCGGAATAGCCAAGAGGAACAGAAAGAAAGTTCGTGATCCTGACTTCTGGATCCTGCTCGCGCATAGGTACTCTTTCCCGAATAGCCATTATACCACCGCCTTCATTTTTTCATTGTAGCATTGCATTGCTTCTGCCTCTTTCCCCTTGAACATTGCCAGCCTGCTTATTGCAGCTTCCCAATCTACTTTGTGCCCATCAAACATAGGACCGTCTATGCAGGCGAGCTTCTGCTCTCCATCTATAAATACACGGCAGGAGCCGCACATCCCGGTTGCATCGACCATTATCTGGCGGACGGTTGTATAAACCGGAACATTATATTTTTTTGTAAGAATAGAAAGTTTTTGCAAGGGGGGAATTCCTCCACCCGCAAAGACCTGATCGATCCTTCGCTCTTCGAGAAGTTCCTGCATAATATCAAGATAGTGCCCCTTTCTTCCAACCGAACCATCCTCTGTGCATAAAATGAATTCGTCAGCCACCGATTTTGCGAGTTCATTTTCCGGATAAATCTGAGATTTGTCAGGAAAGCTTTGAATAGAAATAATGTGATTGCCCATGATTTTACTAAGTTCCCGGCACATCGCATTATTTTCTGCGTGTCCGCAAACGAGATCTGATGCAAAAACGACAGTGCCATATTTTTTAAGTGGGGGAGGTGTTCCCATGGGTCCGATAACTTTATAAAGCGCATCACCCACGTTCCATGTGTCCAGTTCGCGGGATGTCTTTCCAAGTCGCTTGATATACATAGTGATCTTATCTCCTTCAGCCCTCTCAATGGACATCGGTATCCTTTCACCATTGGGTACGGTGATCAGTACGGCGAAATTACCGGGTCGGAATTTCTTTGCCACCTTAGGAGCAATGACATCAATGACATAATCAGCGGCATTAAGATCTTCCTTACGTGTAATGGTGTGTTTCATGTAATTCTCCTTATTATTTGTTTATTGCTATATTTGAATAATCGGATATGCATAAGTAAAAAAATTTACCCTTCTATGATTTTGATAATTTCGACCGCAAGCTCATCGACTACTTTATAGCAAACCTGATTCCCCTTGCGCATGCTGATACAAACTCCTGCTTCCCGGATTGTTTTCAGGTGCTGGGAAATAGTTGACTGTGGGAGTTGCATCTTCTTCTGACATTCAGAGACATTACATTCGTCGTGATACAGCCCGATCACGATCTTCAGCCTGTCCGGATGAGAAAGCGCTTTTAATATTTTGCACGTTTGGTCAATATCGTATTTCATGAATTTATTAAGATGTATTTTTTTTGATAAAGAGCAGACCGCGTTTTTGCTTGTCAAATTTTTATGGGTTCTTTTTCGACTCATCTTCGACAAGATTCCCCTTTTTGGTGTTAATCAAAGCCAGTTATCTGAAAGCTCATACTAAGTTTGATTATAAAAAACAAAAACTAACATTTGACAAAAATTGTTGCAATAAGATTCATGGAAAGCCTCCAGATGATTGTTATTGAATTTTTAAAATTTTGCTGGTCATCACGGGTATGCATATACTCCCATGCCGGCTGCAGACAGTTTCAGTCTTTGTTTCCCGGCAGGTAGTGAGCAATCAAGAAATCACTGACGCGCGAAAAGTCTTCCGGGCGGAATTGGTGATGGGTGATTGACATAAAGACCTCTTGATTTATTTGATCATGACTGAAAAGATAGAAGGAATAAGTTGTCAATAAATAAAAAGAAAAGGCACAAACCGGAGCCTGTGCCTTAATTTTTTGGTTCATAAAAACCTTGTTAACAGCTTGACACCAAATTTATAAAACTAATTAACAGGTTAAAGAACTGTTACCAAAAAAAGGGATTTTAAAAAAAGGAGTCAAGATGAAAAAATATCGTCTTGGGATTGACCTGGGAGCTACGTCACTAGGATGGAGTGTTTTAGGACTTGATAAAGATAATTCCCCAAAGGATTTGATAGATATTGGAGTGAGAATTTTTCCGGACGGAAGGGACGCAAAAACAAACGAGCCATTAAATGTGCAACGACGAGAACATCGGAGCTCAAGACGTAATAGAGATAGATATCTACAAAGAAGAGCATATCTCATGGATACTTTAGTGATATATGGATTAATGCCTAAAAATGAGGATGATAGAAAGCAGCTTGAATATCTCGATCCTTATTTTCTAAGAGCAAAAGCACTCGACGAAGAAATCTCCCTGTTTGAACTTGGTAGAGCAATATTTCATCTAAACCAACGCAGAGGATTTAAAAGCAACAGGAAACTTGATAGCGCGGAAAAAGAAACCTCTCGCATGAAGGACGCAATCAAAGAACTTAAACAAAAACTTGATGATGCTGACGCTCGAACACTTGGTGAATATCTATATAATCTTAATAATGATGTTCCGGAAAATCAGCAACATAAAAAACGACCGGCGAGAATTCGTGATTTTGGAAAAGATTATAATTTCTATACAGATAGAGAAATGTATTCTGATGAGTTTGATATGATCTGGGAAAAACAATCCAAATACCATGATGAGCTCATAGAGAAAAAGAAAGAATACATCAAAAGAATAATTTTTTCACAAAGAGATTTAAAACCCCAACCAAAAGGAAAATGCCGGTTCGAAATTAATGAGTTCCGTGCGCCTGTTGCTTTTCCAATCGTACAACAATTTAGGATCTATCAGGAAGTGAACAATCTGATCTTATTGGATTTCGACAGAAAAGAACACAAGCTTACTAATGAACAAAAGGATATTATTATCACTACTCTGCTCAAACAGAAAACTGCGGCTTTTAAAAGCCTAAAGAAGAAAATAGTAAAAGATAACCCGGAAGAATTTGTATTCAACCTTGAAAGTGAAAAACGAAAAGACCTGAAAGGAGATGAAACGTCGTATATAATGAGAAAGGATGAGCATTTTTGGAAAATATGGGATGATCTTTCAGAGTCCGAACAGGATGAAATAATAAGGCGCATTATAAATGAAGACAATGTGGTAGAGATTGAAACGACTCTTTCGACTTGGCTTCAGGAAAATTTTGATGTGACTGAAGAACAAGCTCTACATATTAAGAATGTCCGATTACCACAAGGTATTTCGAGTTTAAGCATAAAAGCAATCAAAAATATACTGCCGTATCTGAAAGAAGGATATATCTATTCTGATGCTTGTGCAAAAGCAGGATATCATCACTCTGATTTCAGAACAGGAGATGTATATGATGAGTGCGATCTGCCCTATTATGGGGAAGTCATGCCGGGGCATGTTGCATTTGGCTCAAACGATCCTGATGATATTGATGAAATCCAGTTCGGCAAAATAGCAAACCCGACTGTTCACATCGCCCTAAACCAGTTGAGAAAATTTGTGAACGCTCTGGTGAAAAGGTATGGCGCACCATCTCAGATCGTTATTGAGCTTGCCCGTGAATTGAAGCTTGGGCAGAAAAGAGTAAAAGAGATCGAAAGAGAACAGACCGAGAACAGAAAGCACAATGAAGCAGTTGCAGAAGAACTTGGGAAGATCGGTATTGAAAATACTTACCAAAACAGATTAAAATATAAACTTTGGGAAGAACTGGACGCCGATCCTACCAAACGATGCTGTCCCTATACAGGAAAACAAATTTCTATCGCCGATCTTTTTTCTAACAAATTTGAGATTGAACACATTCTGCCAAAATCTAAAACATTTGATGATAGACCTTTGAATAAAACAGTATCATATTATCTCGCAAATAAGTACAAAGGAGAACGATCTCCCTATGAAGCTTTTGGCAACAGCCCGGAAGACTATAATTGGGATGAGATTCTTGAACGTGGGAAAAGGCTTCCTCCCAAAAAGCGATGGAGATTTTTCCCGGATGCAATGAAAAATTTTGATGACAGCGGAGAACTTATTTCACGCTTGCTTACGGATACTCAATACATGAGCAGAATGGCAAAGGAATATATGAGCTATGTGTCCGGACCAAATAATGTGTGGGCGATCCCGGGCGCACTTACTTCAAAGTTCAGGGCAAAATGGGGATTGAACGAACTGCTCTCCGAAGACAGTGAAAAAAACAGGGCAGATAACCGCCACCATGCTATAGATGCTTTTGTGGTAGCCTGCACAGACAGAGCAATGCTTCAGAAGGTCGCCAGGGCTACCGAAAAATCGAGAGAACGTTTTATAGAAAAAATGCCCCCACCCTTTGAAGATTTCTCTTACGATGAGATGCAGAAAAAAATTAACAATATAGTTGTTTCTTACAAACCAGACCACGGAAATGCCAAGGCAGCGATAAAAAATGACCAGACAGTGGGACAGCTACATGATGAGACCGCCTATGGTTATGTTTCTGAGACTGAAGATAAGATAACTCTCTCAGTTCGAAAACCAATAAGAGATTTGAATACTATAAAGAAAATAAACGAAATCGCAGATGACCATATCAGGAAAACATTACTGAAAGCAATAGAGAAAAATAAAGACAAGAAAATCGACGAAATCCTCAAAGATTTCGGCAGTACAAGCGGAATAAAACGAGCGAAGATATATGTTGAGAAAGATAAGAAGACAGTTATTCCTGTAAGGAATATAAAAGGTGAAATATACAAATACTATCTATCCGGAAATAATTACTGTGCAGATATTTACTGCCCAGACAAGGGAAAGAAGGCCGGAAAATGGCAGATAGAAATTATCCCCATGTTCTATGCGCACCAAAAAGATTTTGAACCTGAATGGCATAAAAAATACCCAACAGCAAAAAAGATCATGCGACTGTTCAATAATGATAATGTTTCTTATATTGAAGACGGTAATAGGATTATAGGTAGAGTAAGAAAAATGACGGGAAACACAGTATATCTTAGGGAGTTAAACATTGCAAAGAAGGAAAAAGGTAGAGAGGATATAGGTGAACAATTTCGACCCGCAAAACTTCAGGATATGAACGCTCGTAAAGTAGGAATCGATATTCTTGGGAATGTATTCGATCCACAAAGATATGAATATAATAGAGATTAGAAAGAATGAAGTCTTCCTGAGTATCAGCAGAGGTTTTCTTGTTGTTAAAAGCAACAAGGAAGAGTTTAGAAAAGAACCGCTTGCTGACATAGATACGATAATCGTCAGTGGATTCGGCATAAGTTATTCACATAATCTCTGTGTCAGGTTGTGTGAGATGAATATTCCATTGATACTGTGTGGGGCAAATTATATTCCTGTCGGTTATCTTATTTCTCATTGTTCAAACTATGAATTTACCGGCAGAATGAACGTTCAGCTCGATGCATCGGAACCGCTCAAAAAACGTATATGGCAATCGATTATTAAAAAGAAGATACAACACCAGAGATGTGTGTTGCTGGAAAACGGAGATCACGCAAGAGATTTTATAAAGCTGATTGAAAAAGTTCGATCCGGTGATCCCGATAATATCGAGGCCCAGGCAGCAGTACGTTATTGGAAAAGGGTATTCGGGAAAGCGTTTAACCGGGATTTCGATGAGCCGGGCATAAATGCCTTTCTTAATTTTGGTTATGCAATAATAAGAAGCTGTGCAATACGATACCTTGTTGCTTTTGGGTTGCTTCCTTCATTGGGATTACATCATCATAACAAGCTTAATCCCTACTGCCTTGCGGATGATGTCATAGAACCCTATCGCCCCTATGTTGATAGAAAGATACTTGCAATGCATGTAGGGAATGAGGTTGAACTTAAGCCATTATATAAAAAAGAAATGGCTGATCTGTGCAACGAGCGCTTCATCATGGATTGCAAAAGATTAACACTCGAACATTGCATGAAACAAACAGTGCTTTCTCTTGTAAAATCATTCAAAGAAAAGAAGAATCTGATACAATTCCCAGAATTTTATGATAAGCGGACTTAGACTTATGTGGATGCTGGTAATGTTTGACCTGCCAGTCAAAAAGGATGTAGACAGAAAACGGGCAACAAAATTTCGGAATTATTTATTGGACGAGGGATTCAGCATGAGCCAGTATTCTGTGTATTTAAGATTTTGCGGAACACGTGAACGGGTGGATTCCTATAAGAATAAAATAAGGGAACACGTTCCACCTTATGGAGATGTCTGTATATTGTGTTTTACGGACAAACAATACGGGAAAATAGAACATTTTTGCAATCGCAGAAAAGAAAAAATGCCTGATAAAACAGGACAATATCTGTTGTTTGATTAAGAAATAATCCTCTTTTAATTGTAGTAATGGCAGCCAACTAACAACCATAGGGCACATTAGCCAGCCGCCATCTTTGAAAACTACATTTTGGTGTCAAGCTGTAACTGATGAAGGAGAGCACACGTGCTGTGTGCTATCTTTGAAAACTACATTTTGGTGTCAAGCTGTAACTCGCCGCTTCACATGCCTTGCGGACACTCTATCTTTGAAAACTACATTTTGGTGTCAAGCTGTAACCGATGGCAGCCACAACAAAAGTAA
>Ga0268278_1001645_pt1 | contig 12718 bp, 13 predicted proteins | sample saktaG_3_FD_190135 | JGI IMG/M metagenome (GOLD analysis project Ga0268278, IMG submission 190135) | Saline water microbial communities from Sakinaw Lake, British Columbia, Canada - sak_2010_1_5_55m | ecosystem: Environmental > Aquatic > Non-marine Saline and Alkaline > Saline ... | reverse complement strand
ATAAGAACCTGCTCACTGTGTTCGCAGAACCTTGAAATTAAATCTTTATTGTAAAAATAATAATGTAATTTAATTATAAGAACCTGCTCACTGTGTTCGCAGAACCTTGAAATTAAATCTTTATTGTAAAAATAATAATGTAATTTAATTATAATCCTAATTAACCAACATAATATGTCTGATAGAAGAATTAATTTAATTGATAGAGTTTATACCCCTCCTCGTTCTGAGCAGGCCTATGTTGCTCAGAACATTAAAAGAAAAAAGATTTGGAGGAATTTCAAGATATTGATTTTTCTTTTAATTTTTTTAAGTATTTTTTTCTCGCAAGTGGTTGTTTCTCAGAATAGTTTTTTGGGTAATTTAGGAAAACTTTCTTTTTGGGAGGGGGTGGTAAAAATGGCTATAGGCAAAGATAAAATACTTAAAGGGGAGTTATCTGACAGGATTAATATTTTAATTTTAGGTATGGGCGGAGCCCAACATGAGGGACCATATTTAACAGATTCCATTATTTTGGCTAGCATTAAACCTTCGTCTCATCAAATGGCCCTGTTGTCAATTCCTCGTGATCTTTATGTGCCTATTCCTAAATATGGTTGGCAAAGAATTAATTTTGCTAATGCTTTAGGAGCAGCTCGTTCTAATGATGGTGGAGAGTTGGCCAGCAATGTTGTTAGTGATATTCTAAGCGTACCAGTTCATTATTGGGTTCGGGCAGATTTTCAAATTTTTAAAGAATTAGTTGATGAATTGGGGGGAATAGAAATTGAAGTGGATAATGGTTTCGTTGATTATGAGTTTCCCGGCCTTAATTATCAACCCAGAACCGTTAGCTTTGACGCTGGTCGGCAAACAATGGATGGTGATAGAGCTTTACAGTTTGCACGCTCCCGGCACGGAGGCAATGGAGAGAATTCTGACTTTGCCCGTAGCAAGAGGCAGCAAAAGGTTTTAATTGCTATTGCCAATAAAGTTTTGGATCAAAATATTTTAATTCATCCCCAAAAAATATTGAGTTTTTACAATATTCTTCAAAACAATATCAGCAGTAATTTAGATATTAGTCAAATAATTAAGATGTCGCGATTGGCTAGCTATACTCCGCTTGAAAATATTATTACCCAGGTTATTCAAATAGGCCCTAAAGGATTATTAGAGCAGACAATTATGGATAACGGAGCTTATGTTTTAAAAACTAAGACAGGAAATTTTAAAGAATTGGCAAAATTAGCAAAAAATATTTTTTTAGTAGAAACCACAGAAATTGTTCCCGAAATTCAAAATTCACTTGGGATCTCGGCCCCCAAGTAAACTAATGTTTTTTTATGGTTAAAATTGCTTTAGTAGGACAAGCCAATGTTGGTAAATCAACTTTATTTAATCGCCTAATATCTCAATCTAAGGCGATTACCTCTGATATTCCCGGAACTACGCGCGATCGTAATTATGGGATTTGTGAGTGGCGAGGAGAAGAGATTACTTTTATTGACACGGGCGGAGTGTGGGAGGATCCAGATGATTTTAAAACAGAAGTAATTAAGCATATTAATATGGCCATTCAAGAAGCTGATTTTATCTTTTTTATCTTAGAAATTAAATCACCAGATGTTCCTATTTCTAATTTAGAAAGAGAAATAAGTCGTTTGATCAAAAAATCAAAAAAACCCTGTTTTTTGGTTTTGAATAAAGCAGATAATCCAGCCAAAAGAGAGCTGGGGTTGAGTGCGCATTGGTTAAAAATAGGCGCGGGAAAGCCCTTTTGTGTTTCCGCTCTTAATGGTAGTGGGGTTGGCGATTTATTGGATTATGTAGTAGAGCAAACAAAAGAGAAATTTTTAACATCAATAGACGACGATCGGGAAAAGTTGCCTTTAATTAAAGTAGCCATTATAGGTAAACCTAATGTTGGGAAATCAACTTTGCTTAACGCTCTTTTGGGAGAAGAAAAAGTTATTGTCTCTCCCAAGCCCCATACTACACGTGGACCTCAGGATAGTTTATTAACTGTAGGAGAAAATGATTTTTTATTAATTGATACTGCTGGAATTCGGCGTAAAGCAAGGATTAAAGCTATTATTGAAAAAATTGGAGTCCGTCGTTCTTTAGCTACCATTGAACGCGCTGATATCATTTTGATGGTCCTGGACATTACCTCTTCTTTAAGCCATCAGGACAAAGCTTTGGCTGATTTGATTATTAGCAAGGACAAAGGATTAATATTTGTTATTAATAAGTGTGATTTAGTTCCCAAACAAAAATTTAAAAGAGAAGATTTTGATCTTAATTTGGGTTCTTGGGCTCCAGCTGTTTTTGTTTCCGCTAAAAAAGGGAAGAACGTTCAAGAGATATTCAGCTTAATAGTTAGGGTGCAAAAAAATTGTTTTCGTAGAATAACCGAACTAAAATTAAATGAATTTTTAAAATCAATAGTTAGAAGAAAAAAACTTCCTTCTGATGTTTGGGCAAGAATTCACGCCCTGCAAACTGACGTTTGTCCACCTAATTTTTTATTTTTAACTCCAGCAATTGTTCTAAAAAGAAAATCTATTAATCCAGCTCAAATTAATATTATAGAGAAAGCACTTAGAAAGAGATGGGATTTTTCAGGAACTCCAATTAAAATCACATTATCAAGTAAAGCAAAAGTTTAAAAATTTAGTATTTATTAAGTTAGTTGGGATAGTTGGGTCAATTTTTATAATGTTCTAATGTTCCCATGTTCTAATGTTCTATGACTATAATCGTAGGATTAGGTAATCCTGGTCTAAAATATCAAAAAACTCGCCACAATATTGGGCAAGTAATTTTAAAAAAATTTGCTAATGATTTTCATTTTCCTAAATTCAAATTAAACAAAAATTTGCAAGTTCATATTTCTAAAAAAGATGACGTTTTGTTAGCTCTGCCCACTACCTTTATGAATGAATCGGGAATTAGCGTAGGCAAGTTAATCAAAAATAAATCTCAATTACCAGATTTCTGGGTGATTCATGACGACATGGATTTAGATTTGGGGAGAATGAAAATATCTTTTAATAGTTCTTCGGCCGGACATAAAGGCGTGCAATCTATCATTGAAAAATTGGGAGGTCAAGATTTTGTTCGTTTTAGGGTAGGAATAAAAAGTTTAGATGCAAATTTTATTGATGTTAGAAAGTTTGTTTTACAAAAATTTCACAGAAAAGAAAAAAAGATTGTTGAACAATCTATTAATTTTACATCTGAAGCAATTAATTTTGCTTTACAACAAGGGATAGAAAAAGCGCGAGCTAAATATAATTCTTAAAAAACTGGGCTCCTGCTTTCACAAGAGCCACTAAATTTTGTTTAGAGAAGTTGAAAATAGGTTTTCCTATCCAGCAACTCCCCTTCATCATTTCTGATTCTGACACGGAGTTTCATTTTGTCTCCGTGATCAAATGAAGTTGAAATGTTTTTGGTTTTATTTCCGCCAATAGAAATGTCACATATTTCTATATACTCATATCCAGAAACTCTGCGAGATATTTGGACTCTGGCGGAATTCCAATTTCCGTTTTCAATTTCAACCTCTTGATCCTCAAAATTGAAATGAACTTGAACGTTCAAGAGAACAACGTCCTCGCCTGGACCCAAAGGATCCCAGTCAGCGCATCCTACAAGAACGTACAGAATTATTAAAGAAAAAAGAAAAATTTTCATTTTACCTCCTTACAAATTTTTCTTCACTTTTCTATCTACCAGTGCAAGGCCTACGCTTGACAAGCAAGATCAACCTTGACTTGTGGCTACTTCCCAGTTAGGAGGGATGACTGGTTTTGCCACTGATAGACAGAAAACTGAAGAAAACAATATGTTAATAATATAACAGATTTGGAGAATTTGTCAATCCCCACAATAGCGAGTTATTTGGGAACTCGGTTTCCAAACTTAAATTATTTGCCTGTGTATAACTTTTTTTAAAAATATGGTATACTGTTAACGCAACAAAGACAACATTATATTTTTTTATAAATAAATAATATTTAAAGGTTAATTTATGAAAAACAAACAAAATCACAAAAAAGGTTTTACTCTAATTGAACTTTTGGTTGTAGTCGCAATTATGGGTATGTTAGCTGCTTTAGCTGTTGTTTCGTTAAATAACGCTCGAGCTCGTGCTAGAGATGCTCGTCGTATTTCGGACATTAAACAAATCCAAACAGCTTTGGAACTCTACTATTTAGATAATAGTGACTATCCAAGCGGAACTAATGTTCATCTCGGCTCAGCAGGCGATGCGGCTTGTTTAAGCGATACAGGATTTGCCGATGAATGTGGAACTACGGTGACTTATATGGGCGTTGTTCCATTAAATCCTGCTCCTTATGATGATGGTGGTTGCGCTGGAACTAGTGCCTATGTTTACACCAATGATGGTGGTGACGGGGTGAGTTATAGTATTACCTATTGTGTCGGTGCGGCTATTGGACAAATTTCAGCTGGGGCTCATACCGCTACTCCATCTGGTATGGTCAACTAGTTTTGAGAATATTTTTTAAAGAAAATAAAAATCCGCGTTTTTTAACGGAAAGCGGATTTTTTGTTTGGATATTTATTTATATTTGATATAATGGATAATATGATCAGAAAAGGAATTTCCATGTTTCTAGACAAGATTATTGAAGTTGGTTGGCTTTTGATTTTTGGGCTTTGTCCTATTTATTTTTCTCTTATTTGTTATAGCGATTTTGTAATTAGTCAGTATTTTTTATTTTGCCTTTTAACTGAGGTAATTTTATTTTTTTGGTTAACGAAACTTATTTTAAGTTTTGGAAACCGAGCTTCCAATTGGAAGCTCGGTTTCCGTAAATTTCGGATTCTTCTCCCAGTCCTCATCTTTATTATTGTTCTCGGACTAGCCACTCTTTTTTCTCAGTCACCTTATCGTAGTTTTTGGGGAAGCTATGCCCGGAAGATGGGCTATTTGACTTGGCTCCATTTTTTTGTTTTCTTTTTGATATTGTTTTTTAATTTGAAGAATAATAAACAAGTTAAAAGAATTTTTAAAATTATTTTATTCTCCTCTTTGATTATCATTATCTATGGTTTTTGTCAATTTTTGAATTTTGATTTTGTAGATTGGCTAGAACCACCTTCTCAAACTTTTAGGATTTTTTCTACAATTGGACAACCTAATTTTTTAGGCTCTTGGCTACTTTTAATCGCTCCGATTATTATTTATTTTTTTATAAATATTTTTCATAAACTCAAAGAAGACAAGAGCCCTCGACAACAATTAAAAGCAGGTTTAATTATGAGTTTGCTTTTTGCTTTAGTCTTTTCCTTGGTCTTAACCCAGAGCCGAGGCGCCTGGATAGGTTTATTTTTATCTTTTTTCTTTTTTAGTATTATTTATAATTTTTTACAAAAACAGAAAAGACTAGCTTTACTTTTATTAATTCTATTTATCCTTATTATTGTTTTTGGTGTTTATGTTAATTGTTTTCCTCCCCAAACTAACGCCAATGATTCTTTTCTGCTTTACCGTTTGAAAACTTTAGCTAATTTACGTAATTCAGTTACTGGACAAGTGAGATTTAAGGATTGGCAGACAGCTTGGAGCTTGATTCAAGAAAAATTTATTTTAGGATATGGCCCTGAAACTCAATCTCTTAATTTTCCTCAATATTATGCTCCAGAATATGCTCTCTTAGAAAAAATAAATAGTTATTCTGACCGCGCTCATAATGATTTTTTAGATATGCTTTTGGTTTCAGGAATTTTGGGCTTAATTAGTTATTTGTTTTTGATTGTTTCTGTTTTTTATTTTGGTTTAAAAAATATTTTTCAAAATAGATATAGATTAATTGTTTTGGTTTTATTGACCGGCTTGTTCGGTTATCTCATTTCTCTTCAGTTTTCTTTTCATGTTATTCCCACGGCTATTTATTTTTGGGGCTATATGGCAATAATATTGAGAATAACTAAAATACAAAAAAACGAATTAAATTCTGATTGTTGATTGTTCTAATGTTCCAATGTTCTCATGCTCTAATGTTTTATTTATGCGTTTATTTATCAGAATAATTTTGATTGTTTTATTGATAGTTTTTTCAACTATGTCTGTTTGGCATTTTAGTTTACAAGTTTTTTTAGCAGATGCTCACTTTAGAAAAGTGATACAGTATAAGAATGGCAAGAGCTGGCCAGAAATGCTTTATCACTATGGTCAAGTTTTATCTTATCAACCTTATGAATCATTTTATCAAACTAATTTTGCTACTGATTTGAAGGATGGGTTAGATTTTTATGATAACCCAGAAGCTAAGATTCAAATTATTGACTTAGCTATCGAGGCGATGAATAAAATTCCTCAAAAGAATATAGATCTCAGAATTATGAAAAATTTGGCTCAAATATATACAACTAAAGCTGGGCTGACCAAAAATTTAGAAGATTTTTTAATAGCTGATGAAATTTTTCGAGAAGTGACAAACATTTCTCCTCGAATGGCCAGCATTTATAAAAATTGGTGCCAATTAAAAATTGACCAAGAAGATTGGCCAATAGCATTAGAAATATGCCGGCAGGCTTTTTATCTATATCCTCAAATTAATTCTCGAACTTTATTATTACATCAGAATATGATTAAATCTGAAATGTCGGAGGTTTATGAGAAGCTTGGTCATATTTATTTTAATATAGAAAATTGGGATAAATCAGAACAAATGTATGTTCAAGCCCTGAAATTAGTTCCTCTGGGCCGACCAAATATTTGGAAAAAAATTGCTGATATTTATTACAAACAAGGCGATATAGATATGGCAATTGAGAAAAATTTACATGGCATGATCTTATCCCCCCAAGACTCTACCTGGCCATTAGTGATTGGATTGCTTTATGAACAAAGGGGCGATATAATTGAGGCAAAAAAATATTTCCGAAAATCTTTAGAACTTGAACCAAACAATGAAACCGCTCAACAATTTTTGGGGTCAGACCCCAAGGATTAACGCCCTGAAAGACTTTCCCAGAGCACCTTTTGGGGCCATTTTTTAGAATATTAAAAAAATATGACTAGAAAATTAAGAAAACAAATTATTTTCCCTGGAGCTTTGTATCATGTCGTTTGTCGTGGGGTGAATGAGAAAAATATTTTTAGACATCCACGTGATTATAGGAAAATATTGAAAATTTTAAGAAATGCTAAAGAGAGATATAAATTTTACTTGCATTCTTACAGTTTAATGACAAATCATTTTCATTTACAAATAAGAGTAAATGATACGCCCATTTTTAAAATAATGCATTATGTCAATACTTGTTATTCGATGTATTTTAATTGGCAATATAACAGAAGTGGTCATCTTTTTCAAGACAGATATTATGCCTCTTTGATAAATACAGAATCTTATTTTTGGATAGTTAGTGCTTATATTGACCTTAATCCAGTAAGAGCGAAATTGGTTGAGCGACCGGAGGATTATCAGTGGGGTAGTTATCGGTTATATTTTCAAAGGGATTATAATAATGATTTAGTAAATTGTATTGATTTTTTGGAGTCAAGGGGAGACGGTGATTTAGATACGCTTTGTTCTGATTATTTAGAATTTGTAAATACTGAGTCTCAAAAACCTAAATCTCCAAAATTCATTAAAGGTGATAAATTTATTTGATAAAGTGATAAAAATTTAATTTTTAAAAAATTCATCTTAAAACTTGCTCTGAAAGTGTATTTGAGAGATGAGGTAAGTTGGGGTCTGACCCCAAATGAGAAAAATATGAAGATAAATTTTTTGATTCCAACTACTGGATTAACGGGGGGAATTAAGGTTATTTTTAAGCATGCTAATAATTTAACTGATATGGGGCATCAGGTTAATATTATTTATCCGTTTGTTTTGAATCAGAACGCTCAATACAAGGAAAAGATGTTGGGGTATCTTAAAAAAATTCGCCGATTTTTTTTAAGGGTTATAGGGAAAGATAAAATCGAATGGTTTCATTTAAAATCTCAAATTAAAGTTTTAAGAGTTTTTGATTTGAATTCTAAAAATATACCAAACGCAGACATTACCGTGGCCACTGCAAACGAAACAGCAGATTGGCTACAAAATTATCCACCCACTAAAGGCAAAAAGTTTTATTTTATACAGGATTATGAGGTTTGGAGCAGAGATAGAGAAATGGTAGATGCTACTTGGAAAATGCCCATTAAAAAAATTGTTATTGCTAACTGGCTAAGAGATTTGGGAGAAAAGAAATTTCAAGAAAAAATTTATGGTTATGTTCCCAATGGAGTAGATCTTAAAAAATTTTATAATCATCAGAAAGTATTTGGGCAACCCCAACAAATTTTAATGATGTATCATATTTTGCCCAAAAAAGGGACAGTAGATGGTTTACGGGCTTTGAGTTTTGTTCGTGAGAAATATCCCAAAACAAAACTTACTTTATTTGGTTATTATAGGCCCAGGATATCTTTACCAAAAAAAACTTCGTTTTTTTATCGCCCAAATCCATCAACATTAAGAAAGCTCTATTCTTTAGCAGATATTTTTCTTTGGCCGAGTCAAGTAGAGGGTTTTGGTCTTCCACCAATGGAAGCCATGGCTTGCAAGTGTGCGGTTATTTGCACTGATACGGGGGCAATTAGAGATTATGCCATTCCCAACAGAACGGTTATTATTGTCCCGCCCCAAAGGCCAGATTTAATAGCTCAAAAAATTATTGATTTAATTGAAAATCGTGAAAAAACAAAAAAAATATCTTTGAGTGGGGCAAAAAAGATGAAAGAATTTACTTGGGAGAAATCTTCACAAAAATTAGAAAAAATATTTTTAGATAATCTTTAATTTTTTTGTTAAAAACAAAAAGACCACAAACAAAGAGGTCTTTTTATTATATTAGGAATTTTACTTATTTTTTATTCTTTTTAGAAAAGATTTTGGATTTTTAAAATAATAAACTAATCGGGGATAAAAACAAGAACCAATACTCCACCACACTCCCCAAGAATTTAAACAACCAGAACATTTATTAATTTGTTTTTTGCGTATTAGTTTCGCTTTTTTGCTGTGCCAAATTTGAGAAGGAGTATTTTCTCTGACATTTCCCATAATATTATCCCAAAGATTAAGACAAGGAACAATATTTCCATCACACCTTAAGGCACAGAATGTATAACCAGCAAAACACATAAATTTTATAGACCTATTTTTAATTTTTTTAATCCACTTCTCTTTATGTATTGTATCGGGCAATGACTGTACGGCTTGCATTATTTTATTATTTTTATCATTTTTATTCTTTCCAGTGTTATCATAAAAAGAAGACTGATTATACCATTGGGCTGAAAATTCTATATCTCTTTTCTCAGCATAATCTTTGACATCTTTAAAATAATCAACCGTAAGGTCAGAAAGAGTGAAACCTATAATAATAGAAAGTTTTTTGGGGTATTTCTCCCTTAATTTAATTAGCTCATTTATTAAATAATCTGCTTTTTGAAAGTTGCCCTCTACGCCTCTTATTTTGTCATGCGTTTTTCCAATTCCGTCTAATGAAACTCCTATATTAATTTTTACGCCCTTTTCTAAAACAGATTTTGCTATTTCAAGCATTCGGTCAGGAAGAAGTCCGTTAGTGCTTATGTCAATATTTATGTTAGGGAAGAGTTCATGTTCAATCATAATAATTTCTTCCATGTCTTTTCTTAAAATCGCTTTTCCACCAGAATTTACAATTGATTCTAATTCGGAGAACAAGGGGTCTTTTAATGTTTCTTTAATTTCTTGAGCAGTTAACTGATTTTTGGTTATCGGCTTTTTCCATATACTACAATGCGTGCATTTTGAATTACACATATCAGTAGTTTCAAACCAAAGCCACCTTGGTTTCATTGTTTTGTGAATAGAACGAAAAAGTAAATTCTTGTTGGCGAGCAAGAATCGAGATAAAATTTTTTTTAACAAATTTTCTTTATTTTTTGTCATTTAATATACTTATTATTTACTTTTTGGATTAGCTTGAGTATACATGGCTCCTGTTTTTGGGTAGAATATGAAAGTTGCTGGCAAAAGTATGCATGATAAAATTTTAGGTATTAAAATTATGGCAATGAAACGAGCGACAAAATAAAATGGCTTTAAGATAATTTTTTGAATAAATCCATGTGCCTTTTTTTCCTTAAAATTTTCTGTTTTTAACAAATTTTTTTTAGTACGAGAAATTAATTTCTTGGGAATCAAGGTTTCAATGGAAAGTTCATTTAGATAATAGAATTTGTTTATATATTTTATAATGATATTTTGACATCCAGCTAATAAAAGTATATTTTTTAGAGATTTATTATTCCATCGGCTTAAGTGATGTAAAGGATAATCCCAACCGCTGGTATTTGGAAAGATTCGTTGCCGAGATGGGACGCTTAAAATTATTTTCCCGTTTGGCTTCAATGATTCGATGGCCATTTGCAATATTTGTAAAGGATTATCAATGTGTTCTATAACCTCAAAAATTGTGATATAATCAAATTTAGGTAAATCTTTTTTCTCTAAAAATTTTTCTATTGGCAGGTTGGATATGTTTGACAGCACAAAAGATTGTTTAGCTATGTCTATCGCTTTTTGGTCTAAGTCTGTTCCCCATACTTCGGCGCCTCTTTTTTGTAGCTCAGACATAAATTCAGCTGTTCCGCAACCAAGGTCTAATATTTTTGCTCCTGATATTTTTTCTTTATTGTCTTTCAGGAATTTTTTGTGATAACCATGCAGTTCTCGGGGTTTACCCCCCTTTTTAGCATTATATGGATCAGTGCTTTCATACCACTCTTTTCCTGGATTTTTATATGGAGACCAGAATTGCACATTGCAGAGTGAGCATTCAAACAAAGAGTATTTTCCATATTGGTTTTTATGATTTTTAATAAATCTAAATTTGGATTGTCTTTGGCAAACAGGGCAAACCTGGGAGGGGTTGTGATAAGCCTTAAGTTTCGTTAACATAAAATTAAGTTTATTCTTCTGAATATTTTTGTCAACTTTAACCCTTTTGTTTCTTATGACCTTATCTATTATAATCGTCAGTTATAATACCAAAGAATTATTAGGAGATTGTTTAAAATCAATTTTTCAAAATCAGGGTAGTGTAAATTTAGAAGTCATTGTCGTTGACAATGCTTCGGTTGATGGGTCTGTAAATTTTATCAAGGAAAATTTTCCTAACATTAAATTGATTGCCAGCAAGGATAATCTTGGCTTTGGTAAGGCCAATAATAGAGGCTCAAAAATCGCTAAAGGCGATATTTTGTTATTTTTAAATCCCGATACTATAATTGAAAAGAATATTTTTTCTAAACTTGTTGATATCTTTTCTAAAGACAAGAATATTGGTATTGTTTCTCCTCAGCTAATTCTACCCGACCATTCCCAACAATTATGGGCATATGGAGAAGAAGATAAATTTTATGATTTAATAAAAAACAAAATTTTTCCTCAGTCAAAAAAGTTTATTAGATGTGTTTCGGGCAATCAAATAGAAACTGGTTGGGTTTCAGGCGCGGCATTAAGTATCAGGAAAGATATTTTTGAAAAAATTAAAGGATTTGATGAAAACTTTTTTATGTATTTTGAGGATAGAGATTTATGTTATAGAGCCAAGGATTTAGGAAGTAAGGTTGTTGTAAATAATGATATTCAAGTAATTCATTTTGGCGGAAAAACCCCAATTTTTAATAGAGATCGCAAAAAGATATATTATCAGGCCCAAAATTATTATTGGCGCAAACGTTATGGTTTATGGAATTCATTCTTAATGCGTTTTATTCGGTGGCCGTATAAATTTTTTGTTTTGTGTATAAAAAAATAGTCACAAAAATAACTGGTTTTTTATGTGAATTTTATGTATAATAGTCATATATGATGGCTATTTTATTTATTATTGCTTTTTTAATGGGATTGATTTTTGGCAGTTTTTTAAACTGTTTAATTTATCGTTTACATAATCATAAAACAATTTTGGGGCGTTCGTTTTGTACAAAGTGTAAACAAAAAATTAAATGGTATGATAATATTCCAGTCATTTCATTTATTTTCCTACAAGCGCGTTGTAGATCGTGTCGTAAAAAGATTTCATGGCAATATCCAGTTATAGAATTACTAATGGGATTGCTTTTTGTTTTTTCTATTTGGTTTCGTACAGGGGAATTATCATTGCTGATTGTTTTAAAAGATTGGATTATTTTTTTCGCTTTGCTTTTTATTTTTGTTTATGACTTGAAATATTCAGAAATAGAAGATATTGTTTTAATGCCTGCGGCAATTTTGATCCTAATTTTTAGTTTATTTCTTGGTCAATCTTTTCTTCCTATGCTTTTCAGCGCTTTGATTGGTGTAGTTTTTTTTGGAGCTCAATATTTAATTACTAAAGGAAAGGGAATTGGTTTAGGGGATTTGCGGATAGGTCTTTTTATGGGTGTAGTTTGTGGTAGTTGGCAACATTTATTGGTGGCGATTTTCTTTGCTTATATTATTGGAGCTTTAGTTTCTTTGGTTTTAATATTAAAAGGAAAGAAAAAAATAAAGAGCGCTATTCCTCTGGGACCATTTCTGGCAATAGGAACTTTCATCGCTTTTTTATTTGGAGATAAAATTATTGATTTTTATGTTTAATAAGAAATATTCCAATAGCAAGGCTTTCACTATTATAGAAATGATGGTAGTTTTAGGCATTACAGGTCTTCTGGCCGCTCTGT
>Ga0268278_1001640_pt1 | contig 12742 bp, 11 predicted proteins | sample saktaG_3_FD_190135 | JGI IMG/M metagenome (GOLD analysis project Ga0268278, IMG submission 190135) | Saline water microbial communities from Sakinaw Lake, British Columbia, Canada - sak_2010_1_5_55m | ecosystem: Environmental > Aquatic > Non-marine Saline and Alkaline > Saline ... | reverse complement strand
ACATTGTTTTGGGCAATCCAACAATATACACAGAAAAGATGGAGCTTGAGAAGAACAAAGAAAACGAGATATTAATACCTTTTAGTGCAGTGATAGCTATTGGGGATTTTGTAGTGATAGCAGAGGAAGACATAATATAATTCTTTTAGGGATAAATATTTAAATAATACCTATTTAATGCTCTTTATGGAAGACACAATCTGGACTGAAAAATACAGGCCAAAAGAGTTCTTTGATATAAAAGGCCAGAAAGAGATAGTCAAAAGAGCAAGGGCATTTGTTAAGCAAAAGAATATGCCCCATCTATTGTTTTCTGGCCCAGCAGGGACAGGCAAGACAAGCCTGGCTTTGGTAATATCAAAAAAACTGTTTGGTGACAGCTGGCATGAGAATATTCTTGAATTAAATGCATCTGATGAAAGGGGAATTGATGTTGTAAGAAACAAGGTAAAGGATTTTGCAAGGACAAGGGCAATTGGCAATGTTCCATTTAAGATAATTTACCTTGATGAGTCAGATGCCCTGACAAAAGAAGCACAGCAGGCCTTAAGAAGAACAATGGAAAATTATACACGAACATGCCGCTTTATTCTCAGCTGTAACTACAGCAGCAAAATCATTGATCCAATACAATCAAGATGTGCTATCTTCAGGTTCAAGTTTTTGAGCAAGAAAGAGATAATAGAAACAATTGAAAAAATTGCAAAAGCAGAATCATTAAAGATAGACGACAAGACAAAAGAGGCATTGTATGAGGTCAGCAATGGGGACTGCAGAAGAATGGAGAATATAATGCAAAGCTGCGCTGCAATCTCAGACAACATAACTGAGGATTTAATATATTCTATTGCTTCTGTTGCAAGGCCAAAAGAAGTAGGTGAAGTATTAAGCCTTGCTTTAAAAAATAAATTTAAGGATGCAAGAAACAAATTATTGGATGTTATGCTTGAGTATGGATTATCTGGCCTTGATATCATAAAACAAATTCAAAAAGAGATACTAAACCTTGATATTGAGCCAAGAAAAAAGATGTTCTTAATAGACAAATGCGGCGAAATAGAGTTCAGGATGGTTGAAGGCTCTGATGAGTTCTTACAGCTTGAAGCACTATTAAGCCAGATTACATTAGCAGGAATAAAAAAAGAAAATTAAGTAGAATGTTTTACTAAAACCTGCGTTGATATACCTTCTTTATAGTCATACTCTAATTTTATATTGACTGGCCTTTCAAAGTCTGTGTTTGTTTCTGTATCCTGGGTGCAGGTTATCATACGTTCGCCGCCATATAAGGTTACATAGCCGCTTGTAGCTCCGCCGTCAAGGCCTGTGCAGCTTAAGCCTTCCATTCCTGTATCAACACTAACAAAAACCTTATTTTCATTTGCTCTTGTGTATTCACAATTAGAATCCTTTTTGTATATTCCGCCATTTCCCTTAGGCTCTATCTTAAAGTTAAAATTGAACTTATTTTCACCACGAGGCATTTCCTCAAAGCTTGTAACCTGTACTGGGCCGCCAGAGTTAAAAACAGTTTTCTTTTCATTAATCTTGCAAATATCCCCTTCTTTGTCAACTTGTCCTTTCTTTATACAAAGCATTGACTTAACATTTGTTGCATAATTATAGCAGACATCTGCCCTTATTGTATAAGGAGTATTTCCCATTAAGCTTTCATGGTGATTTAACTCTGGGAATATAACATAAGTTGTTGTTCCTTCTATTTTATTTCCTTCAGAATCTTGATAAGTCCCCTGTAAATCTTCATCAGAAGATTTAACAAAATCAGAATCTGATAATCCAAATTCCCTTGGGTCAATTCCACTGAGACTTACTTCAATATTATCCTTGCTTACAGTGTGTTCACCCTCATTTTTTAGCTTAACAACAACATCAAAAGGGAAATCCCCTCCGTCATAAACCTCTGCTGGAGGTGCACCCTCATCATAGCTTATCAAAAGACCTATTGTTCCGCCAATAAATGGGCTTTCCTTAGAAGGAGCGGTTTCTTCTCCGCATCCAGATGCAAAAATCAGTAAAGCCAATATTAATATTATATTAACATAATTTTTCATTTTTTAAGCCTCCAGGGTTTTATACTTTATTTGATTATATAAATTTTTCTGTTAATTAAGGTGTATTTAATATTTCAACACTCCTTTGTATTGATGATGAATAGCCATACTCTAAATTAACCTGCAATGGAGTAGTATATGCTGACTTGCTCATTGCTGGTTTTGGAATAGTGCATATGACACTTCCTTCTCCATTTATTAAATTAATTGGGTTATTTGGCTTGCAGTTAAGGCTATAGCCAGATACCCTACCACTCACATAAACCTTATTAAGGTTTGTATAATCCAGGGAATATGGGCAATCAATATTAAGCCTGTTCTTGTCAATAATCTTGCCATCTCCAAGATTTTTCATATATATCTTAAACTGTATTTTATTTGAAAGAACAGTCTCTTCTATTTTTGTTACAGCAACAGGAGCTCCCTGTCCGCCTGATAAAGAGTAACTAGGAGGAATTGTGCAAACCTTTGTTTTTTCCTTTGCTGAATAAGGCTCTGGATCAATACAAACTGTTTGGGAGGCAATTGTTTCATAATTATAGCATGATGTAACAAGAAAGTTTGCATCATAACTATCAATATTCCTGCTGTCAAAATTTATTATATTGCCATGAAATGAAATCACATCATAACCTCCTTCTAGGTTATAAGGGCTTTTTCCTTCAACCTTTGGAATTGATATTTGTTTTGGCATGCCTACTATAAGGGTATTGTCAAATCCGCTTAAATAAAGAGTTCCAATTCCTTTTGTAGTTGGGCTAATTACATTAATTGCCCAACCAGTAATGCTTGTTGGCTGTGGATAAGCTCCTTTGTTTTTTATTTCTACAACAAGATCAATTGGCATGTTGTCATACATCTTGGCTGGGGGCATATCTGCCATGAAATTCATAACAATTCCCTGAGTTCCTTTTCTGTAATCAACACTGCTTTCTCCTGTTTTTGGGGTGCATCCAGAACTAAAGAATAAAAGTAACATAAGGGATATTAATATAATCTTTCTCATTTTATTATATAATCCTTAGATTTGTATTTAAAACTTTCTATTGACTACTCTTTTTTTATTAATATATCTTTTGATATTGAAGTAGAATAACCATAGTTTAATTCAATTGTAAGTGGAGTCGTGAAAATAGCTTTTTCTGTAGATACGCCACTTTCAAAAGTGCATATTACATTATCCTTATTTTCCTTTAACTTTAATATTTTTTCCCTGCACTGAAGCTCCTCACCAGACATCATAACCTTTATCTCAACTGCATTTAATTCCTCATATTTCAATGGTGCAGAAGAGCATGCATCATTGACTTTTTCTTTAGCAAAAACTATTCCACCCCCAACATTTTTTATATATATTTTGAAGGATGGTTTTACAATCTTCTCATCTTCTGATGAGAGCATCTTGCTCTCTATTTTTGTTATTGCAACTGGCGCTCCCTGGGTGGTTAATGTTATATCTTTTACATTACATACTTTTTTCATGTTTTTTATATTATATATATCTGTGTCTATGCATACATCAATATTTTTTTTTGTCTGGTAAGGATAACATATGCTTGCTAATATTTTGGATGTGTGCATTTCACTCTGCCCGCTTATTTTTTTTGCTTTTGCTCTTATTACCTCAGTTTTCTGGTCTCCTGTTGGAAGAGCAATAGATTTTCCCTTTAGATTGAATCTGATATCATCATTGTTTAGCAATTCTATGTAATCATCTTCGACTGTAAAAGAAATAATTCCTCCTTTTGTATCATATGCTCCGGCGTTCTTTAGCATAAGGCCTATGCTAAAAGGGTATTCTTCATATGTCTCGCTGGGCGGGGCATTATCTAAAAAATTGATTAGTATGCCGTCCTTTCCATTGCGAAAATCATCTTGGCTGGCTGGATTTTGAAGATTAAAGGGTCCTATGCACCCAGATAAAAAGAAAACTAATGTTATCATAATCAATAAAATAATTCCAGCATTTTTGTTTTGTTTCATTTTTATTTTTTAATTGGTAAGTATCTTATCATACTCAAAATATTTATTTAAATAATTATTAATCTTACGATGATACTGCTTCTCTGAAATTTGCAACCTCTGTTGCCCAATCGTCACGATCACCATCACAATAACAATGTGTTGTAAATCCTGAACCAGTTGCACAAGTTATTTGTGCAGGAGTTTTTTGAGGATTTTCTCTTTCAAGATATCCTTTTTTAATATATACATAAAAAGCTTTGATTCCATCATCAACACTATTAAAACTAGCCCACACTCCACAAGTTCCAGTAGATAAACCAGTAATTTCAGCTGAATTATCTTTCATACAAAAAAAGTTATTGCAATTTGGTGAAATACTCCCGCAAGTATTTTTTGACAAAGAGGTTTCTTTTTGAGTTACTGCAATAGCAAAAGCAGGGTCAATCCCATAATTAATTCCATATTCATAAAAAATGTCACCAGCATCCTTAAGCTTTGGACCACCTTTTTCTTCAAGGTAATACTTTATTTGATATTCTGTCGCAGTAATTTTAGTAACAGGTTTTTCTATTCCCTCCCCTTCCTCTGGTTCTTCTTCCTCTTCTTCTTTTTCCATGCATTTCATCTTGACTTCATCCCAATAGCAGTTTTTTAAATCACATGGGTTTGCCTCACACCATGTTCTGGTGCTGAAACCATACAAATCATAGTGTTTATCTTCATTGTTGTAATCATCACAATCCTCTATACTGTCACATTCTTTCTTTATTTCCTCACTATCTTTCATTTTTTTTAGCTCATCAACATCTGGAGCTGCTTCATACCCCTCTGTTTCCGCAACCTCAACAGGAGTTGATTTCTCAAGCTCATAAATATATTTTGTTGAGACCCTGAAGTACCTTGTTATTATGCTTTCATCACCAAGCAAACTTTCAGAATCAAGGACATTTACACTGCATGTTATGGTTTCATAATCAGATATATTCTGTGTTCTTCTGTTAGGAACAATTAAACTGTAAACATTATAACTTGCCTGCTCCTCGTCCACATGCCCCATATTTTCCAATTCATGGTCACACCTTATTAATTCCATACTATCATGCAAATAAACATTTAACTCAGTTACATCCTTTATTATTCCATCCCAATCATTCTGGAGAGTTATTCCTAAAGAAAATGGAATATTTTCTTCATCAGTGTATATCCCAATTGGAAGCTCTTTTTTTATTCCCATCCCAATCCTTATAGGCCCATTAGTATATACTGCAACAGGGTTTATATGGCTTATATCATAAAAATCAAAAACATCAATATTATCCCTTTTGAAACCCCTTAAGGTCTCTCTGTTTATGAAATAAAGCTTTAAATAGGCCATTGTCTCAAAATTGAATTCAGCATTAAATACAACATCTTTCTTCCCTGGCTTAAGGTCACTGAATACACAGCTAATATCCTCAATTTCCTCATCATATATATTGAATTCAGTGGGCCTAACATCCCCCATAACTTTTTTGCTTCCCTCTTCTGCATAACATGAAACCTTTATATTTATTTCATCATCAAGGGTTTTTGCTCTAAGAGTCCCCCAGACAGTTATATCCTCACCCTGAAAAAATACAGGGTCTGTTGATTCTAAGTCTTCAAGATAAACCCCTATGGGCTCTTTTTCATATTCATCAACATTGCCTGTGTAATAATCGCCTGTTGCGTACATTATCATGTGTTTGACTTCTTTTCCAATTCTTGCCGGGATATCTAAAACATTTTTCCAGAATCTTTTGAAATTACTTCCCCAATCCCTTGTTGCATCAACTATTGTTTGCTGTACATTGACTGTTGATTCAATATCCCTTATATGAAAGTCAGTTGAAATGCTAATAAATATTGAAGGAAGGAATAATATCAGCCAGAAGAAAATAAGCACCCACCTAAAGAATGTAATAAACTTTGTTTCCTGCATTGCAAAACCAACATATATTACCCAGAATGGCAGGAAAATAATCATTGTATGGAATGTCTGGGACCTTGCAAAAAAAGGTATTACATTTCCTAAGTAGGGTATGAAAAAAGCAAGTGTTGAAAGTATTATTGGAATCTTGAGATCAGCAACATCAAGAACACCCTGCTCCTTTTTGAATACTGTAAGCCATCCAATGACCAAGAGAATTATATAAACAACTATCCTTGCACTAAGTTCCCTAAAGTCTGTTAAAACATCCCACCCATGAAAAATTAGGCATAAAATAAAAAAGCAGTTTATAGACCCAAGCTTTGCTCCAGCTGTACCTGCCCATCCTTTTACTATATCTGATATTGCATTTCTTTCTCTTGGCATAATTCCTCTTTTTTAGAAAAACTAAAAAATCATTTTTCAAGCTCTACTCTTAACTCAACAATATCAAGCATTGATAATGGCTCTATCTTTATGAAATTGTTGCCTTCTTTTACATAACTATCTATATTCTTGTAATATTTTGGTTCGTCTGTGTCAACAGAAATCATCCTGTTGTTTATATTGAGGTTCATTTCCTTGTCTTTTTTGTCATCAACAAATTCAATAGAAAGTACAGCATCATATTCATCATTTTTAATCTTGTCATATGTTGTTTCATTTATTTCAAAATAATATGTTGGGTAGATTAGTTCCCTAAGGTCAGTTGTTATCTTTATTTGTTCAATAAGGTAAGAACCCTTGTCTGTCTTAAAAACAATGTTATTATCTCCTTTATGTAAAACTGTTGGTGAGAAGCTATACATATTGATTGTCTTGCAGTCAGGCACTCCAGAAAAGATTTCTTGATAGTTAATTAATACATCAAGTTTTCCAACATCCTCTTGTTCGCACTCAGGCAAAAACCTGAGTTTAGCCCTCTCCAGATTTAGTTTTTCATTCTCGCTTATAAAGAATATATTCTTGCTTTCCTGCCTGCTTATATCAGCGACATCACCAACTATCTTAATGTCATCAAGGTTATAAACACTTGTTGACCAGAACTTAATTCCTGTTCCAGAAACACTAAACTCCAGTATATTATCTTCTTCAAGATAATCTTTTTTGAGTTTTATTGGCTTTGGATTTGATGTTGTTATCTCACTCTCAAATATATTAATATCATTTAATTTTATAGTTAGTAATCCATTATACTTTTTTGCTGTAAATGATAATAAAATATTTTCTGTGTTTTTCAAGTCTGATATCTTAAAAGGAACCTCTTTTTTTACTTCATCAAATAATCCATGCCTTATCATAAATGGATTGATTGTATCCAACTCCTGTGCATTTATTGTTTTATATAAATGAAACCAGGAGATATCATGTTCATACTCTTTTTCCTTCAGATAATCAATTCTTCCTGGATACTCAAGTAGCAAAATGTTTTCTTCAGCTTTCACACTAACTTCCTCTTCTTCTTCCTCAATAGTCTCATTTTCACCTAATAATTCTGCCCTTTCGTCTGGCGGAAGAAATATAATATATAATATGATAAATCCAACCATAAGGGATATAAGTCCCATTGCACCGCCAGCGCTAGTAATGGTAGTACCATTAGCTTTTTTACTTTTTATAGTTAAATTCATGTATAATCACCTGTCTTAAATAGATAACTTAATATATATAAGTTTTCCTATTTTAGAGGTATGAAACAAATACACTTTAATTTAAAGAAAGGAGAGTTAAAGCTTAAGGTTGAGAATATGGATGACCTCTGGTGTTTAAGTCATGTGATTGAGCCAAATGATCTTGTTAAAGGCAAGACTACAAGGAAGATAAAGCTTGGGGAGAGTGACCAAAGAAAAGTCAGTATTGTTAAGAAAACTATTTTTATTGAAATAAGTGTTGAGGGTGTTGAGTTTCATGAATATTCCTCTGTTTTAAGGGTTTCAGGAGTGATAACACAGGGTCCAGAAGATATACAAAAAGGCTCTTACCATACATTTAACCTTGAGCAAGGCTCGATAATTACAATAATAAAGGAAAAATGGCTTAGTTTTCAGATTGATAAATTAAAACAAGCCTCAGTTGAGACCAAAAAAATATTAATTTGCATTCTTGACAGGGATGATGCATGCTTTGGCGTCTTAAAAAAACAGGGTTTTAGCTTATTGTCTGAGATTAAAGGAGATGTTGAAAAAAAGGCAGATATGAAAACAAGAACAGGAAACTTTTATGGTGAGGTTATAAACAAGCTTTATGATTATGTTAAAAGATACAAGATTGAAAACATAATACTGGCAAGCCCTGCATTCTGGAAAGAGGATTTAATGAAAAATATAAAAGATGAGGAGATTAAGAAAAAAATAACCTTGGCAACATGCTCCTGCTCTGGAAAAGAGGCAATTAATGAGGTCTTGAAAAGGCCTGAGGTAAAAAATGTTTTAAGCCAGCAGAGGATTGCAAAAGAATTAAAGCTTGTTGAATCCTTATTAGAGGAAATCTCAAAAAACAACCTGGCTGTCTATGGCCTGAATGAAACAGAAAAAGCTGTTACTGCAGGAGCTGTTGAAAAACTTTTGGTTACAGACGGCCTCATACAGAAAACAAGATTAAACAAAACTTATGAAAAAATAGACCAGCTAATGAAAAACACAGAAAGCATGAAAGGCATTGTGAATATAATTGGCTCTGACAATGACGGCGGCAAGAAGCTGGATGGACTTGGTGGTGTAGGTGCTATTTTAAGATATAAATTAAATTATTAATTTATTTAATTAACTCAAAGGTTTCCCTTGCTATCTGCAGTTCCTCGTTTGTTGGGATTACTATCACTTTTATTTTAGAATTATCTGCTGAGATTATTGTTTTATTGTTTTTGTTTTTTCTTTTATCTATCTTAAGGCCAATGTATTCAAAGTTCTTTAATATTTTTTCCCTTAAATAATATGCATTCTCCCCAATGCCTGCTGTAAACACAATTGCATCGACGCCATTCATTGCAGCTGCATAGGCCCCAATATATTTTGCAACTTTGTATCCAAGAATATCAAGTGCTAAGCCTGCTCTCTTATTTCCTTTTTTCTCACTGGCCCACAAAACCCTGACATCAGGGCTTATTCCGGATATTCCCAATAAGCCTGATTTCTTGTTTAATATATCATCAATTTCCTTGACAGAAAGTTTTTCTTTTTCCATTAAAAACAAAATTATATCAGGGTCAATATCACCAGGCCTTGTTCCCATAACAACCCCTTCCAATGGAGTAAACCCCATTGATGTGTCAATACTCTTTCCATTTTTTATTGCAGCAATGCTTGAGCCGTTTCCCATGTGGCAGGTTATTATTTTTAATTTTTTGTAATCTTTATTTAAAATTTCAGCTGCTTTTTTTGAAACATAATCATGAGAGGTTCCATGAAATCCATAGCGCCTTATGCCATACTTTTTGTAATATTTGTATGGAACCCCATAAACAAATGCTTTTTCAGGCATATTGCTATGAAAGCAGGTGTCAAAAACAGCAACCTGCTTTGCAAGAGGCAAAAGCTCTTTGCAAACCTTTATTCCAGTAAGGTTTGCTGGATTGTGCAGTGGAGCAAGCTCACTCAATTCATCAATCTTTTTCATAACTTTATCATCAACCAAAACAGGCTCTTTGAAATCCTCCCCTCCATGAACTGCCCTGTGGCCTATGGCCTTTATCTCACTAAGCGAACTTATTATCTTGTTAGCCAGAATTATGTCAAGAACATCCTTTAATGCTACCCTATGGTTTTTTATTTTCTTATTTATTTTCTTACTATTGCCTTTTATTTCATACTTAATAAATGAATCATCTAATTTAATGCCATCTACAATCCCTTTAATTAATACATGCTCTTTTTCTTTAATCTCAAAGAGCTGGAACTTCAAAGAGCTTGAGCCAGAATTTAATACCAAAATTTTCATATTAATCCCTTTTTTGGGCCTGCACAACAGTTATTGCAGCAAGGTCAACAATATCCTGAACAGAGCAGCCTCTTGAGAGGTCATTCATCGGTTTTTTAAGCCCCTGTAATATTGGGCCAACTGCCCTTATATTTCCCAATCTTTCAACAAGCTTGTATGATATATTGCCTGCATTAAGGCTTGGAAATACAAGCACATTGATTTTTTCCTTGCAATTAATTTCAGGGCATTTTCTCTCACAAACATTTTCTATAAGTGCAGCATCTGCCTGAATTTCACCAACAACATTTAATCCGGATTTTTTGGCAATCTTTACTGCTTCCCTTACCCTCTCAACATCTTCTCCTTTTCCAGAACCAGTTGTTGAATATGACAGCATTCCTGCTTTTGCTTTTTTATTAAAAAGGTTTTCAAATGTTTCAATAGAAAGCATTGCTATCTCAGCAAGCTCTTCTGCATTTGGATTTGGAATAACAGCGCAGTCAGCAAAGAGCAGCACTTTTTCATCTTTTATCATGAGCATTGCTCCAGATACTTTTTTTACATCTTTTTTTGTTTTTATTATCTGAAAAGCAGTTCTCACTGTTTCTGATGTTGAATGAGATGCACCTCCTATCAAACCGTCAGCATCGTTGCAATGCAGCATTATTGTGCCAAAGTAAAGCTCATTTTTCAGGATTTTCTTTGCATCATCCAAGCCAATTCCTTTGTTATTCCTTAACTCAAAAAGCCTTTCTGCATATAAGTCAAATTTTTCTGATTTAAGGTGATTAATAATTTCAACACCCCTGAGATTTAGCTTAAGTTTATCAATCTTTCTTAAGAGGTCTTTTGGGTTACCCAATAAAATAATCTTAGCAATCTTCTGCTTTAATATAATCTCACATGCCTTTAGAACTCTCTCATCTGATGCTTCTGGAAAAACAATCTTCTTAGGGTTTTTTCTGGCTTTTTTTATTATATTATCTAAAACGTTCATAATCAGATTAACTTTCTTTTATTTATTTAAAGCTTTTCATTTGGAAAAAAGCCCAGAAAAAGATAACATTTAAATAATAGCTACATATAATAATCATTGGGTTTTTTAACTGGATGGTTACATATAAGAGTTAGCGACTGTTAAATACTGAAAAAACATAACATATTAATAGTAGTAATATTAATTCATTTATATTAAAAATAAAAGAGGGAGGGTGAATAATAATGATAGTAAAAGAAGAATTTTTGAGCAGGCTAAAACTGTATTTTTCTCTAAATTTATATGAGGTAAAGATATGGACAGCTCTCTTGTCAAGAGGGGTTTCAACTGCTGGCGAGTTAAGTGATATAGCAAATGTTCCAAGATCAAGAAGCTATGATGTTCTTGAGTCACTTGAGAAAAAAGGATTTGTTGTCATGAAGTTTGGAAAGCCAATAAAGTATATGGCTATCCCCCCAGAGGAAGTTGTTGAAAGAGTAAAGAAAAATATGAGAACAGATGCAGAAACTAAAGTTAAGAGATTAGATGAATTGAAGAAAACAGAGGTTTTAGGCGAGTTAAAGACACTTTTCACACAGGGTGTTGAGCTAGTTGAGCCAAGTGATTTATCCGGATCGTTAAGGGGGAGACATAATCTCTATAATCACATTGATTTTACATTAAAGAGTGCTGAAGACACAATTACTATTGTGACAACATCTGCTGGCTTGATAAGAAAAGTAGAATCATTGAAGGGAACGCTTGAAAAGGCCAAAAAGCGCGGTGTCATAATAAGGATAGCAGCACCAATAACAAATGAATGCAAAGCAACTGTTGATGACCTAAAGGGAATTGCAGAAGTAAGGCATCTTGACAAGCTAAATGCAAGATTTGTAGTTATTGATGGCAAGGAATTAATTTTTATGGTTCTGGATGACAAGGATGTCCACCCAACCTATGATGTTGGAATCTGGGTGAACACACCACTCTTTGCATCTGCATTAGAGCAGTTGTTTGAGCTTGCATGGAAAGATATGAAGCCTGCACTTAAAATAATTAAAGCATAATTTCTTTTATTTTTTTATTGTTCACAAAACATTTAAATAAAAACTATTATTCTTTTTCTTAATGGCAATTGTATTAGGCATTGATGAAGCAGGCAGGGGCCCTGTTATTGGGCCATTAGTCATAGCTGGTGTTTCAATAGATGAAAAAGACCTTGATAAATTAAAGAAGCTAGGGGTAAAGGATTCCAAACTGCTGAGCCCAAGACAAAGAGAAAATCTTTTTGATAAAATAATTGCCGCAGCAAAAAATCATAAGATTATAATAATCCCTCCAAAAGAGATAGACTCTGCGCTTAAGTCAGAAAGCCTTAACCTTAACTGGCTGGAGGCAATCAAATCTGCTGAAATTATAGACTTCTTAAAGCCAGAAAAAGCCATAGTTGACTGCCCAAGCAACAACATACCATCATATAAAAATTTTTTAAAAAAACACTTAAAAGACAAAACAGAACTTATTGTAGAGCATAAGGCAGATTTTAAATATACTGTTGTATCAGCAGCTTCGATAATCGCAAAAGTAACAAGGGATAAGGAAATAAAAGAAATACAAAAGAAAATAAAAGAGCCAATTGGTTCTGGCTATCCCTCTGACCCTGTTACAATAATTTTTCTAAAGAAAAACTATAATAACTATCCAGGAATTTTCAGAAAGGAATGGGCTTCATGGAAAAATATTAATAAAAAAAAGAAACAAAAGAGCTTAAAAGATTTTTAGTACAACTTACTCTTCTGTTAGTTCTTCCGAAGCTTTTTCAAGAACAGCTTCATAGTATTTTACAGGCTTTATGTCTGTTAT
>Ga0268278_1001635_pt1 | contig 12758 bp, 9 predicted proteins | sample saktaG_3_FD_190135 | JGI IMG/M metagenome (GOLD analysis project Ga0268278, IMG submission 190135) | Saline water microbial communities from Sakinaw Lake, British Columbia, Canada - sak_2010_1_5_55m | ecosystem: Environmental > Aquatic > Non-marine Saline and Alkaline > Saline ... | reverse complement strand
CAGCGGCCCGGTGATGGTGATGGTTACTGTATACGCTTTTTTTGACAACGTCTGGTAACTCTTGATTTCAGATTCTGCGGTAAAATCGATGATCGGATTGATGGTATTAGGATCAATAAAATCGATGACGCCCTGTTTCACTTTGAATTTTCGGTCAAGATAGAGGATATATCCCTCTTCAACTTTCAGGCGACCGGAAATATTGGTTTTTGCGGCAGTTCCGATAATTGCCAGTTCAGGACGCAGCCGAATCCTTGCCAGATTATTATCTATCCAGATATTTTTGCTGTCCCGGATGCGGACATTCATGCGGATATTTTGCATTAATTGCGATGACTCAGTGCCTGGCCGTTGGGAATTCCGGGACATGGCAATCAGTGTTTTAGGCTGGATATTGTATTGAATTTTGGTTTCATCAAATACAATATCGCCGTCCAGATTATAGTAGTTGTTTTCTCGCCGGAGACGCAGGTCTGAGTTTTTTATAGCGACAAGATACTGCTTTTTTCGGCTGATTGAGATATTATTCAATGTCATTTTTACGTCGATATCGCCGATATCCTTTTCCCGATATGCAAAATAACCCGAACCGGCGATGTTGCCCTTGTTCAGTTTAATGGCAAGAGTATCGAGGATGAAGCGGGTTTGTTCAAAACGTAAACTGATCAAGCCGTCAGTAAATGTTTCACTGATTAAAGCAGGTTGAAGACGGATTTCGGATATTCGGGCCTTGCCGTCAATGATGGGATGTAATAGAGGGCCATTGATATTAATCGAGCTGTTGATGTCGCCGTTCATTTGCTGAAATTGTGTTGTAAATGGCTGTAAATAGCTCAGATTGAAATGTGTCACCAGCAGGTTCATACGGATGGCATCAGTGTCGATACGTCCCTTTATGGAAATAGCCGGATTGGTGTTTATCTTTACACTAAGATCAGACGACAAATACGTCCAGTCACGGGAGGCCAAAGTCCCACTCAGATTCAGGACAGCATTCTGGATTGTAGCCTGGCATTCCACCATCCGAATGACCGTGTCTTGCAAGGTGGCTTTCAAGGAAATGGTACTGATGGCCGGTGTTTCCGGGCTGAGTTGAAATGCCCCGTTTTGAAAAACCAGTTCACCATTAATTTTCGGTTGATTCGGAGAACCCTGAATAGCGATAGAAGAGTTCAACACTCCTGAAAGCAGGTAAAATTCAGGCTTGAACTCATTAATGATACCAATATCAAGTTCGTTGATATTCAGACGTGCGTCAATCAGACTTGGTCTCCAATGACCGGTCAATGATGCGATTTCCTGGCTGTTCATAAAAAGGTTCATATCAGAGGTGATTGACTGGTGCTCCGCCAGATCAATGTTACCATTTAGATGATATTCATTGGCCATGTAACGGCCGGCCAATTGGGCTATGTGAATGTTATTATCCTTGATTTGTCCATCGATTTTAATATTTTCAATCGGCGGATGTTGAAAATCGGTTTGAACAACGCCGTTATTGAGATTGAGGTAGCCGGTAAAGCGCGGTTTTGCCTGTGTTCCCTGGATTTGAATTTTCGAGTTCAGAAGACCTTCCAGGCGATAAACCGGGATAAAGGGTTGCAGTATCCCCAAATCCAAATCGGTGATCTCAATGTCGAGATCCGAGTGTTTGGGCATTAGTGTGCCATTTGTATAAAGGATTTTCCGGTCGCGGCTCAGCATTTCAAAATTAAGATTGTAACTTTGACTATCTATCTGGTCAATTCGCCCGGTAATTTGAATCGGCAATTCATCGAGAGACGCCGTAAAGGAATCGATTTTTAGAAATGAATCGCTTGCTGAAACACTCACCTCGACAGAATTCATCAGATGCGGAACATCATTAACCTGAAACAGGCCTTCAGAAATAGATGCGGTCGCTGAAAATTGTGGTGCCGTCAGATCTCCTGAAACATTCAAGTGGGCGTTCATTTTGCCACCGATCTGTTTGAGATCTTTAATCAGTGGCCGAAATTGGGCCAGGTCAAGATTGTTGATTTCAGCAAAACCGTCTATCTGTGTTTTGGAGATGGAAAATTCCGACTTGGCAATGTCTGTGCCGGCGAGCGCGACATTCAGATTCAGGTGAAAATTGTCAAATCGATGTGTATATATTGTGCCTTCTGTATGAATGGGAATTCCATTAATGATTGCATTCAGGGAATGCAGTGTGAAAATACTGTCCTGAAATGTCGTTGCCATCTGTAATGCTTCAAACCGTGGGTACGTAGTATCAATTTCAACACTGGCGTTCCGAATGTCGAAGTTACCGGCAATATGAGGTTGTTTTGGTTTTCCGGAAACAGTCAGGCTGGATATCAATTGCCCCTGAATGTCGGTAATGTTTTGGGTGAAGGATTTTGCCATTGACAGATCAAGACTGTCTACTGAAAGTTGAATATTCAATGTATCTCTTCCGAAATAACCGCCAACATCGACAATTTTCTGATCGGCGAAATTGAACACGGAAGCGATCTGGAATTTACGCCAGCCGAATCGTTGCAAATGACCATTAAAAGAAAAAGGAGTGTTCCGGATAAGGCCGGTGAAATTACGGAAATCGAGAATTGTATCCTGTAGAATGGTTTCAATCTGTATTTCTTCAATTGGTGGAGAACTGTTACTCAATTGAAAAAGGCCGTCGGAAAGGCGAATAAATCCTTTGATGTGAGGTTTCGTATAAGAACCGGACAGTTTGATATTGGATGATAAATGTCCCTCTGTGATCATTTCTGCGGGTGTAAAACTCTGTAGTAATGCGAGGTCGAATTGATCCATGTTCAGATCAACGTTGATCTTCTTCTTTCGGGAACTTATTGCTGCGGACAGGGTCTCACTTCCGTGTATATTTAACCGCCAGTTGCCCGCGAATTCATCTTTTTTAATTAAATCAAACCGGCCGGTTGATTTGAAGGGTAAATCATTAATGCTGCCACTGAGGTTTTTCAGATCTATCTGCGATTTTTGATATGAAACAGTCAGTAATAAGTTTGTTAAAGATGGAGTAGTTGATGTTGATTGGAATAATCCTTTTTCGACATTTAACCGACCATTAACATCGGGTTCCTGCCATGAACCGGAAATAGAAATATTGCCACTGGCCAGTCCCTTAATAGCATAAATACCCGGCACTAGATTTTGGAAATCCGCCAGGTTAATATCATCGAAACGGGCATTTAAATCGACGGTCTTGGTATTGAATTCACCCTTAATAGTCAAAATCTCTTTGTCGTGAATAGAGATTTGGCTCCTGTTTTGAAGCTGCTTCCAGTTTTGGGTGGTGACGGTTGATTGGATTAAAAATGGGATTTCGGCGTATTTTCCCGATAGATATTCCATCTGAATTTCATCGTTGTTGAGATTTATTTCCAGTTTCAAATCCGTTAATGAGGGCTGGTCTTTCGCCCATTGTACATCGCCCTGTTCCAATGATACCGAACCGTTCCAAACAGGTTTTTTAACTGTACCGGAGACGATAATATCCAGATTTGATCTTCCCCGAATGAAAATATCAGCCGGAATCAGAGGATTGAATTGATTGAGGTTAATATTCGTTGCCGTGAGTTTTCCGTTAAGAGTTGATTTTTTATCGATGGTATATTGCCGGTTTTCATTGAGGATCGGTACATCTGCCGTCAGAAGGATCTTTTCGCCGGGCTTGCAGAGCATCAGTGGATTTAAGACCAGCCGATTTTTATGAAACCTGATATTGGTGGCCACGGTGTCGTATTGCAGCTGTTGGTAATTAAAATCGTGAATTTCTGACCGGAAAAGAATCTCTGGCTGGTCAAGATTGTTCGATAGCCTGAGATTGAAATCCAGAAGTCCGTCCATTTCCGGTATATCCGGCAGGAAAAAATGCATCCGGTTTAAATCAATCCTTGAGCCATTCATTGTTATATCTAAGTCGGTCAACTCTTTCAGATCGGCATTTCCGGTGATAACTCCAAAATTCGGTTCATTCGGTAAAATTGACTGAAGCCGGATCATTAGATTGGTCTGCCTGTTTGGAATTGAGTAAGAACCGTCACATTGGATTTTTACGGAGGGTTTAACCAACGATAAATCTTTAACAAGGACATGCTCATTCTGAAATTCGATCGACATCTGGCCGCTGTCAAATTGATAGTCCGAATAGCCGGGCTTGACCATTTCGACTTCAAGTATTCCCTGAAGTGTCGGAACAGGGCCTTGCAGGTGACCGTGATATGTATACGCACCCTGTAATTGTGTGAGACCAAAAGGCGCCGCGGCGGAATGTATCCGAGGCAGTGAGCCATTAAACTGACTGCTGTTAATTGTTGTTATTTTGTCGAAATACGATACGTCAGCTACCAATTTATCGACGGGGAAGTGTTGATAAATTAGGTTTGAAACAGAAATTGAAGCGTCAATTTTCGGGTTTTTGTAGCTACCGATAATAGAGCCACAGAAGTTTAACTGACCGGAAACATCGGAAATGTTTGCCAGTTGTGCCAGTGGTTCGATTTCATGAATATCAAATGAATAGCGGGCATTTATTTCCTCGGTTGATAGATCAGCGGTAATCGTTCCACGGGTTAAATTGTTTTGAAATTCGGTGTTGAGATGACCATCCTGAAATTGAATGATTACAGCGATATCGGGAACGATTTTATCAATCATTTTCAAATTGCTCAGGCTGATATTCCCGAACGAAGAAATTGAAGCGATGTTTTTTAAAGCGCCGTTTGTGGTAATAGATGCATCTAATCGACCACTTTGAAGGATCGGGTTCTGAAATACTGTTGCCCATATCTGCTGAAGGTTCAAATTCGAGACAGACAATGTCGCCGAATGTTGCCAAAGACTGTCATTGACAATGAAAGCGGTTGCTGTGATTTTGCCGCTGTCCGTTTTCGCAGTGAGTTGCCGGACAATTAAGGAATCCGAAAGATAAGAAGCGTCAAAACGTCCGTCTCTGAATTCGGTCCCTGAAATAGTCAATTGTGGAATAATTGCCTGGATCTCAATTTCCGGTACCGGAAGTTTGCCTTTAGCGCTGATGTTTACATCCATTTCGCCGTAAAAGGGTGATAGTGTTGAATATAGATCTGGAAATGATGTTTTAAGCGATAGTCCTGGATTTCCCCGGATTCTGATTGACGCTTCCAACTCCGGAAGTATCGTTTTCAGTGTGCCAGAAAGAGTCAATTCCGCAGCGATAGTCTGAAATTCCGCTGAAATAACATTCCCGTTTTTGATTTCAGCGTCCATCTGGATATCATTAAAAGTAATGGGTGTTTGCGAAACCTTAATGTCCGACTGACCGGCACGCAGTTGAAGTTGATAGGTGGAATCTGCGGTTTCCTGAAGATGAATAGATGCCTGAGCGAGAATGCCATCCAGGGGAATGGACAGATCATTATATTGGAATAGTGACCGTTCAATGTTGAATTGCTGCAGAGAAACAGTGAATTGGGATTCGATGGTGTCAGGTTCGAGAAGACTATTCAGGTAATCAAAAACAAAGCGGCCGTTGCTGTCTCTTTCAATAAAAAGAGTCATGCTGTCTAGGCTGAGGCTTTTAATATCCAGTGATTTTTTCAGGAGTTTAAAAATATTATAGTGGATATCGGCCTTTTTCAGGTACAGGATTTGCTGATCGATTGATTGATAAATCTGTAAATCTTCAATTTGCAGGCGGCTGAAAAGATTGGTTTCCAAACCACCAATGCTAACTGGGGCTTTCAACAACTGCGACAGTTGTTTTTGGGAAATCCTGAGAATCTGCTTTTCCCCTGCTTTTGAACTGAAATAAGCACCGGCAATCACCAACAGGATAAAAATACTAAAGAAAAATATAGTAATGATTTGGATTGCTTTTTTCACGTATCTTTCGAAGTTGTCAGTATTAATCTACACTACAATCAAGGTAATTAAAAAGAATAAACATATTTAATTTACGATAATTCATGTTATTTACGATATTCGTAATATTTAAAACTATACGTAATTTTATTCTTGACATGTATTATACGGTATTGTAATATATATACGAATAGTGTTTGATATAGTGATTATCGTATATACTCAAGAGGTAAAAATCTTCAATGAAAAAAGAACCCAAAAAGAAAGTACAAATTATTGCTGCGGCGGATAAACTGTTTAGGCGATTCGGTTTCAAGAAGGTGACCGTGGAAGAAATTTGTCAGGTTGCAGGCGCCAGTAAAATGACCTTCTATAAATATTTCCCCAATAAAAACGAACTGATCAAGCATCTCTGGCAAATCATGATCGATGATAGCATGGAAAAATTGAACCAGCTGGAAAAAATGGACACACCATTTACGGAAAAAGTCAATTTAATACTGAAAATGAAAGAAGAAGCCACTGCGAATATGGGGAATCAATATGTACGGGACTATCTTGAAATGGTACCGGAATTGCAGGATTTTTATAATAATATTTTCACGCTAGTGATGCAGAAATTTATGGTGATTATAAAAAATGCTCAGGACAAGGGTGAGGTTCGTAAGTCATTACGACCAGAGTTTTTCCTGGCGGTGGTAAACATGATGATGGAGTTGGCCAAGAATGAACAATTGGCTGGAATTTATCAAAATTATACTGAGTTTGCATTGGAGGTGAACAATTATCTTTATTATGGAATGATGCCAGTGCCGGAAGGGAACGAGCAGTGAAAGTCCGGTTTTGCATTATTCTAATTATTCTTCTGCAGTTTGGATTTGCCGCTGAGCGTGATTTTAAAGGACAATTATCGGTGCAGGGCAGCGGCTGGAACAATGATGGAATATGGGATGGCGGTATAGGCGCTCAATACATTCCGAATTTACGAATTTCAAACCAATTATCACCAATGAGCCTTGTCGATTTTGAAGTGTCTGTATACGGGTATATTAATAAGGAGGCCGGAGAAGCGAGTAATGATTTCCGTCCCTATCGTTTTAATTTAAGGTACGCGACTCAGCAGTCGGAAGCCCAGATTGGTCTGCAGAAAATCAATTTCGGCCCGGCGCAGCTGCTGCGCTCGCTGATGTGGTTTGACCGACAGAGTCCCACAGATCCCATGAATATTTCCGAAGGGGTATGGGGCTTGCGGTATAAATATATTTTTCTGAATAATGCCAATATCTGGTTGTGGGGATTGTATGGCAACGAAAACCCCAAAGGCCATGAGTTTTACAGCAGTGCCAATGACAAACCCGAATTCGGCGGGCGGGTTCAGACACCGATACCACTGGGTGAAATGGCACTGACATTTCATTCAAGAACCGCAAAAGGCGGCGGACAGAACTTTCGGGAGAATCGTTTTGCACTGGACGGTCGCTGGGATGTTGTTGTCGGGGCCTGGTTCGAAGCAGTTGTTCAAAACGTCCATGGATCAGGTTCTAATTATTTTACCAAAATGTTGACATTGGGAACGGATTACACATTTGGAATAGGTAACGGGCTTTATGTGCTTGGTGAACATATGATTACACAGACAGCCGATGAGCTTTTATCCTCAAACCGCGAATATCAGATATCAGCATTAATGATTAATTATCCCCTGGGGATGTTTGATAATCTCTCACTGATGGCATTTTATTCCTGGGACACGGAAGACGTTATTCAATATATTGCCTGGCAACGAGCTTACGATAAATTTTCCATAAACATGGCTCTCTTTCACTTTCCCGATACACAATTTTCAACAATCAACGTAACGAACGGCGATTTAGGTGTTCGTTTGATACTTATTTATAATCATTAGAGAGAAAGAATTAACCGCTAAGATCGCAAAGGAAACGCAAAGGACGCAGAGAAGAAATGACAATAAATAAATACAAGCAAACAATTATTAGCGAACTTAGCGATCCCCTTGGCGTCTCTGCGGTAAAAGGAAAATAAATGTCAATAGAAAATGAAATATCAAAAAAGATTGTAGATTGTGTCTATAAAGTCCATTGTGCTTTGGGTCCCGGTTTATTGGAGTCGGCCTATGAAGAATGTTTATATTACGAATTGCATAAAGAAGGTTTAAACGTAGAAAAGCAAAAACCACTTCCATTAATCTATGAAAAAGTAAAACTAGAAGTCGGATATAGAGTTGACTTGTTTGTCGAGCACAAAGTAATTATTGAGATTAAAGCAGTGGAAGCATTGAATGACGTGCACTTGGCACAGATATTAACCTACCTAAAACTATCAGAGTGTAAGATGGGATTGCTGATAAATTTCAATGTTGTATTAATTAAAAATGGAATAAGAAGGGTTGTGAATCATTTGTGAGAGGATTTAACTGCAAAAGACACCAACGAATCGCTAAAAACGCAAAGATGGAATAATTATGTTGGATAAAGATAAAATAAATGCACTTAGCGAACTTTGCGTAAATCTTTGCGTCTTTGCGGTAAAATTAAAAACAACAATTTATTAATAAAAAGGGGATTAAAATGATGAAAAACGGTCAATTGATTACGATTCAGAATTTGATCAAGGATTATCCGGTCGGGCGCGGTTTTTTTCGAGCGCTCAACGACATTAACCTGACCATTAGCGAGGGCGAGTTTACCGGTCTGGTCGGACCAAGTGGCTCAGGAAAAACGACTTTACTGAATATTGTCGGTTCCCTGGATGTACCTACCAAAGGTGAAGTAAATGTATTGGGTCAATCGATTGGTTTTCTGAACGCCCGTCAATCGGCGAACCTGCGGAATCATTCCCTGGGATTCATTTTTCAGACCTATAACCTGTTGCCGGTATACAATGTTTTCGAGAATGTTGAATTGCCGTTACTCTTACTGAAAATTAGTAAAGATGAACGCAGAATCCTGGTTGATCAGGCCCTGGATTGGGTCGGTCTGCATGACAAACGTAAGTCCCGCCCGGCCCAGCTATCCGGCGGTGAATGTCAGCGGGTATCAATAGCCCGGGCAATGGTAAAGTCGCCCAAAATTGTATTGGCCGATGAACCGACGGCGAACTTAGATGCTAAGAATTCTCATAATATCCTTCAGACCATGGAAAAACTGAATAAAGAATTGAAAACGACATTTATCTTCGCTACGCATGATGAAAAAGTTATTCAATACTTGCACCGGAAGATCAGTCTTGATGACGGCAGGGTTGTCAATGACGAACAGATCGTCAAACAATAACCGGGGGAGGATATTATGTTAGCATTAAAATTAGCTTATCGAAATTTAATAGGTGCCCGGTTGCGTACATGGCTCAATGTTTTCGTATTGTCATTGGCCTTTGTGGTCATCATCTGGTTCAAAGGAGTGATTAATGGCTGGGACCAGCAAGCCCGGCGTGACACAATTGACTGGCAAATTGGCGGTGGTCAATACTGGCAGGAAAATTATGATCCCTATGATCCATTCACCATTGATGACAGTCATGGAATATTGTCCGAAGATATTCAACAAGCTATGAATGATGGGAAGATGACGCCGTGTTTGATTAGTCAGGCAACGATGTATCCTGAAGGTCGGATACAAAGTATTTCACTCAGAGGAGTGGAGCCAGACCAGAAAATCATTGATCTACCGACCCAATATTTAAAATATGAAAATGGTGAAATTCCAGCGATTATCGGTACCCGAACCGCTAAAAATAACAAGCTATCTGTCAGCGATTTTGTTACGATTCGCTGGCGCGATGTGAATGGCACATTTGATGCAGATGAAGTCAAGATTGTGCATATTTTCAAAACCGATGTGCCGGTGATGGATCTTGGTATTGTCTGGATACCGCTGAATAAACATCAGGAAATGACCCGCATGCCCGATGAAGCGACGATTCTGACCACTTCAAAGGACGATGGTTTTATCGGCGAATTTTCAGGCTGGAATTTCAAAGACCACTATTTCCTGCTATCCGAAATCCGGGAAATGATCGAGATGAAATCGATTGGCGGTTCGATCTATTTTATCGTGTTGATGTCTCTGGCGATGCTGGCAATTTTTGATACCCAGGTTTTATCGATCTTCCGCCGGCAAAAAGAGATTGGAACCCATATAGCCCTGGGAATGACCCAACGGCAGGTGGTTACGCTTTTCACGGTTGAAGGCGCCATGCATTCGGTTCTGGCGGCGATTCTGGCTGCCATTTATGGTGTACCATTGCTTTGGCTTCAGGCAGTTGTCGGCTGGTCCATGCCTGCCGGAACTGATGATTTTGGGCTAACTATTGCCGAGACCATTTATCCCAGTTATTCACTAACCCTGGTTTTGGGATCAACGGCGATTGTATTAATAACGACTACAATCGTGAGCTATTTACCAGCTCGCCGGATTTCCAAAATGGAGCCCACAGACGCAATAAGGGGGAAAATACAATGATTAAATTCATCATTAAAGGTCTCCTACGTGATCATCATCGCAGTTTGCTCCCCATAATTATGGTGACTATTGGCGTTTTTATCACAGTTTTTTTCCATGCATTCATGGGTGGTCTCTTGACGGATATGGTTGATTCGACCGCCCGATTCTCGACCGGTCATGTCAAAGTTATGAGCCGGGCTTATGCTGAAAATTCTGATCAGGTACCAAATGATTTGGCGTTAACCGGTGTCAATGACCTTATGAAAGAGTTAAAGCAGGATTATCCTGAAATGACCTGGGTAAAACGCATTCAATTTGGCGGCCTGCTGGACATACCTGACGAAAACGGCGAAACCCGGGCCCAGGCCACAGTAGCCGGTATGGGAGTAGATTTGCTGTCACCGGATTCCCCGGAACTAAAAATGCTGAATATTACAAATTCCATTGTATCCGGCCATATGCCAGAAAATCCTGGCGAAATATTAATTAGTGACGACATGGCCAAAAGACTGGAAATCGAACTGGGTGAATCGTCCACACTGATTTCATCGAGCATGTATGGCAGTATGGCAATCTACAATTTTACAATCGTCGGTACGATTCGTTTTGGGATTGAAATGATGGACCGAGGCGCCTTGATTGCAGACATTGGCGATATTCAATTAGCATTAAATATGGAAGACGCAACCGGAGAAATCCTGGGATATCTGTCGAAAGGTACGTATAATGATGCTGAAGCCAATCAAATTGTCGAGTCGTTTAATGCCAATTATGCAGACGATGATAGTGAATTTGCCCCGGTTATGGGAACCCTGAAGGGGTTAAGCGGTTTGAGCGATTACTTGGATTTGGCCAATAATATGGCTGGTACAATTGCTTTTATTTTTGTAATTATTATGTCAATTGTATTATGGAATGCCGGACTTCTTGGTGGTCTTAGACGTTATGGGGAAGTTGGAATTCGTCTGGCTATTGGTGAGCACAAACGCCATATTTATTTATCATTAATTTATGAATCAATCTGTATCGGATTTGTTGGTACGGTTATTGGTACGTCATTCGGGCTTACCGCCGGTTATTTTATGCAGAAATACGGTCTTGACCTCAGCGGTGCTATGAAAAATATCAATATGATGATTCCGCTGGTTTTCAAGGCAAGAATCACACCGGTGACATTTTATATCGGGTTTTTTCCGGGATTATTATCCACTGCCTTGGGAACCGCATTGGCCGGTATCGGTATATACAAACGCCAGACCGCATCATTATTTAAGGAGTTAGAAACATGAGAAGCACACTTCTTGTTATATCTATTGTAAGCTTAATAATTACTGGAAATGCTCAAACACCCAGCGGTGATGAAATCCTGAAACGCATTGACAAAAACCAGGTGTTCGGAAAGGCCATCAGTACATCGACCATGATTGTTCACAGCAGAACCGGTGATCGGACAATTCAATCGAAAGCCTGGTCTAAAGATAATGACAATGCATTTGTCGAATATTTGGCGCCAGCCCGCGAAAAAGGTAAAAAAATGCTAAAGCTGGAAAAGAGTCTCTGGATTTATACACCGGAACCCAGTGACCGGATCATCACAATTTCAGGGCATTTGCTTAAACAATCGGTCATGGGCTCGGACCTTTCCTATGAAGATATGATGGAAAGTGATGAATTGCGACAAAAGTATGATGCTAAGGTTCTTGAGAAGGAAAAATATAACGACCGTGATTGCTGGGTGTTAGAATTGACAGCCACCGTGGATGATGTTGCCTATTTTTCACGTAAAATCTGGGTGGATGCCGAACGCTGGCTTCCATTAAAGGAAGAACGGTTTGCCCGAAGTGGAAAATTGTTGAAAAAAACAGAAATTCTGGATGTGTTTCAACAAGATGGGCGCTGGCTGCCGAAACGGATGATATTCAAGGACATGCTGTCACGGGGCGATGGGACGGAATATATCATTGATGCTATTGATTTCAATGTGGACATTCCGGAGTACCAGTTTACGAAGGCGGCGTTGCGGAAATAACTCGCCTTTTATCTGGAAATAACCTTGTGAAGGTTTCCTGATTGAATCGGGAGAGGCTCTACCTTCGCAAGGTTTCTTGTTTTATCCTGTAAAAATCATTGGAATTCTGGATATACTTTGTAAATTCCTGCCGTCGAAAGAAAGGAATTATGAGTAAGAATTTATTAATTGTAGAATCTCCATCAAAAGCCCGGACAATCAAGAAATATCTGGGAAAAGATTTTCAGGTGCTCGCTTCGGTAGGTCATATCAAGGACTTGCCGGAAAAGGAACTTGGGATCGATATTAATAAAGATTTTAAACCGAAATATGTGACCATAGCTGGGAAAACAAAAATTATCCAGCAACTCAAAACAGCCGCTCAATCCGCCGAGACAATCTATCTGGCTCCTGATCCTGACCGTGAAGGGGAGGCG
>Ga0268278_1001634_pt1 | contig 12773 bp, 10 predicted proteins | sample saktaG_3_FD_190135 | JGI IMG/M metagenome (GOLD analysis project Ga0268278, IMG submission 190135) | Saline water microbial communities from Sakinaw Lake, British Columbia, Canada - sak_2010_1_5_55m | ecosystem: Environmental > Aquatic > Non-marine Saline and Alkaline > Saline ... | reverse complement strand
TGTCTGAAAAAAAATAGATGATTTTAGAAAAATGAAAGTAGAAGAAATTAAGGATGACTTTAGGAAAGGTATAGGAAAACCATTGGAAGAAGCAATTAATTGCATTGTAAATTTCAAATTGGAAAAATATTCTAAAATTAAAATAGCATAGATTTTTATTTTATTATTTTTTTATTAAAAAAATATATAAACTAGCAGTTCTTAGATATTTCTATGAAAAAGATTCAGGAAGATATAAAGAAGTTTAATGATGAAAGGGAGTGGAGCAATCCGAACTGCATAAAAGATCTTATGCTGAACATGACTGAGGAGATAGGAGAAATGTGGAATCTTATCAAATGGGTTGACACAAAAAAACAACAGGAACTAATCAAAGACAACAGGCATGAAGTTGAAGATTTTGTCGGGGACATGATATATCTTGTTCTTAAAATAGCATACATGTGTGATGTTGATTCTGAAAAAGCAGTAAGGGATATAATGAAGGAATATGAAAAAAGGTTCCCAAAAGAGAGAGTAAAAGGCACTCACAGCAACACATTTGCAGGCGGAACAGACTTAAAATAAATTTTTAATTTTTCCAAAATCATAAATCTTGTCAGCCACAACAAAAACTTCAAAGTTGCTTATGTCTTGGTCAAGGAATGGACTCAATAATTTCTCACTTAAAACATCAGTGCCCTCTGTTGCAAGGCAGAAAGATGGCATAACTATCAGATTTTTTCTTTTGTATTTTCCTTTTAAGAAACATTTAAACTTTTCTATTCTTACATCTTCTCTTAATGAGATTGCAGGATGCTCGTGACCTATGAGTATTGTCTTGGCTTTTTTGAGGATGTTTTTATTTGGAATTTTGTGACCGTGTGTTATTAAAACATCTTCAGCAAAGTAATAATCAACAACACTTATCTTTTTTTTCTTTGCAATGGGTCCAATTATTGTGTCATGATTGCCTTTAACTAATATAATATCATCACAGAATTTAGCTAAAAAATCCAATAACTTTAATGTCTCCCTCCACTCCTGCTCTGATATCCTGCCAAACTCATGCTTTACATCGCCATTTATTATTATTTTATCAATTTTTATTTTCTTTAGTTTAGAAAATATTTTACCTAATCTTTTAATCACATCTTTAAACTGAAATCTTGGAACCAAAATGCCCTGCCTGTTAAGTGCTTCCTCATAGCCAATATGGAAATCTGCAAAGACAAGAATCTTCTCCTGCTTAAGCAAAAGCCCCAAATCAACAATTTCTAAGTTTTGTATCATCTTTATTCCATCCTATGCTTTAGTCCGATCTTTGCCAGAGTCATCTGGTGCATTCTTCTGAGAAACTCCATCTTGTCTTCCATTCTCATGACATCCAAATGCCCCTGCATAACAAGATTAAGTGCAAATGGTGAGGGGATAGTTGTTATTATTTGCTTTACCCTGATTTTTTTATCTTCTATCTGCTTTAAAATAAGCTTTGCATTTTCAATATCCATCAAGTCCTGCAATACCTCGCGCCTTGCTTCTTTTAAAATAGAAAAATTAGTTGATATCCTTTTTACAGCACTCATTAATATCATCGACGAGACCTGCTGTCTTCCAACCCTCATTTTTCTTCCATTATAATTCTTTAATATCATTAAAGCCCTGGTTGCACAATGCCTGAATCTTCTTTTCAGAACCTCTGTCTTGTCAATTGCCATATGAAGCACAAGGTCAAGCTTATCAGACTTAAGAATCCTTAATGCCTTTAATCCGTTTATTCCTTTTTCAGATGCAATGTAAAAACCATTGTCGCTTATTCCTATCTCAACATCCCTGTGCTGGACACGTGAGATTGCAAAAGCAATTGCCCTTGACAGAACATCATTTACTCTTCGTCCATACAAGCTATGGAAAATGCAATACTTGCGTTTATCATCACTATATGACTCAATTAATAATTTTTTTACAGATGGAATCTCTGCATAAAAATACTGCTCCTGAAAATAGCTGTATATTGCATTAGCAGCATTAACATCAACATAAAGATATTTGTTAATAAACTCAATTATTTCTTCCTTGCTTTGTTTTTTCAAAAATTTTTCTTCCATATATCTCCTGAATCTTCCTATTTCCAATGCAAGGTCAAAACTTAAAGGCAGGCTTTCAGAAACCCACGAGGGAATTGTTGGCGGTCTGTTGACAGAAGAGCTTACATAAGCAACCATTCCTTTTGAATACAAAAATTCATATGTGCTTCCTCCAAGAACAAAAATATCTCCCCTTTTCATTTTTTCCAAAAAGGCCTCGTCTATCTTCCCGATAGTCTGCTCACCAACCTTTACAATAACAAAAGTTTCATCTGGTATTGTCCCGATGTTTGTCATGTATGTAACCCTTGCAAGCCTTCCACGCCTTCCAATCATCCCTGTTTCTTCATCGTGCCAGATTTTAGCATAGATATGCCTGTCCTCTAAAGAAATATATTTTCCACAGAGATAATCTATAACCTCTTTGAAATCAACTCTTTTTAAATCATGAAAACAATAACTTTTTTTTATTAACGAGAATAAGTCATTTATGTGTATTTTTTGTGCTATTGCAATGCCATAAATCTGCTGCGCAAGAACATCAAGGCAGTTTTCTGGAATATGAATTTTATCAATTTTTTCATCTATAGCTGATTTTAATAAAACAGCGCATTCAACTAAATCATCCCTATTAAGCACAATTATTCTTCCTTTTGATATGTCGTGCAGCTTGTGGCCAGACCTACCGCATCTCTGCAAAGCGCGCGCAACAGATTTTGGAGAGCCGAGAAGTATAACCAAATCAATATAGCCAATATCTATGCCTAATTCAAGAGAAGTGCTTGAGACAACTACCTTTAGCTTGCCCTCTCTTAGTTTGTTTTCAACATCATGCCTGTGAGTTTTTGACAAAGAGCCATGGTGGGCTCCGATATTTTCACTGTAATTCTTTGGAAAACTGTCCTTAAGATGGTCAACAACCCTTTCAGTAGCAGCCCTTGTATTTGTAAAAATAAGAGTTGTTTTGTGATCCTGTATTAATTTATCAATAAGATTGTACATTGCATCCTGCATTTTCTCATGGCTTGTGTTTATTAAATCAGAAACAGGGCTTAAAACCTTTAAGTTCATTTTTTTTATGAACTGAACATTGATAATCTTGCAGTCTCTTGGCTTTTCATTTTCAAACCCAACAAGAAATTTCGCAATCTCTTCTAAAGGGCTTATTGTTGCACTCAATCCAACTCTGCATATATGCTGTGAAAGCCTTTGAAGCCTTTCCATGCTTAATGACAAATGAATCCCTCTTTTGTTATCTGCTAATGCATGTATCTCATCAACAATGCACCAATCAATATTTCTTAATAACTCCCTGAATTTTATTGTAGATAGCAAAATAGCTAATGATTCTGGTGTTGTTATAAGAATATGTGGCGGATTTTTAAGCATCTTTGACCTTTCTGATTGGGTTGTATCACCGGTTCTTACAGCAACTTTGATGCCTAACTTTTTCCCTGCAATTTCCTCTATCTGCTTTAATGGCTCTTTAAGGTTTACTTCAATGTCATAATTTAATGCTTTTAATGGTGAGATATAAACACAATAAATTTTGTCTTCTAAAATTCCTTTTTCAGCAGAATCAACAAGCTCATTTAGTATTGATAAAAAAGCAGTCAGTGTTTTTGTTGCCCCTGTTGGAGCTGATATAAGAACATTAGAGCGGGAATGAACTTCCATTATCCCATAAAGCTGCGGAAGGGAAAACTCCTTAAATCGGGAAAAGAACCACTTCTTTACAAGAGGATTCATTATATTGATTATTTCCTTTTCAGTATTTGGCTTTTCCTTTACTTCAATCATGGCATCAGAAATAGCTTATATGCTTATAAAACTTATCATCGTGATTGTTGTTAGTTTCCCCGCAGAGTTGTTCGAAGAACAAAGTTTTAATATTTGAGATGTAGAATTTGAAAAAAGTCCTCTAACTGTTTTTTTCAAAAGTATTATAAAGTTTATTTATAACCTATTGTAACATGTTAATAAGTATTGATGATAAGGCTATTAAGATTGTTCAAGATATGGATAAATCTATTTCTGTTATGTACAATGTTGGAAAATGGCTTGATGAATCTGGTAAAAAACCTTCAAAGTGGTGGAAACCAGAAAATTTAAATCGTGATTTTTTATTGCAATATGCTAAAACTGATGAATTCTACGTTGTTTTAGTAAATGGAAAAAAAGCCGCTGCTGCAATTCTCCAATTTAATCAAAATAGTCAGGATTGGAAGTGTATTGATAAAAATGAATTAGTACCTGCATTATATATTCATTGGTTATGCGTTGCTCGTCAATATTCTGGTAGGGGATTACCTAAAGTGATTGTAGATTTTGCAGAGCAACAAGCAATTAATAAGGGCATTCGTTTTTTACGTGTAGATACTAATGCTCAGGAAATGAAATTAAGAAAAATATATGAAAATTTAGGTTTTGATTTGATTTCCATTGAACAAGAAGATTATCGTCAAACTGCTTTTTATCAAAAAAAGGTCAAATAATTTATTAGGTGGCTTTTTCTTTTCTCAAATATTAAAATTGAAACTAATAGATATTAAAGAAAAATTTAAAATAAAGTATACATAGAATTACTTTCTTGCTTTTTCTACTTTGCCATGGAGTAGGGCATCTAATGACTGGTCATTAACCTTTTTTACGCACCATCTGACTCCGCCGATGTCTCCCTTTGCCCGGCCCATCTTTCCGCCAATGCACTCTATCATTACCTCATCATGCTCATCAACAAGCTTTGTTGCGCCATCGCCTGGCAGGAATGCAGTAACCTGCTTGCCGTTCTTTATCAGCTGAACCCTTACACATTTTCTCATTGCAGAGTTTGGCTGCTTTGCCTCTAACTGAACCTTTTCCAAAACAATTCCCTTTGCCTGTGATGACCCGCCTAAAGGATCAGATTTTTTCTTGAGATTAAGAGTCCTGCGAGTGTATTTCTTGCTGTTCCACCTAAAGGTATGCCTTCTCTTCTTAAGCTTTTTTCCAGCATTTATTCCAGATGATTTTTTTGCCATATTAAATAACCTTTATTTCCTTTATGTCAAAATACCTGTTGACAATCTCTTCATAATTTCTTAGGTTTTGCCCGTTTCTTCCTATTAAAAGGCCTTTTGTTTTGGTATCTGGCCCGACAATTGTGACAATCTTCTCATCAATTTTTATCTCCTTTGCCTTCAAAGGATTGATAAGGTTTGCAATAAATATTTCAAGATGGGGATTGAATTCTACTATTTTAATCTTTCTATTTAATTTTTCTTTGATATTCTTTACATTAACCCCTTTTTTGCCAATTGCCTTTGCTATCTGGTTTTCTTCAACCACAAAGACCAGGAGTGAATTTTTATCAATAAAGCAGTCCTTTAGCCTTGTATTTGTCAGGCTCTCAAAAAAAGACATAAACTTCATCAGATTTAAGTCATACTTTATCTTCATTGTTATTCCTTTAGCACACCAAGCATAGAGATAGAATATTGCTTTTTGCAGGTTACACCTAATTCATCATTTGGCTGATTTAAAATTATAACTGGAATTTTTAAAAGCTTGGAATAATATTCCAGCTCCTTTTTTGAAATTGCATTGCAGTTTGATGCAATATAAATTTTTTCAAGCTTGTTAAGCTTTAAATTCTTCATTACAACCTTTGTTCCAATAATAATCTTCCTTGTTTTTAAGTCTTTTTTTATGTCACTTAATGCTTGTTTTTTAGCCATTTTAACTCCTTTTAACCTTTGTTACCAGGCCAGGCAATCCTGTTCCAACAGGAACTGGCTGATTGAGCATAACATTTTCAACAACTGAACTAAGGTTATCGACCTCGCCAATAAGACTTGCATTAAAGATATGCTTTAGTGGTGTTTCAAAAGATGCCCTTGCAAGAACACTTGCCTTTTCCTTTACAACACCATACCTTGTTACGCCTTTTATTGTGCCAGTGGCACACATTGTGTCAGCAACAAGCATAAGGTGCCTTATATCAACATTTAACCCCTGGTTTTCTATAACCTTGTATACCTCATTGATTATTGCCTGCCTTGCTGCTTCTATTCCAAGAACATTTGATATCTCAAAAATATTATTTGATATTATCCTTATTTTATCAACAAAATCAAACTCTAAAACCTTTTTGAGGTTTGTTCCTGCTGTTATTATCAGAAATTCACTTCCTTTCTTTATTGGAAGCACTTGTGTTATTCCCTTGATTCCCTGGACATATATATCCTTGATTTTTTCTTTTATCTTAAACAGCTGGTTAAGTTCTTTTTCCTTTTCATTAAGTTTTAGTGTAATAATATTTCCTTTTTTTGAAAGAGCAAGTTCCTTTAAACTAGTTTTTATGCTTTTCTGGATTACAGGGTATTCAAGCCCTATGCTCTTCATCTTGTCTTCATCAAACACTATTTCAATTTTTGATTCAGCTATGTTTACCATGAATTCAGAAACAACCTCATTAAGTTTTGTTTCCTTTATTGATAAAGCAAGCTTCTTTATATTCTTGCCTTGGCTATATGGTTTTTTCAGGTAAATTTCCATCATTGGAGTTTGTAATATTTTCTTGCCATCCAATATCTCGATGATTCTTGGAAGTCCCATCGTAACATTCATTTCTGCAACACCTGCAAAGTGGAATGTATTTAAAGTCATCTGGGTTCCTGGCTCTCCAATAGACTCTGCAGCAACAATCCCCACAGACTCTCCTGGCTGGACTAACATATTATTATATTCAATAAGTGTTTTTTCAAATATCTTTTTTAGTTTTGCCTCACTCATACTTTTAGGCATATTCTCTTTAAGATCATTAATTACTTTCAAAGGAAGTTTTCCTTCATATTTCTTAAATAATTTATTCATCAAATTTCACCAATTATTATTTTATAGAGTTAATAATATTTTTTACATCAACTATCCCGCCATCAGACTTTGAAACATCTATTCTATCTTCTCCATAACTAAACTGTACAATCTTTCTGCTTGAGTCCCTAACTGTATTATCATATTCAACCTTCAAATCCTGCAATGCATTTGCCAATCTTCTATATAAATAACCAGATTTAGGTGTTCTTAATGCAGTATCCATTAAGCTGTCTCTTCCAGTCATTGATGCAAAAAAGAACTCCTTTGGATTTAGCCCTTTCTTGAATCCATCTGCTATAAAACCGTGTGCTGCAGGACTTAAGTCTCCCTTCTTAAAACAGGATAATGTCCTTTTATTATAACCCTTATCTATTCTTTTACCCCTCATAGCCTGCTGGCCAACACAGGCAGCCATCTGTGCCAGATTAAGCAGATTACCCCTGGCACCCGAATCTGCCATTATCATCATATGTGTTTCCTTATTTGAATAATCAGAGACAATATTTCCTGTTTCATTTCTTGCCTTGTTTAATAATTCCAGTATCTTCAGTTCAAGTGTTTCCTTTAATGTCCTGCCGGGAAATGCCTGCAGTGAACCCTTATGATATTCTTTAATTAATGCTTCAACATTTTCTCTTGCTTTTATGAGTGTTTCATTTATTTTATTTATTGCTTCTTGTGGAAGGTCTGCATCTGATATCCCTATTGTGAACCCCCTTTTAAGAAGGACTGCAGTTCCAAGCTTAAACATTTCTGCTATCATTTCTATTGCTTTTTCCTCTCCATATTTCTTATGTATATTTCTGAGCATCAATCCCTTGCCGCCGCCAATGTTTGCACTGTCAATAACACCATTAGTAAGATTCCCATCTTTTATTATAACTTCTTCATTGCCTGATTTTGATTTTCCAATAAAATTGAAATCATCGGGAATCAAAACACTGAATATTTCTTTTCCGCTTACAAACTCTTTTTTTCTTAATTTTGAAAAATCTGTTATGCCAGCTGATAATAATAAATCAATAGCGTCCCTTCTTGAATACCTTCCCTCTTTTGTAAGAAGGTAATTTCCAGCTACAGCATCCTGTATACAGCCAATAATGCTTAAGCCATACCTTGGTGAAATTAATTGAGTCTGAACCATCATAAGTGTCTCAGCCTCTGCCATTGCTTCCTCTGTTTGTGGTATATGCAGATTCATCTCATCTCCGTCAAAGTCTGCATTGTAAGGATGGCAGACAGTTGGATTCATTCTCAGGGTTTTTCCAGGCAGCACCCTGACTTTATGGCACATCATAGACATCCTGTGCAAAGATGGCTGCCTGTTGAATATTGCTATATCCCCATCTTTTAAATGCCTTTCAATTATATATCCTGGCTGGATTTCTTCCAGTAATTGTTCTCTTGTTTCATCAGTTATTTTCTTCTTCTTTCCATCAGGTCTTGCTATATAGTTTGCTCCTGGGTAGTTGCCTGGGCCTCTCTCAACAAATCCTTTGAGATATTTTATATTCCAATCATTAACCCTTTCAGGGATTGTAAGCTTCATAGCCATAATCTTAGGAACACCAACCTCATTTAAGTCAAGCATTGGATCAGGGCTTATTACTGTTCTTGCTGAAAAATTAGTTCTCTTGCCTGCAAGGTTATGCCTTATTCTTCCCTGCTTGCTTTTTATTCTTTCTGTTATTGTCTTTAATGGGTCACCAGAACGATGCCTTGCAGGTGGCAGTTGAGCAACATTATTATCAAAGAATGTTGTAATATGATATTGCAATAAATCCCATAAATCTTCTATTATAATTTCCGGTGCACCTGCATTTATATTTTCAAATAACCTTTGGTTTATTCTTACAATATCGCCTAACTTATGGGTTAAGTCATCCTCACTTCTCTCACCACTTTCTAAGGTAATAGAAGGCCTCATTGTTACAGGTGGAATTGCCATTATCGTCAAAACCATCCACTCCGGCCTTACTGATTTTGGGTCTAAGCCAAATACTTCACAATCATCATCAGTTATCTTTTCAAGCCTTGTCCTGATTTCTATAGGAGATATTCTCTTTTCATTCTCAAGAAATGTTGTTGGCTTTTCCAGTGTTATCTTTTGCTGCCTGCTCTTGCAGTAAGGGCATTTATTTACTGTCTTTAAGCCTCTGATTGTCTCCTTAATCTTCAACCTTCTTTCTTCAGGACCGCATTCAATTTCAACATTTTTCAGTTCATCCATGCATTTCTCAATCTTATTCTTTGGGATGAGTATCCTGCCGCACTCCCTGCATGTACACCTCAATAAATCATATATAACACTAATAAACTTAATATGCATTACTGGTCTTGCCAATGATATGTAACCAAAATGTCCTGGACATTCCTTGAGCTTTGCACCGCATGTCTTGCATTTCAGGCCTGGGTCTATAACACCAAGTCTTGCGTCCATTAAGCCGCCATCAACAGGATAGCCCTCTTTATCATAAAGCTCTGGAGTCACTATCTTGGCAGAAGCCATTTTCTTTACTATCTTTGGGCTTAGAATACTAAAAATAATACTCTCAACTTTCTTAAAAACCGGTATATCATTATTTTCCATTTTCAATATTTATTTTTTAAAACTAATTTTGGATGTATTGTTAGTGATTTTAGCTCATCAAGCAGCAGCTTGAATGCATAACTTATCTCAATAAAATTTATTTCAACATTATCACCGCATACAGGACAGAATAACCTGTTTTTGAATTTATCATGGACAGCTACCATGCCACATTCTTCACAGATAGGAATTACTGTTCTGTCTGCATCAAATCTTTCTTTTAACAGCAGAGATGCACCATGTGCAACAAATGTATCCTTTTCCATCTCTCCTAAACGCAGGCCACCCTCTTTTGCTCTTCCCTCTGTTGGCTGTCTTGTCAAGAGCTGTATTGGGCCCCTTGCCCTTGCATGTATCTTATTAGCAACCATATGCTTTAATTTCATATAATATATATCCCCGATGAAAATCTTTACCTCAAACTGCTCTCCTGTAATCCCATTATACATTGTTTCAAAACCATCTTCCCTGAAACCAAGGGACAGAAGTTCCTTTCTTAGTTTTTCTTCTGGCTCAACATCAAACAATGTTCCATCTATATACCTTGATGATAATGCACCAACCTTTCCGCCAATTAATTCTATAAGATGGGAAATAGTCATTCTCGATGGAATTCCCTGAGGTGAAAATATAAGGTCTGGTATAATTCCAGATGCTGTGAAAGGCAGGTCTGCCTGGTCAACTATTAATCCTACAACACCTTTCTGGCCATGCCTTGATGTAAACTTATCGCCAAGTTCTGGAATTCTTTGATCCCTGATCTTTGCTTGGACTAGCCTGTTTCCTTCATCACTTTCAGTTATTAGTACAAAGTCAATAATTCCTTCTTCTCCATGTTTTAATGCTACAGAGCTTTCACGCCTGCTGCTTGGTGCAAGGTTATACTGGTCCATTGAGCTCAGAAATCTTGGTGGGCTTGTCTTGCCAATAATAACATCATCTTCTTTAACCTTTGATTCTGGTGATATAATTCCGTCTTTCTCTAAAAACCTGTAATCCTTTTCACTTTTGTATCCTTTTACATCCTTATCAGGGATTGATATTTCATCAGTAAGTCCGCCGGAATATCTTAATTCCTCAGCTATAGCAGGCCTGTAATATGTTGATCTTCCAAGGCCGCGATCAATTGATGCCTTATTTATAACAACTGCATCCTCAACATTATAGCCCTTGTAGCTCATAACTGCAACCACCATATTCTGTCCTGATGGATGCTTATTATAATTTGAGACTTCATGCATCACTGACTGGACTATTGGTATTTGTGGTGTCTGAAGTATATTAACATCCATATCCATCCTTATTGGGAAGTTTATTGCATACATCCCAAGCGCCTGTTTCTGATTTTTAGAGCCAATGCTTATTCTTGCACCAGGGCTGAAATTTGCATAAGGCACTAATGATGTGCACAAGCCAACCATAGACAATAGAGTAAGCTCCAAATGAGTGTGCTCTTTTGTTAACTCATCTCTGGAAAATGCAATAAAGGCATTTTCTTCTTCAGCTGCATCAAGGTATTCAATAACCCCCTGCTTTATAAGACCAGAAAATAAAATCTCATTTTTTTGCAGTTTTTTAACATGATCTTCTGTTAAAAGTGATTGCCCATTTTTTATAACAATTAATGGCCTTCTAAGTCTGCCTTTACCATCATTTATTTGTATGTTATCTATTGCTTTATCATAATATATATTCAAATTATCTGAAATGCCTCCTTTTCTTCTCTCACTCTTTACATTTTCAGTAAATTCAGCAGGATTTTCCACTGCTCCAATAAACTTTCCATTTAGATATACTTCACTCATTTTATTTTAATACCTTTAGGCCAAGGCCTTTTAATGATTTTATTGTTTCTTCTTCTTTAGCATCCTGTGATATGCTTGCAAGTAATGCAAGGTTTTTCTTAAGCCCTATGTTAGTTCCTTCAGGCGTCTCAACAGGGCATAACCTTCCTAAGTGAGTGCTATGAAGTTCTCTTGCAGCAAAGTTTTCCTGTGTTGCTGACAAAGGGCTTACAACTCTCTGTAAATGGGACATCATATCCAAAAAATTAAGCCGTTGTATCCTCTGGCTTACACCTTTTCTTCCTCCAACCCAATTGCCTGTTGCCATAGATGAATAAATTCTTGATGTCAACAACTTCTCCCTTATAATCACTTTTATGGATGGGAATTTTCCTCTTTTTACAATTCTCTGGAAATTATATAAAAGGTCATTTATCAATATATTAAGATTGACTCTTATCAGGTCTGCCAATAAATCCCCACTCATCTTGACTTTTTTATTCATATAGTGGTCCTTGTCATCAACTTGTATTTCTCCCCTGGAAACCCTTATGAATTTCTTTATCATCTTGCATAAGTTATGGGCTTTCTTTAGTCTGTCTTTTTCACTGATGCCTATGTGTGGCATTAGGTATTTATCTATAACCTCTTTTGTTCTTTCAATCCTTATATCTTTTGATTGAGTTATGCCTGATTTTTTTGCTATATAATCAATTGCGTCTTCCTGTGTTTTAATATCCACACCCTCATATAAATTTACAATCATTTCATCATAATTATCTTCTGAAACAGCCCTCATTATGTCTTCATCTTTCATAAGGACAAGTGCCTTAATTACAATAACAATAGGTATTCTCTTAATCCTTGTAAAGCTTAAGTAGATTATTCCATCTTTCATTCTCTCAATTGTGTGAGGTATCTTGAAAGAGCCTCTTTCTGAGAAGAGCTTTCCAACATATTTGCTTGGACCTGTTTTTGTTTTTTCAACCAAGAGCCTGTTTGAAGCAAGATCCTCTATGTTAACAAGCACTTTCTCGCTTCCATTTATTATAAAATATCCTCCTGGGTCATCAGGATCTTCCCCCTTATCTATTAATCCTTCTCTGTCTAGCTTATTAAGATGACAGTATTTTGATTTAAGCATTACCGGAAGATTACTTATTTGTACCTTGACTGATTCCCTTTTTTGTCCGTTAACATGTGCTGACACCTCAAGAAACATGGGAGCAGCATAGGTTATTTTTCTTAATCTTGCTTCTGAAGGAAATATATCCCTTTTTGAGCCATCTGCTTCAGTTATCTCTGGCTTTGTAATCCATATTTTGTCAAACTTTATTTTATAGGTATCAACATTAGGTGGAATAATTGTTGGTTCCACTTCTTTGTTTTCATTAACTATTTTTTGCAGTTCAACATCTACAAAGTTATTGAAGGATTCAATGTCAGATGCAATAATACTATGCTCCTGAAAATATT
>Ga0268278_1001633_pt1 | contig 12774 bp, 13 predicted proteins | sample saktaG_3_FD_190135 | JGI IMG/M metagenome (GOLD analysis project Ga0268278, IMG submission 190135) | Saline water microbial communities from Sakinaw Lake, British Columbia, Canada - sak_2010_1_5_55m | ecosystem: Environmental > Aquatic > Non-marine Saline and Alkaline > Saline ... | reverse complement strand
GGTAAGGCCAAACTCCCGCACCCCAGTCCAGCGTCCCCAGGCAGGCATCGGTGCTGATGTGATACGACTTCAGTTTTTTATCGCCGCCCTCTGTGGTTTCGTCCCAACCATACTCGATGGTGCCTTCGGCGGGCATGCAGTTGACCTTGCGTGTGTAATAGAAACGCCTGTTCTCATAAGGGAACACATTGACCACCGATTCATGCCCTTCCTTTAAAAACAGCTTGACATCAGCCTTCAGCCCGGACCCGGCGAAGCCGGGCCAATCGACTTCCAGCCTGCGCCGGTTATCATCCGGTATATGAAAACGGAGGTACATGCTGCCTTTTTCGTAGCGGCAGTCGCCGGACGTGCTGTTGCGCGGAAGGACGATACCGCTGCCGAAGGGAATGCTCAGTGTCTGCTCGTGGTACTGCCCCGTGTTGAAATCCAGCACGTAGGCGAAGACAGGCCCCAGGTAGCCGACGTGGCTGAGGGTGAACGAGAAAAAATGTGTGGGCGTCGTGATGCCGAAGTACTGCCAGCGCTTGATACGCAGCGGCTGCAGGAACTTCAAGGCGTAGATATTGACGTTTTCGAGATTGGCATCCAGCAGAGGCTGACGCGCCCAGCCGTAATCGGCCAGGTTGCCCTGATCATCCAGCAAAGGCCCGCTTTTGGTTATCTCTTTCATGCCTGATCCTCCTCTGTTGCTGCCATTTAAGGCAGCCTATTAAAATCACTTTCCCAACTGCTCCGCCCTCCTGACCATGGCCCCCATGCACCTTATAGCATTGTCCGGCATGGCAAAGGTGGGTAGGCCGTCTATGGCCGCCAGGATAAGGCCGTCCAGCTGGTCCGGCGGGTTGGCAGGGATCAGTACTATGGGCTTCTTGAGGCGGTCGCGCAGCTCTATCAGCTTCTGCCGGAACCAGGCATCCTGCAAAAATGCATAGGTGATCACAAGGCAGGCATCCACATGTGGCATTATCATCTCCAGGCAGTCGACGTACACCCGGGCGGCCCCGCCGATGGGCGCCCAGACAAGGTCAACCGGGTTCCTGCGGTTGTTGGACGGCGGCACCTTGTCTTTGAGATACTCCGCCAGTTTACGCTGGAGATCTTCGGGGAACTGCCTGATATTGAGACCCTCCCTGGCGCAGGCGTCTGACGAGGCCACAGCGCCACCGCCGGCTTCAATCAACAACCCCACATCCCTGCCCGGCGGCAGAACGGGGCAGCTGAAGGCCACGGCCAGCTCGATGATATCCTCCATGCCATAGGCGGGGATAATACCCGACTGACGGCACATGGCCTGGAATACCTGGTAACTGCCTGCCATTGAGCCGGTATGTGAGGCGGCCGACCTGGCCCCCATCTCGGAGCTGCCGCCCTTCCAGATAATCACGGGCTTATGCGGACATATCTCCCTCGCCAGCTTCACAAACAGCTCCGGATTCTTCAAACCCTCGATATAAGCCGTGATGACCTTCGTATCAGGATCATTGCCCCAGTAGGCTATGAAATCTTCCAGTGTAAGGTCACTCTGGTTGCCGATGCTGATGACGCCGCTGAAGCGAAGACCCCGGGCGCTGCCCAGGCGAAGCATGATCTCGGCTACCCAGCCGCTCTGTCCCACGAAGCCTACGCCGCCTGGGTCGAGCGGCATCCTGGCATAGGGGACGACCGTGTTCACGCGTCCCTTCGAGGTGAAAATGCCCATGCAGTTGGGACCGATCACCCTCACACCACCCTGGCGGGCGATGGCCACCATCCTTTTCTCAGCCTCCTTCCCCTCAGATCCCATCTCGCTGAAGCCCACGGCATGCACCACGGCGAACTTAACCCGCTTGTGGGCGCAGTCCTCCATGGCAGCAGGAATAGCTTGGGCCGGCACGGCCAGCACGGCTAGGTCGACCTCCCCGGGTATAGCAGACAGGTCAGGATAGCACTTCAGCCCCACGATTTCGTTTTCCCTGCGGTTGATGGGATAGATAGCTCCGGCATAGCTGTCCTTGAGCATGCTGTTGATAAACATGCCGCCTGATTTCCACTCATCCTTCGATGCCCCCACTATGGCCACCGAACGAGGCTGGAAAAGGTACTTTAAGTCCGGCGCAGCGTAACTGGTCATTAATTGCCTCCTCTGATCATCGGGGAACCGGGGCCTCGCGTGCATCACCGATATATGATATGGGGCTAATTATCTTATGGGCTTCGCCCCTGTGTCAAAGCCCCGCATATTGTGTTATATTACTATCGCTGCATCCGGGGTCACGGGTTATTCTGAATCGAGGAGGAAAACCATGGCATATGAGACTATTACATACCAGGCCAGTGGAGGCATAGGCAGGATCACATTCAACCGCCCGCAGGTAATGAACGCCATCACTCCCGGCATGCTGAAAGAGCTTAAAGCTGCCGTGTTAGAAGCAGGCAAAGACGGGAATGTACGGGTCATCGTCCTGACCGGCGCCGGCAGGGCCTTCAGTGCCGGGGTTGACCTCAAAGCCATGGGCGACGCAAAGCTGGTAAACGGCAAGGTTGGCGACTTTCTCGACGTGCCGGCCCGTGAATTAATAGTCACCATACGGTCTGTACCCAAGGCAGTGATCTGCCTGGTCAATGGGTTCTGCTTCACGGGTGCAGTGGAGATCATGCTGGCCTGCGATATCGTGATCGCGTCGGAGAATGCCAAGATAGGAGATACGCATGCCAAGTGGGGCCTGCGGCCGACCTGGGGTATGAGCGCACGCCTGCCTCGCAGGGTTGGTTACCTCAAGGCCAGGGAACTCTCGTTTACGGCCGAGGCTATTACAGGCAAGGAGGCCGAGCGTATCGGGCTTATCAACATGGCGGTCCCCGCAGACAGTTTGGAAGAAACCCTGCAGACTATGGCAAAGAAGATAATGGGCAACAGCGCCCAGTCCATCGCAGCCTACAAGCAACTCTACAATGCCAATGAGAGCCTGGGGCTGGACAAGAGCCTCGACCTGGAATTCGTCAGCGATTTCGAGATCACCGACAGCCTGGAACGGCTGGCAGCCTTTATAAAATAACACCGCGGGACCCGGGCGATAGCAACCTTGACTGATCAGTAGTCTGAATATAAACTTAGCGCAAGCGCATTCAGGGGAGGTACATTCATGTCTTCTGCAAGTAAGCATCACGGCTGGCGCACGGCCGTTATTATCTGCGTCGTTATCCTGCTTATCATAATCACACCCCTTTCGCTTTATGCCACGGCGGACATCGAGACCAAGGACCTGGACGATGCAGCCCGCACTCAAGCGGGCGGTTCATACATTAAACTGCCTGAAGGCGTAACGCACTATGAGTTGACCGGGCCCGAGGATGGCCAGGTAGTGGTCATGCTGCACGGCGCCACCATACCCATGTACCTGTGGGACGCGCAGGTCGAAGCCCTGACCGCAGCCGGCTACCGGGTTCTGCGCTATGACATGTACGGGAGGGGCTACTCGGGCAGGCCGGAAGGGAACTACAGCCAGGCGTTTTTCCGCAAACAGCTGGCAGACCTGCTTGATGCGCTCAAGATAAAGCAGCCCGTGGACATTGTGGGCGTCTCCATGGGCGGAGCCCTGGCAGTGGACTTTACGGCCAGCTACCCAGACCGGGTCAAGGACCTGGTGCTGATTGCACCGATGATCAACTCGATCGCGAACGACACCAACTTCAAGTTGATGAGGATACCCGTGCTGGGAGAGTTCCTCACACGGCTGATAGCCGTCAAGGTCATGTCGGACCGGGCGGCCCAACTCATGCAGAAATCACCCAAAGCTGCAGAGTACGCCAGGCAGTTCAATGACCAGACCCAGTTCAAAGGCTTCGAGAAGGCATCGCTGGCCGCGGCCCGCAGCGATGCATGGGCTGACTATACGGCGGATTACGAGGCTGTGGGCAAGCAGGGCCACAACGTGCTGCTTATCTGGGGCACGGCAGACAACGATATCACACCGCAGATGGTACAGGCCATGCAGATGACTATTCCAAATGTCCAATTCAAGCAGCTTGACGGCATCGGACACGATCCCCAGGTGGAAGTGCCCGGCCGGGTCAACAGCCTGATACTGGACTTTTTAAAGCAGCAATAATTTAAAGGAGGTCCCAAATGCCTGAAAAGAAATTCAAGTACCTGAGCAAGGAGTGGGCGGACGAGGTCTGCAGGAGGTGCAAGAAAACCCTTACACCAGAGAAAATGAAGAACATCACCTCCTCGATGCTGACCATTTACAATAAGTGCCCGGACGGCAAGACCAGGGCCGTCTATTACAAGCTCGTGAACGGGGTGGTTGAAAACGTCTCTATCGTCGAGGGCACACTGCCCAAGGCCGAGTTTTCCATTACGTCTGATTACGAAGTTTTCGCCAAAATCTCAAGGGCTGAGCTTAAGGCGCGCGCCGCTCTCATGTCAGGCAAGATGCTGCTCAAAGGCAACCTGGTCAAGGCCCTGACACTGTCTCCCACTGTCGACAGGTTGAATGAAGTCATCGCCACCGTGCCAACGGATTATTAAAAGCTGGAGGACAGATTAATGCCGAAAAAGAAACTGGCCAAGGATGATCCTTATTTCGTTGATAATCCCAAGAGAGTCAAGGCTGTACAAAAGGAGATGGCCAAGCAGGGCATCGACGTTTACCTGGGCTCACGCCTGCGCACCATGTCATGGATACTCGACGCCTTCTGTCCCTGGCGTACATACATAGTTATACCGCCAGAGGGGCTGCCCACCGCGGTCACCTTCGTCATCGATGCCGCGCGCGTGGCCGACGACTCCTGGCTGGACGAGGACCACGTACTGGGCTACGGACCCATGGGCGGCCAGGACCAGGTGTCAGTTCTGAGCATGTTGATGAAGCCTTATCTTAAGGGTGGAAAGGGCGTTATCGGCATGGAGACCGGCATGGGCAACTACCTGCCCGAGGGGCACCTGACCCTCTTCGAGTTCGTCATGCTCAAGGCTGCGCTACCCAAAGCCACATTCAAGAATGCCCATGACATCATAGACAGACTCTCTCTTATCAAGGACGAGGGCACCATCAACCGCTTCCGCGAGGCTTCGCGCATCGTTGACGTGGGACACAAGGCTGTATACGCCGTCATCAAGGACGGCGGCTTCCAGAAGATGACGGAGACCGAGGTGGGCGGCCTGGCGGCTTACGCCATGCGCAAGGCCGGCAGCGAGTGGGAGTGGTCGTTTACGGGCGGCAACGAGATCGCCTCCGGCTACAGGTCAGGCCTGGCGGCCGGCGCCTGCACACCGGCCAGCAGGAGAAAGCTCAAGGCAGGCGACCCCCTGATGGTGGACCTGCACGCCATGTTCAGGCTGGGCCTGGGCGACCATTCACACAACTATTTCCTGGGCAAGGCCACCAAGCGGCAGCTATGGCACGCCAAGAACTTCGTGGACCTCATGAAGCAGGTGCTGATCACCTACAAAGCCGGCATATCCCCCACCAGGCTGGCGGACGAGATGCTGGCATTTGCCGAGGAGAGGGGTTTCCAGGATTACCTGGTTCCCGGGTTCGAGCACGGCATCGGCATGATGGGCGACGAGTGGCGCATCGGCCTCAACGACGGCCCCTTCCAGTACTGGACCAACCCCGAGCATGTCTACCGCAAGAACGAGATGCTGATCTGCGCCGTACAATACGCCTGCCCCGAGGAGAACATCGGCTTCCGCTACGAGAATCCCATACTGATTAAAGAGAAGAACTGCGAGGCCATGTCCAAGTTCCCCCTGAGCATCAACGTAGTTTAGTAGATATTAAATGTAGGGGCGTACCTTCAGGTGCGCCCCTACAGAATCTCAACCTGCTATTTAAACTCGCTTCGGCCTATAGTCGTCAGGACGATAGCCGCTACTCCCAGCACAAAACCCCAGAAGAAAAAAGTGAAACTGCAGAAAAACGCGGCGATCGAGCCGGCCAGGGCGAAACCCCATGATTTCTTGACGATATTTGATATGCCGCCCGCCACCGCCAGTACCGCCAGTATGATGATGGGGATAGAGATGCTGAACAAGACGGTAGCCACCCAGGATGGGATATCCGGTATAACACTGCTTATCCCTCCCATGATAAAAAGGACCAATACGACGCATAAAGCCCATACACCGGCAATTATATCCAGGATACCTGCCGCAGTTGACTGCCATGTGCTTTGCATAGGTTCACCTCCTGCCAGATTATTGGTCTTAAATATTATAACTGTAAAGCGCGCCGATTACTTCTTTTTCCTGAACGGTGAGTAAAGCTCCTCGTCCTTTCTCAATTCTACGATCCTGTCGCGCAGCAGGGCGGCTTTCTCGAACTCGAGGTTCCGGGCCGCTTTTTTCATCTGGGCTTCAAAGTCCTTTATCAACCTGGCGACCTCGTCCGGCGCCACGTGACTGGCCTCGTATTTGCCCCTGCCCTCCGCCACCACCCTGACGCGTTCCGTGATGTCCTTAATCGCCTTCTTGATGCCCTGCGGCGTGATGCCATGTTCCTTATTGAAGTTTTCCTGTATCTTGCGCCTGCGGTATACCTCTTTGACGGCATTTTCCATGGATCCGGTCAGTTTATCGGCGTACAGGATAACGTGGCCGTCAACATGCCTGGCTGCCCTGCCCATGGTCTGGATCAGCGAATCCCTGGACCTCAGGTACCCCTCCTTGTCCGCATCCAGTATCGCAACCAGGCTTACTTCCGGCAGGTCAAGCCCCTCGCGCAGCAGGTTGATACCCACCACCACGTCGTAAACTCCCAGGCGCAGGTCACGCAATATCTCAACGCGTTCGAGCGTATCGACCTCCGAATGCAGGTAGTGTGTTTTAACATCCATTTCCCTCAGGTAATCGGCCAGCTCTTCGGCCATCTTCTTGGTAAGCGTTGTCACCAGGCAGCGCTCCCCTTTGCCCACGCGTGTCTTTATCTCGTGGATAAGGTCGTCGATCTGCCCCTTTGTAGGCTTGATCTCGATGGTCGGCTCCAGCAGTCCGGTCGGCCGCACCAGTTGCTCGACCACCTGCTGGCTGTTCCCGTGTTCGTACGGCCCTGGTGTGGCCGACACGTAGACCGCCTGACTGATCAGCTTCTCGAATTCGGGGAAGTTAAGGGGGCGGTTATCCAGCGCCGAGGGAAGCCGGAAACCATAGTCGATCAGGGTCTTCTTGCGGCTCATGTCACCGCCGTACATGCCGCGCACCTGGGGCAGAGTCATGTGCGACTCATCGACGAACAGGATAAAATCCTGGGGGAAATAATTTATCAGTGTCCAGGGCGGGCTGCCCGGCGGCCGCCGCTGCAGGTGTCGCGAGTAATTCTCAACGCCGCTGCAGTAGCCCAGTTGCGTCAGCATCTCGATATCGTAATTAGTGCGCTGCTCGATGCGCGCCGCCTCCAGCAGCTTACCCTGCCTGTTGAATTCCTCCACCCGCTCAGCCATCTCGGCTTTAATATCCGCGATGGCCGGCTCCAGCTTTTCGGGCGACGTTACAAAATGCTTGGCCGGGAAGATATCCACCGACTCTTTCTCGGCCAGCAGTTCACCTGTAAGGCTGTCCACCTCTATGATCCGCTCGACAGTGTCCCCCCAGAACTCTATGCGGATAGCGATCTCCTCGTACGAGGGTAGTATCTCGAGGGTATCACCGCGGATGCGGAACCTGCCCCGCTGGAAATCGAAGTCGTTCCTTTCATACTGCATGTCGACAAAGCGCCGCACCAGCTTGTTGCGCTCGATCTTCTGCCCTTTTGCCACATTGACAACGAAGCCCTGGTACTCCTCGGGCTCACCCAGCGAGTAGATGCAGGATACCGAGGCCACGATCAGCACGTCGCGCCTGGTTAAAAGAGCCCGCGTGGCGGCGTGGCGCAGCTTATCGATCTCCTCATTTACATCTGTGTCTTTCTCTATATATGTGTCGGTCCTGGGTATGTATGCCTCGGGCTGATAGTAGTCGTAATAGCTGACAAAATACTCCACGGCGTTTTCCGGGAAAAACTCCTTAAATTCCGTGGCGAGCTGGGCCGCCAGCGTCTTGTTGTGGCACATCACCAGGGCCGGCCTCTGCAGCCTTGCCACCACGTTGGCCATGGTGTAGGTCTTGCCGCTGCCCGTCACTCCCAGCAATGTCTGGTGCCTGTAGCCGGCTTCCACACCGCTCACCAGGGCATCCACAGCCTGCGGCTGGTCGCCCGTCATGCCGAAGTCGGAAACAAGTTTGAAGGGAGGCATTGTTATCTAATTATAAGCGCAGCCGGTACAAAGAGGTTATTTCTTGGCCAGCTGTTGAAGCGCCAGGCGCACTCTGTCCTCTACGCTCATGCCCTCGGTCTGCGCGACAGCGCTCAAAGCCTGCATAGCCTCCCGAATGGAATACCCCAGCCCGGTGAGGGCAGCCACGGCATCGCTGTCGGAATCGGTAACCGCAGCAATTACCTCTCCTTCCCACCCCTTCTCCAGCTTGCCCTTCAGGTCGAGTATGATGCGCGCAGCTGTCTTCTTACCAATGCCAGGTACCTGGCTGAGCAGGTCGGCGTTGCCGCTGATGATGCCGGTAATAATCTGGTCGGCGTTGAGGGCTGTCAACAGCGCCAGCGCCACCTTGGGCCCGATTCCGCTGACCGTGATCAGCTGTTCGAACAAAGCCATCTCCTGGCCGGTGGCGAAACCGTAGAGTGAAATCACGTCTTCACGCACGTAGAGGTGCGTATGCAGCATAACCGGGCTGCCGGGATGCCCCAGCCGGCTGATGAGCGACCCGGGCACATTAACCAGCAGGCTGAGCGGACCGGCCTTTACGGTTACGCTATTTGTGCCCCGGCTGACGAGCGTCCCCTCCACAGCAGCGATCATGTATTCACTCCTGATACCCCCGTTTGAGCACCCGGTTAAGATGTCCCTGGTTCAGGTGGCAGATAGCCACGGCCAGCGCATCAGCGGCATCGCTGGCCTCGGGCAACTCGCTGACACCCAACTGCAATTTCACCACCTGCCGCACCTGGTCTTTGCCGCTCCTGCCGTAGCTGGTCACAAGCTGCTTGACCTGGGTGGGCATGTATCGCGCAACAGGCAACTTCGCCTGTGCAGCGGCAAGTATGGCCACAGCCTGCGCCCTGCCGATAGCCAAAGCGGAGCGGGCATTCCCGGCAACGAAAGGCTCCTCTACGGCCGCCTCAACAGGATGATAATCGGCGATTACTTTAACCAGCCCTTCATACAGAAGGCACAATCTCTGCTCGACCGGCAATTTCTGCGGCGCAGATATGACCCCGCAGCCGATCATGGCTATGCGGTTCCCGTCCTGTTCTTCTACGACCCCGTAGCCCATGTTAAGGGTGCCGGGGTCAATTCCCAATACTCGCAATACTTCCATCCTGAATTTATCTCGGCGGACGGCAGACCGGGCAAGGATGGTAGCCGGCGGCCTGAGCCTGGTTGACAGTCCCAAACCATATCCTGGACGGCGCCGGTATATTCTGGGCTATGCTGCAGGACGGCCAGTGATATTCGCGTGTATATGTGCTGCCTAACCAGTCTCTATTACCGGGCGAAGGCAATGATCCCGCCGGTCCGACTACTAACTGCGTGGAGGCAGTCACCGTGCCGACGGCATTACTGGCAGTGATAACATAAACCGTGGTGTTGTTGGGAGAAACGGCTCGTGATCCAGACTGACTGACGGGCCCGATGCCGTTGTTTATCACCACATTGGAGGCATTGACAGCATCCCAGCTCAACACAGCCGTACCCGCTGGTATGATGGCGCCGGGATTGACATTGATATGCGCAACCGGCAGCGGCCCCCTGGACGCGGGTGTGGTTACTGTGGTTGTAGAAGATGCGCTGCTGACCGTAACGGTAGCCGATTTGGTTATCGATCCGGAAGCATTAACGGCGGTTAAAGTGTAAGTCGTGGTCGCAGCAGGCGTTACGGTGGAACTGCCGGCGGCCGATATCGAACCTACGCCCTGGTCTATGATCAAAGCTGTTGCGTTGGATACGTTCCAGCTAAGTTCGGAGGAGCTTCCCTCTGAAATTGTCGTCGGGCTGGCCGTAAAAGAGTTTATCGTGGGAACGCCCCCGAACGGCCAGCTTATGCACGATGCCAGCAAAAGCATCAGCGCGAGTATAAGCACCGGAAGCAGGTGAGAGAATTTACCCTTCATAATACTGAACTGTCCTCCTGTAATAAAAATCGCACTTATAAAACTTCAGCCTGTGCTGTAAAGTCAACGTGCGCAAGCCGGCAGCAATTCCGGCAAACCTATGCCTGGGCTTTCAGTTTCTCGATCAGGGCATCGCTGTATTCGAGGTTCGAGAAGACGCGCTGGACGTCGTCCAGCTCCTCCAGCTTCTCCAGCAGCTTAACCGTCTGCAGTGATTCCTTCTCCGGCAGGGAAACGGTGCTCTTGGGCAGCATGGTCACCTCGGCGGAGACAGGCTTCTTACGTTTTTCAACAGCCAGTTTTACATTCTCAAATTCCCTGGGATCGGTATATATCTCGAGCAGGTTTTTATCCTCTTTGGCATCCCGGGCGCCGGCGTCTATGGCATAGAGCGCCAGCTCATCCGGATCGATACCGCTGGTATCCACTGTTATCACTCCGGTATTTTCGAACATCCACGAGACGCTTCCGTTCTCTCCCAGGCTGCCGTTATATTTGACAAATGTGCTCCTGATCTCGGAGACCGTCCGGTTGCGGTTGTCGGTCATAGCTTCGAGCAATATGGCCACGCCGGCAGGCCCGTACCCTTCCATCACCATCTCGGTAAAAGTGGCGCCCTCGGCCGCCCCGCTCCCCTTCTTAATGGCATTCTCGATATTGTCCTTGGGCATATTGCTGTCCCGGGCTTTCTGGATGGCCAGCCTCAGGCGGAAATTTCCCTCGGGATTGCCACCTCCCTGCCTGGTAGCGATAATTATCTCGCGCGTCAGCTTGGTGAACATGGCGCCCCGCCTCGAATCCGCCACACCCTTTTGCCTTTTTATCTGCGCCCATTTGGAATGTCCGGACATAATAACCCCTCGCAGAATTTATTTCCCTTTGTGTACTAAGAATAAAACATATTACAATCATTGTGCAACAGGTAAAGCGGCTGTTTGCACAGGCTGGCCCGGCCACGTGTTATAATTCAAAATCTTATCCAGGGCGGTGACGGGGCAGGTGCCAAAAAACCAGCGTCAAGTATTAAAGAAAGCGGTCGATGGTTACATGAGCCGGGTGCCGATGGTGCGTGAGCACTGCGACCGCTGTTTAACCAGCGCCCGCTGGCACGGCAGTGCCCTGCTGATGATCATAGATGCCGCCTTTGACTCCATCGGCCTGAACTATTTTCAGTCGGTCGTACCAAAAGTCGAGCTCTTCCGCCGGAGATACGTGGAAACCGGGCAGATCACGGCTTTGGAAGACCTGGCCGCCGCCGATGTGAGTGCCCTCAAATCCGTATGGAAAAACTCGCGCTCGTGGCAGGTTGCCCGCGCGGTAGCGGCCCACCTGCTGATGGTGAAGGTTCGCCACGGGACCTGCGACCTCGATGCGCTGATACACTGGGCGAAGCATGCTCCGCTCGATGGATGGGAGCATGACCCTGTGGGAAACATCAGGGGGGTGGGCATCAACACCTACCAGTACCTGCGCATGATGGGTGGGGTTGACACGGTCATGCCGGACAAGATAGTAAAAAAGGTGATTTATGAGATACTTGATATGGCCGGCATCGAACGTCCGGCCGGCGACCTGGAATTCATCAGGATGGTGGAAAGATTGGCCCCTTCAACCGGGTACCGGGCCATAGAGCTCTGCTGGATGACATGGCTGGTCCAATCCGAAGCCGGGTTGAGCCGGACCGAAAAATACGCGGGTCTGCTGCCAAAAATATGAGCGACGAAGAGCAAAAACCAGCGGGACAATTGCGCGGCGATGACCTGGCACCGAAGCCCGGATTCTGGAACAGGGACAGGTATCTTCAGCTTGGTTCACTGGCGCTGGTGATAGCGCTTATCATAATCATAATCTGGCAGAGGGACAACATCGCGTCCTTTGCTTGCTGGCTGGCCAAATACCCGGGGCTAAAGTACGTGGGGATATTTATTATCTCCGCCGCCGCTTCCGCAACGCTGGTGATACCCATACCGGGTCTGGCCATGACATCGCTTATCGGGACATTGTCCGTCAGCCCATGGGACCCTCTCTGGATCGGCATATCCTCCGGACTGGGCGCCACCCTTGGCGAGACCACTGGCTACCTTTTGGGATACAGCGGGAGAATGGCAATACCTGCTAACAGGACATATGAGAGGGTGGTGGGCTGGATGAAAAAATGGGGCAGCCTGACAATTTTTGTGCTGGCACTGTTGCCAAACCCCCTCTTTGACATCGCGGGCCTGGCTGCGGGCATGCTCAAGTACCCCCTCTGGAAATTCCTGCTGATAGGGGCTGCAGGCAGGCTGCCCAAGCACATCCTCTTCTCATACATGGGATACTGGGGCATCCACGTCTTTCCTTCTTGATAAGACCACTGCGGCCGGATACCAAATTACTCCCCCAGGTTGACACACAATGATATAATGAAACATCTATAGAGAGAGCGTTCGCTCTAATGGGAGGGGGCAAGATCAGAACTTATAGTCACAATAAGGAGCTGGTTTCGGAGCGGAGGGAGCATATCGCCAGGTCTGTGGCGCCTCTTTTTGTGAAGAAGGGTTACGGTCAGACCAGCATCCGGGAGATAGCTCAGGCCTGCGGGATGTCCATGGGGCATCTGTATTACTACATCGGCGGCAAAGAG
>Ga0268278_1001631_pt1 | contig 12775 bp, 11 predicted proteins | sample saktaG_3_FD_190135 | JGI IMG/M metagenome (GOLD analysis project Ga0268278, IMG submission 190135) | Saline water microbial communities from Sakinaw Lake, British Columbia, Canada - sak_2010_1_5_55m | ecosystem: Environmental > Aquatic > Non-marine Saline and Alkaline > Saline ... | reverse complement strand
ATACGGTGATAAAAAAGAAGTAATCCGAAAAAATAAAATACTAGAATTTTTAGATAATACCTTTATCAATCAGCAGGAAGGCCTGCACTCAACTATCCTCGACCGAATTCGGAAATGGCGGGTTGCCGCTGTTTTAGGAGCGATAATCGCCCTCTTTAGTGGCAGTTGTGTCATTACGAATAATATAAAATCCTGCGCTCGTGAAAAAACCAAAACAGTGTTCACTGAAACACAATCATTAATTGATTCGACTTATGATATGGTTCCTGAAGCGATTGTATCCGAATTTGACACTGAAACTATTGTTCCTGATGAATTAAAAGACTTACAGAAACAATATAATGTCCAAAAACAAACCATTATTGACCAGGCAAGTTCTATAGATGGTTTACAGGAACAGTATAAAGAACAAAAACAAACCATTATAGATCTCGAAAAGGGCACTCTTCCAGCATCTCATGGTATCCAAACTAAAACTATAACTCCTTCGCCCAGGGATAACGTTCCTGTCAGACCAGTTAACCGGCAAACAATGACAACGCAGGTTCCAATCTCCAGGCCACTCCCGGTTGAAGACGTCGCCCGGATAAAACGACTTATTCCATCAACACCCTATTCAATCAGGATAGCCAGTACTGGTTCATTGATAAGTGCGAAAAACTATACACTGTCCTTTGTTCAAGAAGGATTGAACGATGTTTTCATCACCGTAGAGTTTACAGGTCCTAATTCGAAGCAGTATATCGTTTGTTATGGTAATTATCAACGAGAATCTGAGGCGACTCAGAAATTATTGGAGCTGCAGTTTCTTGGTTTTGAGGGTGAATTCGTTCCAGTCAATTTACCTTACTCAATTCTGCTTGGAGAATACCGAAATGAAGATCAGGCAAAATCGGGTCAACGCAATTTCACCGATGTCACGGATTTCGCATATCTAAAATCAAATCAATCTGCAGTGGTATCACTAGCCGGTGCGTTTGCCAGTGAAGACATCGCCAACCTGTTTATGCAGCAATTTATTAGTCTGCAGGATAAGCAGATCGTTATTCGATAAATAGGGGAACAATCGGCTTATAAGAACATAAATTAATTATGAGTTATCATTCACACAAAAAGAAAAAACGCCTTCAACGTGGTGACAAAATAGTCCTGAAATACGGGATACCCACAGCGATTGTTGTGGCCATTCTGATTCAGATCACTGTTCGGGGGGTTCCTGCCTTTTTTGATCGGATGATTGACTATTTAAATAAAGAAGCCTGGCGATCACGACAAATTATTGCCGGGTACGCTGCGCAGAAAGCAAAGGAAGCCCAATTCAGAACAGAAAAAAAATTCCAAACTAATTCGGCATATGAAATTGGGTCAACATATGGTTCAAATCCTACAACCGCCTCTAAAGAAAGTCTAATAAAAAATTTTGAGGAGTATAAAAAAAACCAAAGAGATACTGATGATGCAATTTACCAAGAAATTCAACAAAGAGAATTAAAAGAAGAAATCGATGAATACCAGAAAATATTTGAAGAAGAAAACCGGTAACCGTTTTTAAAATGAGTTATTATTATCACAAAAGACGAAAACGTAAGAAACTCAAAAGTATTGAAAAAAAAATACTTTACGGACTAGTTCCCCTCAGTTTTATTATTGCCTTTGGTATTCAGGTTGTGGTCAAAGGGATCCCAAACTGGATATATCGCATGATCGGAAATATGCGCATGGAAGAAACTATCTCACGGGCGCTTGTGAGAGGATCCGCAGTCAGACGGGAAACAAAACTGCGCCAGGACTATGAAAGGAGTTACCGTGAAAAACACAAAGATTATGATGAGAACTATATTGATATGCTCGAAAACCGGGGTGACAAGGAAATAAAAGAGTATGAGCAATACTTCAAAAAAGAAGATGAAGATGCAGGGGGATTATAATCAATTAAATGGCTAACCGGCTTCTCGATTACAATACCAATCTAATCACAGCTATCATTGCAGTTCCAATATGCGCTATTGTTGCACTAATATTAGTAAAAGTTGATACAGTTTACGCTATAACAGCCGCTGTCGGATTGGGTGTTTTAATATTAACCTTTATCAATACCGATTTTGCAATTTATGCATTAATCTTCTCGATGCTTCTCTCACCGGAATTTGGAACCCGTACAACTGGTGGCGAAGGAGTGACAATTCGAATCGATGATATTCTCCTAATTATTATTCTGTTTACCTGGTTAGCCAAAACAGCCTTGTATAAAGAGTTAGGTATGTTTAAAAAGTCTCCTTTAAATAAACCCATAGCCTATTATACCTTTATATGCTTCTTTGCAACCGGCGCGGGCATGTTGTTTCATGATGTTAAACCACTGAACGGCCTATTTTTTGTTTTGAAATATATTGAATATTTCTTGGTATATTTTTTAGTTGTAAACCATGTCAGAAGTAAAGAACAATTTGATCATTTTGTTGTTGCCCTGTTAATCACTTTTGCGATTGTAACAGTTACATCTATCTTGCAAATCCCATCAGGAAAACGCATAACAGCTCCCTTCGAGGGTGACGCCGGAGAACCGAATACACTTGGTGGCTACTTAATATTTATTATTGCAATCAATTTAAGCCTTATCCTCAAACCCGGAATTATTCCATCCCCAAAACACCGTCGCTTGTTACTCTGGCTTACCGCAGTATCCGTTTTTCCATTTTTACTGACCAACTCCAGAGGATCGTGGGTAGCCGCAATTCCAGTGATTATTGCCTATATTATTCTCAGTAACAGACGATGGATCATTGTTGGTTTTGTTGTGTTTTTTATACTCATGGCACCTATTATTTTACCAGATACGGTTATCGATCGAGTTAAATATACGTTCGAAAAGCAGCAAGGATATGCAGCAACCCTTCAGGAAAATGTTGGTGGACTTACCATAGATACATCCGCGTCTGAACGTATTCGTAGTTGGAAAGACGCCTGGAGAGGAGTTACAAAAAGTCCTCTTTTTGGCTATGGTATTACTGGTTGGCGATTTCTGGATGCCCAATTTATGCGCGTATTGATTGAAACAGGATTTTTCGGATTAGCATTTTTTATTTATCTAATGTATTCTGTACTAAACGAAACCTGGAAAGTATTCAAATATTCAAAAATACCCTTTTTTAAATATTTTGCCCAGGGATTTTTTGTAGCAACCATAGCGATGCTGACCCATAGCATTGGAGCCAACACCTTCATCATTATTCGGATAATGGAACCCTTTTGGTTGATTTGTGGGCTAGTTATATCCATACCATATATCGAAGAGATTGAAATGAAGAAACTCGAGGATCTTAAAGATGAAGTCACACGTATTAAACTGGGAACCATCTAATAAATGTTAAAAGACTTTCAATTCCATCCTATAAAAAAAGCCTCTGTCTTGTTCAAACCTTTAGATGACGGTGCAGTGTTATTTGAGCCGGAAACAGAATTGGTCCATACCCTCAATCCATCTGCGGCATTTATCTGGGTTCATTGCGACGGCACTTTTTCAGTCAGTGACATAATTGAACTCATTAAGAAAAATTTTAAAGATTTCGAACTCGAGCCTGAAAAAGCCGTTTTCGATATTATCAATCAATTCCAGTCTCTGGATTTACTACAACACTAATGCTCTATTTATCCCTAGGTGATCCAATCAAAACGATTGGTTTGGATTATCCGGCTATTTTGGATAGTAAAATTAAAACCAGTGTTTTTTCATCACTGTTAACAAATTCAACAAATTTTATAACTACCGATATAAACTATATCATAAAACTAACCAACCGGAAATATTTTTTGTATCGGAATGGACGAAAAACCCACCAGAACGATGACAGTCATAAAATTATTTACGCCCTGGAATGGCAAATTATCAATGATTTTTTACGGGCCTATCAGAAAAAGATGAAATTTCATGCTGCGTCCCTTGCTTTTCATAATGAAGGAACTCTATTCATTGGCAACTCCGGGACCGGTAAGACCAGCCTGAGTATTATGCTGATGAAACATCACTGGCAGCTCCTGTCCGACGAATTTGGAATCCTTGATCCGGGCAATCTGAACATTTACCCCTTCCCCAGAAATATCATTATTAAACCACATCACCCCATTGATCAGACCCAAAAACACAACTACGTAAACACCATTTATCGAACAGATACAAAGAAAATAGAAATACATTATTTCCCGATTTCGGTATTTGGAAAAACAATTAAAAAATCCGTTCGATTGACACAGATATATTATCTAAAAAACACAGATTCCATCGATTTCCAGATTAAACCACTGAAGCAATATCAGGCGCTACCTCAACTGTTGGATCATCTGAACAACCCAAAAATTATAAAAAAATCTTTCCTGGAATTCGTGAATTCAATATTTAATACAATTCAGCATTTTGAATTATACCTGCCCGATCCTTTTAAGATGACAAGCAGCCAACAGGAAAAACTGGCTCGACAATTATCAGGAGTAATCGAATAGTGTTAGACTATTACCGCAACCTTCTCTACGATGATGTCCGAATTAATGAATTCCGAAAAGCCATTACATCACTTATTAATAAAGAAACGACAGTTGCTGAAATTGGCTTCGGACTCGGGACATACTCCTTTTTTGCTGCTTTAAACGGCGCGAAAAGAATCTATGCTATCGAAAAGGCCGATGTCTTTGCCATTGGGAAGGAGATTGCCCATAGAAACAATCTGGATTCAAAAATCACCTTTATTAATGATCATACAAAAAATGTAGAATTACCGGAAAAAGTCGATTTTATTATCATGGAAGACTATACGCCAATGTTTGCCTGTAAGGGCCTATTTGAAACCCTTGCCGATTCAAGAAAGCGATTTTTAAAACCTACCGGTAAATTCATTCCAAATGACTTTCAATTAAAATTTGCACTGGTGGAATATCCTGAGTTTTTCAATTCCTTGCAGCCAGAAAATTGGAAAAATGAAATCGCCTTTGGAATCAATTGGGACTATACTACGGAACTACTGTTCAATCAGCCTCATTATGCGACCAAACCGGGGATTAAATTATTATCAAACGAAATCCCATTGCGGGCAATTGATCTCATCAACTGCGACAACATCACCTTCCATTTTTCGGATGAAATAACCATTGAAAAACCTGGGACTATTCACGGCATCATCGGCTGGTGGGATTGCTGGTTTACACCAAAACAGTTTTTTTCAAATTCACCCAATGCGCCAGCAAATACCTGGGGACAGATGTTTTTCCCGATTCGATATCCCGTAACAGTACAAACCGGTGATGTTCTCACAGCTTTATTCAACAGCTACCAATCAAAATTTACCGGTGATATAAATTATCAGTGGTCTCTGAATTACCAAAACATACAGCAAGATTACAATTCCTTTGTCGGAAAAATTGGCAGTAAGGATGAACTCACCAAATTTGATCCGGAAAATCCGGTACACTTAAATCAAAATGGAAAAATGGTTCAAATTATCCTGAAATCCATTGATGGGAAAAAATCCTTCAACGATATTGCGAATGAATTGGTAATCAGATATCCCGATCAATTCAAAAATTACGAAGAGGTACTGGTTCGGATATTTAGTACAATAAGCAATTATATCTAAGATATTTTTACTGAATTTCTGAGAAAAGATACGGATATTTAACCTATAACCATCAGAAAACAGTCCGGTAGAATTTTATAATATGGGACTGAGGATGGCGAAGCCGTATAAAAACAGCGATTTTTACAGGAAAAACAGTCTAAATTGATCATTATTAAGCCTAAAAACAGAATCACTTTCATCCCCGTAAATGAACTATATCATTATAAAGATTTACTCTATTTTTTAACGAAAAAGAACTTTATCGTAAAGTATAAGCAAACTTTAATTGGTGTCTCCTGGGCCATTATCCAGACGGTGATGCAGATGGTGATTTTTTCAATTTTATTTGGCCGGTTTGCGAAAATTCCTTCCGATAACGTTCCCTATCCTATTTTTGTATTTTCCGCACTAATCCCCTGGACCTTTTTCGCAAATTCACTATCGGCGTGTAACAATTCCATAATCAACCATGCCGGATTGATCAATAAAGTTTACTTCCCTCGCTTATTGATACCATTGAGCGCTATCGGCAGCCAACTGATCGACTTTGGGTTATCATTTATCGTTTTAATTGGAATCATGATTTATTATCATTTTTCGATCTGCTGGGCATTTCTAATGATTTTTCCGCTGACACTATTGACAATTTTTACCGCAATCGGATTTGGAGTATTTATTGCGGCATTATCCGGAATATACCGGGATTTTCGGCATATCATTCCCTTTTTTCTATCCATTTGGATGTTCATGACTCCGGTAATCTATCCACCGTCATTGCTTGGCTCGAAATTCGAATTTTTTATTCATCTGAATCCGATGTCCGGAATTGTCACTGGTTTTCGCTCTGCTATCTTAAATCAATCGTTTAATTGGATCGCATTGTTGTTAGCATTAATCATTTCAAGTCTATTCTTCATAATCGGGATATTTTATTTTAATAAAGCCGAAGATCGGTTTGCAGATGTTGTCTGATATGGAAAAAACCGAAACAATTATTCAGATCCAACAATTGTCAAAGCAGTACCGCCTGGGTCAAAAAGTAGTTTTCGATACCTTACGGGAAAGACTTAGCCACATTTATCGAAAACATCCCGACCATTTTTCAGAACAGAAAGTAGTTCAGGCACTTAAGGATTTCAATTTAAACATAAATAAGGGTGAAGTTCTGGGAATCATCGGCTTTAATGGTTCAGGAAAAAGTACCCTGTTAAAAGTGATCAGCCGCATCACCCCACCAAGCACAGGCGAAATTCGCATCCGGGGTTCTGTCTCATCTCTATTAGATATCGGCCTGGGATTTCATCCCGATTTAACCGGCCGTGAAAATATTTATTTGAATGGTGCAATTTTGGGAATGAAGCGCGGTGAAATAACAACTAAATTTGCCGATATTGTTGCATTTTCCGGAATCGATGAAAAATTCCTGGACACTCCCGTCAAGCGCTATTCCAGCGGAATGTTTGTGCGACTGGCTTTTTCGATCGCTGCCCACCTGGATTCCGATTTACTACTTATTGATGAGGTACTTGCCGTCGGCGATTTTGAATTTCAAAAAAAATGCCTGGACAAAATAGATGATATCACGAGTAGTAAGCGGACCGTCTTGTTTGTCAGTCACAATCTGGTGGCCATCGAGCGGCTTTGTCATCGCACTATCGTCATTAATGCCGGGGAAAAGGTATTTGATGGTGAAACGTCAGAAGCGATTGAACATTTTTATAATTTACATAAACGTCAAACAGTCCCTGATAATTTATTGTCACCGGATATTATTCGATCCGGTAACGGTGATGTTAAATTTAAGAAAATTCAGATCCTTGATGAGGATTTGAATCTGAAACCTGAGGTCTCCACTGGCGATAATTTCACCATTAAAATAGATTTAGACGTTCAACAAAAGATATTAAATCCGAGAATCGCGGTTTATGTTAAAAGCAATCTGGGCCAAACACTGTTCCGATTATACAATATTGATTCCCCGCAATGTCTGGGCTGCATTGAAAAACACGCTTCCATATATTGCAGCATTAAAAACATCCCTCTTTTACCAGGTAATTACTATTTAAATCTCTGGATTGCGGATCAATTCAATACCCATGATTTCGTTGAACATGCTTATAATTTGATAATCTGGAAAAGTGCCCGATTAAGCACCTTAAACACACCCGAATCCGGCTATCCCGGTAATGTTTTTGTTGAGCATAAGTGGAAAATGGACACATCTTCTATACAGAACTGAAGTAATACATGCGGCATAAATCTGTAAGCAGTGTATCATTTTAGGCCGAAACAAATTGAAAGATATCTACAAAGTATCATAAAATATTAGGCTGTTCAGGCAGTATGCAAATAATTTTAGGAAATAAGCATTTATTTGTATTCTATCAGATACTAATGTCCAGAAACGAGTTTACGGTTTTCGCACATCAATTTTAAAAGTTCATCTAGGAATTACAAAAGTGTGCAAAGGATTTTTCAAAATTCACCAGCCATTTGACAATAATGAAAAACCGTTTTTCCAAATGTGCAAACGAGTTGGTAAAAATGTCATGTGTCTTGCATAAGTTATTAAACGAGTTACACAAGTTATCAAATGAGTTAACAAAGTTGCTAAATGGTTTTCCAAATTGTTCAAATGAATTTACAATGTTATCAAAAGAGTTGCATAAATTGATAAACGGTTCAACAAAGTATATAAATGATCTGTAAAAGTTGAAAAATGAATTGAATATTTTAAACGACAGGTCTGTACAAAGAACTGTGTTAATCAAAGTGCTAACATCCTATCCTCAAAGAGAATCATTAACTGAGCACAGGTCACTTTCCAGTCATTGATTGATCCTGTCCACCCGTTTTTTAGATTTTGATATACTAAAAATAATAGTTTGAGTAACGACTGGCCGGATGTGAAAACCCGTTTACTTTTGGTAACCTTCCAGAGTTGACTGTGAAATGACTCGATCATGTTGCTTGTACACATTACCCATCTGATATCCTTTGGGTAATTCAGATAAGAGGAGAGTCGTGGCCAAAACACAAAATCGTCGCTTACGATGGAATGATGTAAATGTGATCATCAGATTACTATCGTTGTATTTTTTGGCAAATAATAAAGTTAAATGACAATTTTCCTTTTATAACATTTAAGATATATACTGGGACCCTCACTCTTCCAACTATACAATATCGATACCCAGCAATGTTTGGGGCAAATTGATAAAAACATTCCTCTCTATTGTCATGTAAATAACATTCCTCTACTTCCTGTAAATTATTATTTCAATCTGTGAATAGCAGATCAATTCCAAGTTCATGACCTGATTGAGCAGGCGTACGATTTGGTAATTCAAGAAAATGATCGAGTTAGAGTAGTAAAGTACCTGATATGCGCTATGCCGGGAATGTTTTTGTAGAATATAATTGGAGCACAATTTAATTATTAGAATAGGGGCATTTCTATGCAAAGTATTTCTATTGTCATCCCGGCGTTCAATGAAGAAGAAAATATTTCCAATATTTCTAATGAATTAATTTTAATTCTGAACAAAACATCTTTTAATTACGAAATCATATTTGTGAATGACGGAAGTATTGATTCATCTGAACAAGTTCTGGATAATCTAAACAAAAATAATCCCAAGGTGAAGTATATTAGTTTTTCGCGAAATTTTGGCCACCAGGCAGCACTTCAAGCTGGGTTGAGTTATGCTTCTGGAGATGCAGTTATAACCATGGATTGCGATCTCCAACACCCACCAGAACTTATCCCGGAAATGATAGAAAAATGGGAATTGGGTTATAAAGTCGTAAATGCCATCCGTAAATATCCACCAAAGACATCAATTTTCAAACGTATGTCATCCTATTATTATTACAAATTATTCAATCACCTGACGAATCTTTCAATGATCCCTGGTGCGGCTGATTATAAGCTTTACGATAAGATAGTTGTTGAAAAACTTAATGCTCTAAAAGAAAATGCGCGTTTTATCAGAGGGTTATCAATCTGGATTGGTTTCGATCAGACAAATGTTTTCTACACTGCAAAAGACCGGGTAAGTGGCGAAACTAAATACTCTTTTACTAAAATGATGCATCTCGCACTCGACGGAATTACTTCTTTTTCAAATTTTCCACTTAGAATTGCTGTCTATTTTGGATTTATCATATGTTTTTTTAGTTTTTTTTATCTGGTTTATGTCCTTTATATCAGACTGTTCACTTCTTCCGCAATTCCTGGCTGGGCATCCATGATAACACTCACTCTTTTCCTAGGTGGTGTTCAGTTGATGACAATCGGGGTTGTAGGAATATATATTGGTAAAATTTTCGAAGAGGTTAAAAACAGACCGTTATATATAATTGATAAAGTAAAATTAGACTCGAAAAAGGATAAATAACCAATGACCTGTAATAAATAGAAATAGGAATTAAAAAGCATGGGTAAAGATACATTGATTTTTAAAGTATTATTATTCCTGTCCTATGGTTTATCTAGTGGTTTAGGATTGTTAATATTAAAAACTTCAATGAGAGGGACAGAATTAACAATTGAATCCTTGTTAAACCAGTTCTATACCATCAATTTTATTGGTGGTTTTATTCTTTATGCAATAGGGTTTATAATTTGGATGATAATATTATCTATTTATGATTTAAGTCAAGCATTTCCAATTGCGATGTCAATATTTTTTTCAATTACAACATTGGGAAGTTACTTTTATCTAAAGGAATCAATTTCGATAATTCAAATAGGTGGAATTTGCATCTGTTTTATTGGGATATTGTTAATAAATTTTTCCCGATAATTTTTGTTATAGATGGAATATTATGACTATTAAAGATTTGCAAACATTCTTTCAAAAAAATCCTTGTATTTTACTTTCGATACTGCTTATAATTTTTTATTTAATACTTCAAAGATTTATGATTGATGGATTTGGTGAACCTGATTCTGCAAGAATTGGTGTCAGCATTATTGACATGATCGAACATGGAAACACCAGTTCATTAAGTACATATTATTTTTCTGATAACATTCCATTATATGCAATCTCACTTAAAAATATTGTAAAATTATTTGGCAATAATTATTGCTTATTGCCAAGTATTATAAATCATGTGAATATATTTTTTTCAATATTAAATTTACTTGCAGCGTTTATTTTTACTAAAAAAATATTTAAAGACAATAATATTGCATACACTACTATTATTTTTTACTTTTTCACACCAGGATTCTTTATATCATCTATATATGGATTCCCTCATTTAATTTCAAATACATTCTTTATCTTCTCATTATATTTTTTTGTCAGTACTTTGACTGATTCAAACCATATTATTTGGAAAAGAATTATAACAACAATTTTTATGTTTTTATCGATATCTTTCAAATCGGATATTGTACTTTACTTTGGCGTATTCTTCGGAATATTATTTTCTTGTGAAAAATTGAATTTGAAAAATATTCTCTATCTAATTGCACAAGTTTTTATTAGTCTTATTCTTTTTTATATTCTGCGGAGACTACTTCTACCTGATTTGCACGGCAGTACAACATCCGTGCATAATTTTAAAGATTGGTTAGATAGATTTTCATCACTTAATTTAAATATGCAATCATTTTTTAATTATCAGATTAAACCTGTCATATATACCTATGGCGCATTTACAAATATTGTCTTATTGACAGTATGTTTATTGATGCTGATCAAAAAAAAATGGAAAATAATCGTTTTCTTTCTATCTTGGACCCTTGTTCCGACACTATTCTGGATTTTGATTTTCGGCAACAGTGCAAGGCATAATTTTGCAAATATTCTTCCTGTAGTTATTCTTATTACAATATATTTTCACAATTCATTTAATAACAAAGGATTGATTGCAATAATATTTATCCTTTCAGTAAATATGATAATAACCCCAGCGAATTCTTCAACAGGCTTGCCAAGCGCAAATATTTTTAAAAGTTCTGCATTAATTAATTCAAAAAGGGACAATAATCATAAAATTGGCGAATATATAAATTCAATTGAATCAGAAGAAATTTACATATTCGGCTCATATCAAAATCCATGGATCCTTTATGAACTTATTAAAAACTGTGATTTTTACTCCGTTGAGGCTTTATCTGGTATAGAGAATTACTCACTTACCATAAAAAATAAAAATCAGCAAAAGAATTATAAAATATTTTATTTATACAGAAGTATTAAAGATGTACCATCTGAAGTAAGAAAACTTCAAAAATCATATAACCTAAATACTAATGGTATGTATATTTCTCTAATTGGAAATATTGAGACATTGTCAAAATATGGATTATCAGTAAAAAGTATATCAACTACTTCAGATAATCATTTTGTTATCAAATGAATATACTCTATTTTTTAAACTACTACCCAACCAAACACAAGTTGGTCGCTCACGATGAAATGATTGAAATGGTGAACCGCAGACATCGGATTACAGCAATTTCAGTCTGGGGTGGTATTAAGGAAAAAACAGTCGATTTACCCTTTGAAGTAATCTTTCTTAAAAACACGGTTCAGTTTTTTTCTATCCTCATATTACTATTTAAATATCCTGGAAAAATGACAGATCATTTTTTTTCGCTAAAAAGTTACCTGGGATTTAATGCTGCTTTAAAATACATATCGTCATATAGTAAATTCATCGCCATTCAGCCAGACAGAATCCATGCCCATTTTGCGAATAACGCTGCAATAAAAGGATACCTTTTATCTAAATATTTAAAAATCCCCTTTAGTTGTACAGGCCACGGATCTGAACTTTTATTATATCCTGAACCTTATTTGAAAACGCTGATTCAATCTGCTCGTCCATTTATAACTATATCAAAATATAACAAAGCTATACTAAATACTCGTTACAATCTCAGATCAGATGAAATTATCGTTAATTATTGTGGCATCGATACGGAATATTTTCAGCGAACTCCAATTGATAAACCCAAAACATTCACACTCGTTTCCGTAACTGCATTGAAAGAAATTAAAGGTGTTCGATACCTTATCGAAGCCTGTAATATTATCGACAAAAAGATAAACGATTTTAAATGCATAATTATCGGCAGTGGTGAAGACTGTCAAACATTAACCAATTTAATCACCAAGTATGAATTATCGGAAAAATGTGAATTGGTT
>Ga0268278_1001629_pt1 | contig 12780 bp, 10 predicted proteins | sample saktaG_3_FD_190135 | JGI IMG/M metagenome (GOLD analysis project Ga0268278, IMG submission 190135) | Saline water microbial communities from Sakinaw Lake, British Columbia, Canada - sak_2010_1_5_55m | ecosystem: Environmental > Aquatic > Non-marine Saline and Alkaline > Saline ... | reverse complement strand
ACCAAACTCGAAGTGCTTAAAATGCAGAGAAAGTATGACAAGATCCTGAGTGCTCTCGGTGGAATCCGTGATATGGAAGAAACACCTGCAGCATTATTTATTGCGGATATTGTATATGAAAAAAATGCAGTGAGTGAAGCAAAGAATCTCGAGATTCCAATTGTTGCTATTGTTGATACAAATGGTGATCCTGATGGTGTTGATTATGTGATACCCGGTAATGACGATGCAATGAAATCCGTAAATCTCATTTGTGATATAATGGCAAATGCTGTTATTGAAGGAAAGAAGATCGCTGCCGAAGGTGGAGACATTTCAGAATTTGAAGTTACGAAAAAAGATAAAATCGAACAGGTAATTGAGATAGAAAAAGAAGAGTTAAAAGAAGATGCTGAAGTGACTGAAGAAGTAGTCGAAGAGGTTGAAAAAAAGAAAGAAGAGAAATCTAAGAAAGAAGAAAATAAGCCAAAAAAGATTAAAAAAGAACCAGAAAAAATTAAAGAAGAAAAGAAAGAAACCCGTTTTGAATGTCCTGACTGTGGTAAAACCTTCTCATCAAAACGCGGCTTGAAGATCCACCTCGGATTGGTTCATCAAAAATAATATACGGAGCTATTATGGAAATTACAGCAAAACAGGTTAAAGAGTTAAGAGATAAAACCAATGTTGGTCTGATGGAATGCAAAAAAGCATTGGGTGAAGCAAATGGAAATGTCGATGAAGCAGTGAAGATCCTGCGCAAAAAGGGAATCGCAAAAGCCGAGAAGAAAGCCAGCAGAGATTCCAGCGAAGGCATTATTCATGCATATATACATCCGGGCGCAAAACTTGGTGTACTGCTTGAACTGAGCTGTGAGACAGATTTCGTTGCACGCACAGATGATTTCCAGGAAATGGCAAACCAGATCGCGATGCATATTGCTGCGACCAATCCAATGGCTATTTCTGAAGAAAATATTGATCCAAAAATTATTGCAGAAGAAAAAGAAATTTATAAAGCTCAAGCTCTCTCTGCAGGCAAACCTGAAAATATCGTTGATAAGATCGTGGAAGGTCGGCTTAAAAAATATTATACTGAGAATTGTCTGCTCGATCAACCCCTTGTTATGGATGAAGACATCACTATCAAAGAGCTGATTTCCAGCGCAGTATTGAAGCTTGGTGAAAACATCAGCATTAAAAGATTTGCAAGATTTCAAATAGGAATGTAACGTGAAATACAAGAGAATCCTGTTAAAAATCAGCGGAGAAATATTACAGGGAAAGAATTCCTTTGGTATTGAGAATGAAGCTGTTACACGGATTGTCAAAGAACTTGTTGATCTTCACACAAAGGGATTGGAACTCGGCATTGTCATAGGCGGCGGTAACTTTTTCCGTGGAGCTACTTCTGCGATCGAAGGTATGAGACGTCCTGAAGCTGATGCTATCGGCATGCTCGCAACTGTACAAAATGCAATTGTCCTTCATGAAAAATTGCGGGAATACCACGTGCTTTCGGAAATCTTTACTGCAGAACCCATTACATCGATCGGCACATGCTTTTCGTCTGAAAGTGCCCAGGCAGCTCTTCGAGCCGGCAAAGTCGGTCTTTATTCAGGCGGAACCGGGAATCCGTATTTTACTACAGATACCGCAGCAGTTCTACGAGCACTTGAGATTGAAGCAGACATCCTGTTCAAAGGAACAAAAGTTGACGGCGTCTACGATAGAGATCCTGTAAAATTTCCTGACGCAACGCTCTTCAATAACATTTCTTATGCTGATTATATTGAATTAAATCTCAAAGTAATGGACCTCACTGCCATTTCACTGGCAAAAAATAATCACTTAAAAATTAAAGTATTCAATATCAAAGAACTTGGAAATATTTCCAAAGCTGTTTTTGAAGATGATTTCGGAAGTATCATAGAGTAGCCATTAACGGATATGTTGCACACTCAGTTCATTATACATTGTTATGCAACGCCGGAGGATAACAAGAGGAGTTAACAATGCAAGAATTAGAGTCGATTTACAATGACACTCGCGACAAAATGGATAAAGCTATTGAAGCGCTTCGCAAAGAGATCATGAAGATTCGAACCGGTAAAGCTAATATCTCCCTTCTTGATGATATAACTATTGATTACTATGGACAACCTTCACCCCTCAATCATGTTGGAACGATTTCTGTGCCGGAAGCACGGCTGATCCTCATTAATCCATGGGAAAAGAAAATGCTGCAAAATATTGAAAAAGCGATCCTTGCTTCTGATCTCGGCATCACACCACAGAATGATGGAAATGTGATCCGGCTTGCTTTTCCACCTCTTACTGAAGATAGAAGAAAAGATCTCGGTAAATTGGTGAAGAAGCATGGTGAAGAAGCAAAGATTTCTGTCCGAAATATCCGCAGAACTGCTAATGATGATATCAAAAAATTAGAAAAAGATAGTGTTATTTCTGAAGATAATTCCAAGGATGGTTTGGATGAAATTCAGGAGATCACTGATGAATTTACAAAAAAGATCGATGAAACTGTCGAACATAAAGAAAAAGAAATCATGGAGATTTAACGTATTATGAGCTTTATTATAACCTCAGATTGTATTAAATGCGGATCCTGCATGGAAGTATGCCCTGAAAAAGCTATTATCGAAGACGATACCCAATACATAATCACCGATGATTGCATTGAGTGCGGACTGTGTCTGAAAGAATGTCCTCTCGATGCTATCAGAGGCAACAATATTAAAAAAAAATAACACTATGAATTTTGAAAATAAGTGCGCGATCGACAGAAGAACAAATGCCATAATCGGACTTGTTGTTTTCCTGTCTGTTTTTATTATCTATTATATCACAAAACCAGTATCACTCTCGTTTTGGGATTGCGGTGAGTATATTTCCTGCAGCTCAATTCTTGGAGTGCCACATCCCCCAGGGAATCCTTTTTATATCTTACTTGGGAAATTCTTTACTCTCCTCCCGATAGGACTTTCCCATGCGCAGGCAGTAAGTATGCTTTCAATTTTCTTTAGCTGTTTTGCAGTTCTCTTTGTCTATCTCTCTATTGTGAAGCTTGTTGCGATCTGGGAAACAAAGCAGGGCTACGTTTATATTGCGGGTGTGATCGGTGCGCTTTTTATTGCCTTTTCCCAGGAATTCTGGATCAATGCGATCGAGGCGGAAGTCTATGGGGGACTGTCATTTTTCATTGCACTTATTATCTGGCTCACACTTATCTGGGCTGAGAAGCAAAAGAACTTCGATCATCAGAATATTTTACTGCTTATTGTATATCTTTTCTTTCTCGGCTTCGGTGTGCATCAAACCACGCTACAGATCGCTCCGGCGGTGTTAATCATAGTGGTTCTCCCATTCCTCAAATTTGATAAACAATTCTATAAGAAACTTGCAATATTCGTGGTGTTAGGACTTGCTCTTTACTATATTTTCTATCTTATAGGAACGGGCTTCGGGCATGGAAGTCTGGGCAAATATATCTTTGCCCTTTTGGTTATTGGTGTAATGTTATATTACCTGAGAGAATTTGTTCAGCCGCAAGTATGGCTCTTTGCACTCTTGATGGTCATACTTGGATTGAGTACGCACCTCATTCTCCCGATCCGTGCAGCAGCAAATCCCTTTATTAATGAGGGGGATCCATCTACGCTTCCGCGTTTTATGGATTATGTTTTCAGAAAGCAGTATGGGCCCACCAGTTTCTTTGTGCGGCGTGCTCCCGTATTTATGCAGCTCGATTATCATTTCCTAAGATATTTCAGCTGGCAGTTTTTTGATGCCGGTGTTATCAGCAATTTTCTCAATGTCTCAAAACAATTCATACATACTATTTTCCAATTTATTGTCGTTGCTCTCGGGTTGACCGGTTTTTATTATCAGTTCAAAAAGAGCAAACGCTCATTCATTTATCTTGCATCATTATTTTTCATGGCAAGCATCGCAATGATACTCGTCATGAATCTCTCATCTGCAGAAGTGCGTGACAGACCATACTTTTTCATCACTGCATACATGCTGTGGGCTTTCTGGATGGGCATTGGAGCAATGGGAATAGTCCGATTCTTAAGAAAAAAATCGAAGTTACTTGCGATCGTTGTATTGTGCCTTATCGCAACACTTCCCATTATAAATATGGCTTCCCATTATCATAAGACGGATAGAAGCCAGGAACTTCTTTCGCTCGAGTATGGCACCAATTTCTTAAATGGACTTGATAAGAATGCCATAATTTTCACAAATGGAGATAACGATACTTTCCCGCTCTGGTACTCCCAGGCGGTGTACGATCCTAATGCAGAAGAGTATTATCTCGAAGATGATACGCTTCTCTTCGGAGAGATAAAAGGATTTTCAATCTCAAAAAAGGAAGAAATACCGAAAAGAACTCAGATAAAACTGAATGAAGCGTATATGGCTAAAAAGAGTCTTGGTGGAATTCGCAAGGATGTTTCGGTTGCAAATTTGAGTCTTCTCAACACCCCGTGGTACATAAAACAACTCCGCGATTTTGAAGGCATAGAAATAAATCTCTCGGATAAACAAATAGATGCACTTCATCCAATCCAGCTTGCGAACGAAGCGAATTTCAAGGTCGGCGATCTCAAGATCACTTTCCCAAAGGATAAACAGCTCTATGTCAAAGACCAGATGGTTCTGCAGATCATAAAAGATAACTACGGCAAACGCCCGATTTACTTCGCAGTTACAGTCGCTGACCGTGTGGATTTTGATGAATACCTTCAAAGCGAAGGCATGGCAGACAGGATCGTTTCGACAAAAGCAAAATATCAGATAAACGCTCCACGACTCAATCATAATATCGAAAATGTGTTTGATTACAATTCCATTTACAATGAAGATTTGTATAAAGACGAAAACATGAAGCGCCTTATAAATAATTACGGTGCGGATTTCATGCGTATGTCCACAACCTTCTATCAGAATGAAGATTATGATAATGCAGTAAAGTATCTCAAAAAAGCAATGAATTTCATAAAAGAAAAAGATAGATATTTACCGAGCCTAGCGAATTTGTATTATGAGATGGGCTTATATGATAGTGCTCTCATTGTGCTCGAGCCCTTAGTAGAAAAGAGTCCCGAAGATCCTCAGCTTGTCTATCTGCAAGTAGAATTCCTTGTGAAGAATGAAGATATTACGGGCGCACTCAGTGCTCTTGAGAACTTTATAATGAAAAATACTGATCAGCACTATTTCCTCAACCGTTATGTGAATATTGTGAGAGGTGATCCGGATTATACTGAAAGAGCACTCGCGTACATGGATGAATTGGTGAAGCAGTTTCCTGATAATAAATCGTTCCAACAATTTAAAGAACAGATTGAAGATATTAACAAGAAATAGTAAGGAAAGTATTAATAAAAGAAGTATCACCTACTACTAAAAGGTAATTAATTCTATATTGATTCAAACTCGTTAATTAATGAATCGATATTAGATCCTACTAATTCCAAGTATTTCCTTTCTATTTCATTAATTCCAATTTTATGTAATTTCTCATATACTACAATATGTTTATCATATAGAATTGCAACAGAATCACATAGGTTTTTAATAACATCAATTACGTGAGTTGACATAATGATTGTGACACCTTTCTGAGAAAGTTGTTTTAATAATCTTTTAAAAACAATGATACTTCGTGCATCCACACCGAATACGGGTTCATCCAATAACATTACTTCTGGGCGTTGAACCAATGCTGCAATCAAACTAACCTTTCTCTTCATGCCGAATGAATAATATTTGATCAATCGATTTTTATAGTCTATTAAATCAAATAACTCAAACAACAATAATATCTTATTTTCTACCTTTCTGAAAGATATATTATGCATATTTAAAATAAAATTAACAAATTCCATTCCAGTTAGAAAATTATATATAAACAGCTCTTCAGGGAGATAAACAATCCGATTTCTGTTTATTTTAAGATAGTCACTGTTCAACATCTCATTAATTAGGATTTTTCCTTGATAATCCAAGTTTGAAAGAATACAGTTAAACAAGGTGGTCTTTCCCGCTCCATTAGGGCCAATCAGCCCAAGAAGTTCACCTTTTTGAATTTTCAAATGTAAATTTTTTAGAACTTCTTGAGAACCATATTGTTTATTAATATTTATCAATTTTAACATTTTAATCTCCTTATACAGTTGTAAACTACAAAAGGAATGGTGAGTGGTAATACTATAAGTAGAAATGAGATTATCCTCAGTGCTTTACTCTCGAGGTAAGCTAAGCGAATTAAAATAATATAACAAATTAAAAATAAGTGTATTAGGAAAAATATGAGGAGAAAGTGAGGTGAAATATTATGCAAAAAGAAAAAATACAACGCTGATAAAAATCCAAAATAAATTAAAGTGAAACCAATCCAAAAAATAAATTCAGATATTAGTGTTTTAAAACTATAAGTGGGATATAATCTTAAGAAATTTAAATCGTTTTCTGATGGAAATGAAAAAATATAACGTAAGATTACGGAAGACTGTATGAAAAATCCAACTCTATATAGATTTATTAAATCATTTCTATTCGAAACAGAAAGGATAAGTAAATTAATCAATAACAACATGAAAATATATAAAAAAAGTTTCGGTCTATTTTTTCTCCAAATGAACAAAATATCTCGGATAATCAAACTTTGAATGGTCAAACTTACAATAAAATTATATGAATGATTAAATTTATTATTTTTATTAATCTGTGATGTAATAGTTGGATTATATAAACTAATCATTCCCTGAAACAGTGCCAGTAGTATTAGAATTATGATCACAACAAATAACACTAACAACTGATGCTTCGAGGTTGGTATTATGCAGAAAATTGATAGAATTATAAATATGAAAAGATTCGTTAACAAAGCTTGGAATTGTTTTATATTTCTAAGTTTTGATCTTGACATCAATGATAATAAAAGATTATTTTCTTTTTTAGAGATGATTAGGTAAACATTCGTAATGGAGAAAGACAGAAAAAGAATGATTACAGTTATTATTAATTGAACGATCCTATTATTCGGATATTGAATTATCGTATGTCTTATTGAGAAAATAAATAATGACATGATAATTCCCAAAATTATAACTATAACAAAATTGCCTTTAATAAAAATCCAATTCTTAAGAATTCTTAGATGGTTTAAAATTACTTTAACCGTTTTCATTGTTTATTAATTATTAAAAGTATATTTATAAATGACATGAACATTACTCACAAAATTATTTATTTTTTCATAAACAAAATAACATAAGTTTTTAACTTTGGTGTTTACATTCATAGAAAAGAGGCTGTATTGTTTTGAAAAAATCATTAATACAGCCTCCTCTATTTTGTAATGAACAATTTGGTGATACACTATATTTCAAAGATTATTTAAACAAATATAAATAATTATTGAATTTTATATTCCAATAATTCAACTTAGACTACATATTAATCGGAACAGATTTCAATAAAGATTTCAATGGCTGAGTGAGCGATTGCTCCAGCAACTGGGTTACCCATAAAAAAACCAAATATTCCTCCAATTATATCTTCCATGACTACAGTTGCAGTATCTTTACTCCCAGATAGCTCATCTAGTAGGATTTCCCAATCTTCATAGTGTTGATCCCAATACTCAGTTGAATGTATCAATATTGATGAAGTAGATAATACAACAATTTGATCACTCTCTGACAAGTCAGACATAGCTTCAGAAATTATTATTGAAACGGAATCCGTTAAAGTGGCTAAAGGCAATTTTTCTTTTTCAAGATTAGAAATACGATAAAGGTACTCTTTTTGTTCGCTAGAGAATTCGCTATTTGCAATCACAGAATCTAGCAAGCATATTGAAGTATCTTGACCAATTTCAACATTTTGAAGACCCATAATATATAAATAATATGCTTCCTCAGAGCTAATTGAAAGATCTTCCTCATCAATAAATTGTATGTAGAGTATATAAATAGAATCAAGGATACTATCATCTTCAAACTTCATAACTTTTAAGCCATTATAGATATAAATTAAACCTTGGTTGTGTATTATACCTACAGAATCGCAGGGATTTACTACTTTAATATTAGAAACTTCACCTGAATTTTCATCATCCTTATAGTTGATATTTTCTGAAGAACAACTGAGTATAATAGTAAATGAAATAATAATAATAATGTATAGTATGTTATTTTTTTTCATTATTTAATTTCTCCTTTTAATTTTGTTTCCTTATTAGAGGATTTAATTCTCAAAATGTTTTGAAAAACAACTTGAGGACCAAACTATACAAATTTGTTTTTGCAAATTATAAAGATATATTTATTATTTATATAAATATCCAAATATGTGATAGGATTAATTATGTAATTGCATGTACTACAACTTAAAAAATAAAAATAAACAAATAAATACTTATTCATAATTTAAGCCCAAATTATTATCCATCGAAAATAACCTCATTTAAGCCACAAATTTTTTGTATATAAAAAAACTCATTGAGATTTTTGTCAATTTACGTTAAATAATAATAAATTAATTGCTATAAATGTTGACGTAAAACCCAGTTGAAAATTACTGGGTTTTCAATTATTAGCAAGATAAAGAGATTATGATAAAAAAAGTTTTAACTAAATTATTCGGAACTCAGTTCGAGCGGGAAGTGAAAAAAATCCAGCCCGTTGTTGATGAGATCAATCGCATTTATGCAGAGCTGTCATCTCTTTCAGAAGAGGAGCTTAAGCATAAAACTATTGAGTTCAAAGAGAGAATTCAGGAACGAATTGATGCCAAGCAAAAGCTTCTTGATGAGCTTGAGTTGCGTTATGATGAAACCTCTGATGATGATGAGAAAGACCGCATCGGCTTCCAGATCGATGATGCAAAGAAAGACCTCGATGAGGAAACAGCAAAAGTACTTGAAGATATCCTGCCCGAAGCATATGCAGTGATAAAGGAAACCTGCCGGCGTCTTGTTGGGACATCCTGGTCTGTTCGTGGACGTGAAACGCAATGGAACATGATACCTTACGATGTCCAGCTCATTGGTGCGATCGCCCTGCATAAGGGGATGGTTACAGAAATGAAAACCGGTGAAGGAAAAACTCTTGTCGCAACCATGCCGTTGTATTTGAACGCTCTTGTGGGCAAAGGTTCCCATCTTATCACAGTGAACGACTATCTTGCGCAACGTGATGCCGAATGGATGGGACAGATCTACAAATATCACGGATTGACCGTCGGTTGTATATTTGGTGAACAAGAACCACCTGTACGAAGAGAGCAATACGCTGCGGATATCACCTATGGCACAAATAACGAGTTCGGTTTTGATTATCTGAGAGATAATATGGCTATCAGTCCCGACAGACTTGTGCAGCGCGAGCATCATTATTGTATCGTTGACGAGGCAGACAGTGTGCTTATCGACGAGGCAAGAACGCCGCTTATTATTTCGGGAACAGTTGAACACTCGAAAAACTATTACAGGGAACTCAATCCGCAGATACGTAAATTAGTGACCAAGCAGCAGCGGCTGGTGAACGAGCTTTTATCTGAAATCAACACTATGATAGAGAAGGGCACTGCACAGGAGAATGAGTTTGAGTTCGGGAAGAAAATGCTTACTGTAAAGCGCGCTGCACCGAAATCAAAACGCTTCATGAAGCTACTGAAAGACGGCACATATCAAAAGGTCATGAATGATGTTGAAGGACAGTATCTGCGCGAAAAACAGTTACATAAGATTGATGAACAGCTTTATTATGCGATCGATGAAGGACAGCGAAGTGCAGATCTCAACGAGATGGGGCAGGATGAACTCTCTAAATTTGACAGCTCACTTTTTGTCATGCCGGATCTCGATGAAGAGATTGAAAAAATTAATAATGACGAATCGCTGGACAAAGCTGCCAAGCAGGTAAAAAAGCAAAAATTGCAGGAAGATTTTCTGGAAAAAAATGAAAAGCTTCATAACATCAAGCAAATGCTTCTTGCATTTTCAATATTTGAAAAAGATGTAGAATATATTGTTTCTGATAACCGGGTTATAATCGTGGATCAGTTCACAGGACGTATCATGCCCGGCAGGCGCTTTAGTGAAGGACTTCATCAGGCGCTGGAAGCAAAGGAAAATGTCCAGATACAGGAAGCCACGCAAACACTTGCCACCATTACACTTCAGAACTATTTCCGTATGTACACAAAGCTCGCAGGTATGACAGGTACTGCCATTACGGAGCAGGTCGAGTTTGAAGAAATTTATAAACTGCCTGTGATCGAGATCCCGACTAACGAACCGATACGAAGACTCGATTATGATGATCTGATCTACAGAACGAAGAAAGAAAAATACGAAGCGCTCACCGATGAAATCGAAGAGATGTACAAACAGCGCAGACCGGTGCTCGTAGGTACGATATCTGTCGAGGTTTCAGAGATAATCAGCAGGTTATTGAAAAGAAAGAATGTCCCTCACGAAGTATTGAATGCAAAATATCACGAGAAAGAAGCTGAGATTGTTGCATATGCCGGCATGCCGGGGGCTATTACCATTGCGACGAATATGGCTGGTAGGGGAACTGATATCAAACTTGGTGAAGAAATTGTACGGTGCGATACTTGTATTATAGATTGTGTAGGGGATTGCAAAAATGCCGGCAATAATAAGCCCACCCCAGACTATAACTGCAAGGAAGAAATGCCGTGCGGTTTGCATATCATTGGAACTGAGCGGCATGAAAGCAGGCGAATCGACAGGCAGCTTCGCGGACGAAGCGGGCGGCAGGGTGACCCGGGTTCATCAAAATTCTTTCTCTCTCTTGAAGATGACCTGATGAGGATATTCGGATCGGATAGAATTGCCGGTCTCATGTCCAGAATGGGACTAGAAGAAGGCGATGCGATAAAGCATCCCTGGATGACTAAAGCTGTAGAAAATGCCCAGAAAAAAGTGGAGGGTCACAACTTCGAAATACGTAAGCAGCTCATCAAATATGATGACGTGATGAACCAGCAGAGAGAGGTCATATACTCGTATAGGAGAAAAGTTCTGAGAGGACTTGATCTTCGCGATGAGATTCTGGAAATGCTTGACGATACGATAAATAGCAGAGTTTCCTCATTTATTGGTTCAACTGAATATGAAGAGAATTGGCCCCTCGAAGATATCATAAGCTGGTTTGAAAATGAGCTGGGAGTCAAACTTAATATTTCTCTGGAACTCGGCTCGATCAGGAATCAGGAAGACCTTGTGGATATTCTTTATGAGCAGCTGACAAAAGCGTATGCCGATAAAGAAAAACATTTTGAAGATGAACAGAGAAAACTTGAACGCTATGCTCTTTTAAAAGTCGTAGACGAGCAATGGAAGGATCATTTGTACGAGATGGATCGTTTGAAAGAAGGTATCGGATTACGGGCTTATGGACAAAAGGACCCACTCATAGAATATAAAAAAGAAAGTTATCAACTTTTTCTTAACTTGATTGATTTAATAAAAGAAAAAGTAATAAAGAATGTTTTCACACTCTATCCCGCATTATATTATCAGGTGCAGGACAGGGTAAAGGATATGCAGCTTTCTCATAAAGAAAGAAATGCGTTTGACCACGCTGCTTCCCGTACGGAAGAGCAGAGAGAACAAATGCAGCACATGCCGCAAGAACAGCGTCAAACTCAACAGCAACCGGAGGAGCGAAAGCTTCAACCTATGAGAAGAGATGCAGAAAAAGTGGGAAGAAATGATCCCTGTCCATGCGGAAGCGGAAAAAAATATAAGCATTGCTGCGGACAGAAAGGATAGATCGGAAAGTAGTTATGGCAAAAAATTTACTCATTGTTGAATCTCCAACGAAATCAAAAACAATAAGCCAGTACCTTGGTAAAGACTTTCACATTCTTGCCTCAATGGGGCATATTCGCGACCTTCCTCAAAAGGAATTCGGAATAAATCTTAAAGATGATTTCAAGCCGACCTATGTGTTGGACCCGAAAAAATCAAAGATTGTGAATAATATCAAAAAAGCTGCAAAAGAAAGCGACAATATCTATCTCGCATCAGATAATGACAGGGAAGGTGAAGCAATTGCATGGCATCTTAAAGAGATATTGAAAAATATCATTCCTGAAGAAGATATCTATAGGATAGTTTTCAACGAAATTACACGAGATGCAATTATTGAAGCAATTGAGAAACCAACTCATGTTGATGACAATAAAGTTGATGCGCAGCAGGCACGCCGGATTCTCGACAGGATAGTCGGTTACAAAGTAAGTCCCATACTGTGGAAGATCATTACGAAAAATCTTTCTGCAGGGCGGGTTCAGACTGTTGCGTTGCGCCTGATTTGCGAGCGGGAATATGAGATCAGAGATTTCGTACCTCAGGAATACTGGTCCATCGAAGCAGATCTGAAAAAGGATCTCGAGTTCAAAGCTCAACTGAAAAAATATGCAAATAAAGTGATCAAGCTGAATACACAAGAAGAAGCCGAAGTAATATTTGAAAACCTCAAAAACGCAGATTACATTGTAAAGGATGTGAAGAAAGAGCAGAAATCAATAACTCCCTTCCCACCCTTTATCACAAGCACTCTGCAGCAGGAAGCATCAAAGCTGCTTGGATTCTCGATCAAAAAGACTATGCAGATCGCGCAGCAGCTTTACGAAGGTGTGACAATACACGGACGAAATACCGGACTTATTTCCTATATGAGAACTGACTCTGTTCGTATATCAGATAAGGCAAATTTCCAGGTGAGAAAA
>Ga0268278_1001620_pt1 | contig 12813 bp, 6 predicted proteins | sample saktaG_3_FD_190135 | JGI IMG/M metagenome (GOLD analysis project Ga0268278, IMG submission 190135) | Saline water microbial communities from Sakinaw Lake, British Columbia, Canada - sak_2010_1_5_55m | ecosystem: Environmental > Aquatic > Non-marine Saline and Alkaline > Saline ... | reverse complement strand
CAGAATTCCAGCTTTGGACACTCCGATTCAACCGGAACATCATGAAATGTGGATACCGTAACATTATCAAAATACGCCCCTTCATTATAACAAGTCATAAGACCTATTTTACCCATTTTATGGCTATTATCAGTAACCTCAAAATATTTTCGATTATTGATATAAACCCTGATAGTATCCTCATGAACAGAGGCATAGAAAGTCATTTTGCACAATTCCAGGGGCTCTTTGGCAGACGCCAGTGTTACGATTTTCCCATCTGTTCGTTTTTCCAGAAACAAGGTCCCGTTCTGCCCGGAAACATAAAACCGATAGTAATTTTTTTCATCACGATAACGAAACAGGATTCCAATATAGTCATCATCAGTTGATACAATATCTGATTTCATGGTGTAATTCCGCCAGTCAGCACTACCGGTAACGATATGAGTACCCAACCTGTTTTTACCGCCAATGTTAGTCGTATTAATCAAAAACCCCTCATAGACGTGCCAATCGGATTTTTGCCCATGAATATCATCTACAATAGTCCATTCCAGCAGCGAGGCAGTATCAAAATCTGTTTGCCAGAGGACCTCTGCTCCCGGTAAATGACCTCCCGAGTAAATCACAATAAACAGTATCAGAATTGCATTACTTTTTTTACACATGGTTACCATAAGCTTATTTCAGATATAAAATTTTGCAGGAGGTCTGATGGCCATGATCGCCAGACAAACGAACAACGTACATCCCTGCTGATAGTCCCGGCATATTCCAACGATATTCATAATTGCCCGCAGGAAAATATTGGTCGTGGATCAGGCGGGTTATTTCTTTTCCACGTATATCATACACACATATAGTAACTAAAGATTTTTCCGGAATTGAAAAAACAATTGTTGTTTGATTATTAAATGGATTAGGAAAATTTTTAATTTGGAAGGCAGCGGGCAGCCGTTCATTTTGAGAGTCGATCGTCAGGGTTGTATCCACATCCTGAAACAGAATGGCTTGTTGGGTCTCATAGACAAACGGGAAGAACTGGTTCCATGGATTCGATGATCGTAACTGATAATAGCGTCCTCCCGATTCTGACACTCCCCACAGATCTCCCTCCCGATCAAAACTTAAATCTTCGGAGCCCGATGGAAATTCCAACGTCTTCTCCGGGGTGGCAACAGAGGTGGCGGACAAATCCCTTTTATTAAATCGGTGTAGTTTGCTGTTATTGCTTCCTCCTGAGCTGATGGAAACAAACAGATACGTTTCATTATGGTATTGCGTCCAGGCTGCCCCCTGTGCCAATAGCGGCAACCGGTAAAATTTCGGATTTCCATCAACAGATCCATCCGAATTCATTCGATAACCCCTGATATAGGGATTGTCCTGGTCCGCCTCACGAAAATCCCCGACCCATAGAGTATCATTAAAATAGGTTGTAAACGAAGTCGGTCCACTGACATCCCATAAACCCTGAGATAATGGGTATAGATCGTGATATTTCTGCGTACCAATTCCCAGAAAAGGCGGCACCGGATAACCTTCAATGTAACCAGAACCGGCAATATAAATCGTCCCGTTATGGTAAGCAATTCCTCCATTGTGACCATATTGCAGCTGTCCCCGTAGCCGAAAACAGCGGCGGACCTGGTAGTGATTTCCTGGATCCAACTCGACAATTATTGATTTTTGGAGCCCAATTCTGGCCGTTATATCTTTATTGTACAATGAAATATAGATCATTCCACCCGAACCTTCAAAGTCCGGGTCTTCATAGGAATTGGTCAATCCCTGGGGAACAAAATCATCATGTAAAAAGGGTACAAAGATTTGAGTATTGACCAACGTGGGAGAATTCGTATATGTTTTCCAGTGATCGTTGGCCCAATAATAGGGAATTCCGGAATACTGGCTACCGTCAAATGGTATCCATGCGGTGTGTTCATATTGAGACACCACATTCATCAGGGTAGCTGCATGGATTTCACCGGAGAATGCTTTTGCACTGTTCCCGCTTCCAATAATTCCACCTATCTGAAGTGGCGATCGCAACATTACAAATCCGGTCCCGGACTCAAGGTAGTTTTTTTGCTCCGCTACCAACTGATTATTAACTTTAAATGTTTGATATAATGTATCGCCGGATACTTCACTAAACCAACGGACATAATTCAGACGAAGAGTATCAAGAATTGAACTTGTCTCGGCATAATACATGCTATCCAACAAGTTGCGCTCTATCCGGATGGTACAATCATCATTTAGTCGCATTCGTAAATAATTATTTCCCGATGAGTCGCCCCAGGCCCACAACAATCCACCCCCATGGTATGGCCGGACCCATATCTCACCGGAAATAACATGATTACCGATATAACTCATGGAAATATTCGATTCTGTCAAAATACACGATGAGTCTGATAAAAACACCGCGGTTTGGGGTATTGTATAGCCCCATCCGGAGCTACTGCGTACGGTCTCCTCTACCGGATCATCAAAATTAATTATATCAACAGCCTTATAGATAATACCATCGCCGGACCCCATTCCGGGATAATAACTAAAAAGAGGAGTTGCTTCGGCAACCTCTGAATTCAGGATGCAGATCAAAAGTAGTGTTAAGCAGATAAATGGAAGCCGATTTTTCATTAAAGTCCTATCCTATTGGTCTGATTGTGGTTGTGTCGATATATGAAATGTATCCGTCCGAAACGGGGATACCGGTAAACCAGCCGCATTATAGAGATTCAACTCCGCCGTGTTACTCCAGCCATAGCGCACCGCTATCGGATTTTGTACGGCCTCATTCCACACGACAATTGAATTGCCATCAATTTCAGCGGTTGCAGGAAGAAAAACACTATCACGGCCAGCGATTGTAAAATGGGTCAATTTTCTACCGTCATTTGATAACCCTTTATCGGCATAATCGAAATTGATCCTGATTTGATTATCCTCGATTGTCATTTGTCTGTACAATGGTCCTGAAAAAGTGATTTTTTTACGATTATATGTTTTTGACATCGCCCACAGTGATAACCGACGGCCAACTTCTTTCTTGTCCCGTGGATGTATATCATTCACATCACCAATATCCATAGTTACGGCCATACCTGTATTCTGGACCGAAAGTGAAAGACGTTGTGACTCTCTTAACTCGGCCGCAATGGGAAATGTACTGTTGTAATTGAATGGCGCAATTTGGACATAATAGAAGGGAAAATCGCCTTGTTCCCAGCGTTTCCGCCAGTCAGAAATCATCAAAGGGAAGAGTTCACGATACAGATAGGCCTGCTTCCGGTTACCTTCACCCTGATACCAGATCACTCCTTTCATTGTAAAGGGAATCAGCGGCGCGATCATGCCACTGTACAAACCGGTAGCAGTATATTTATCCAAAACTCCTGGAACTTTCGGAATTGGCCGATGCTCCTTTAAATTGTATGCCACTTTATAGCGCCATTCACCAGTCAGGGATATTACCTGAGACGAATCAACTCCAGAGATAATTTTCAGGTGTTCACCATCACCATAAATGCCACCACTTCCTTTATAATCCATAACCCGGATAGATACAACATTTTCGCCCGAAATCAGCAGATCGGCCGAGACCGGATATTCTCTGGAAACCTTGTATTTTCCACGTTCTTGGATTTCACCGATCCTTTTACCATTGATAAATGTCCGGTCCATATCATCCACCGGACCTAAGTCAAAAACAAAATCTTTCCCCAAATATTCTTTCGGAACACAGAAGTGTTTCCGAAACCAAACCACACCGTCAAAGTCCGGTAAACCGGAAGATTCCCAATTTGTCGGTAAATTCATAATGTCCCAATCGCTATCATCAAAATTGGGATCAATCCAGCTTCGCCAAATCTGCTTATCCAGAGAATAAGATTCCAACAACCATTTGTTCATATCTACCCGATAGGCCTTCATCAATTTTTCTGTTTCTTCTTCCGATCGCACAACGCTGTCAAATTTTTCCAGATACTGGCGGCAGTTCACACTGCTTTCAAGCGCTTCACGGCTGGTCCAGGCTTCGGCCGGCGTTCCGCCCCAGCTGCTTTGAATCAAACCGACCGGCACATCAAGGTTTTCAACTATTTCCTTTCCAAAATAATAGGCAACGGCACTGAACTTTGCAACATTCTCCGGATTACAAACCTTCCAAATTCCACTACAATCATCTTGCGGATTTTCAGCAACTTTCTGTTTTACCTGAAACAGGCGAATATTCGAAAAATTGGCATTTTTGATCTCTTCTTCATAATTCAACACACCAGATTTACCGGCACCTTTGGTCATCCACATATCCATATTGGACTGTCCTGAACACAGCCAGACTTCACCGATCAGAATATCCTTCAGTAGAATCTCGGTCTGGCCGGAAATGGATAACGCATATGGCCCTCCGGCTTTGGGTGTTTTTAACCGAAGCAGCCACTTGCCGCTATCATCGGTTTTAACAGATTCCGAATGGCGGCTCCAACCTCCTTTGACAGTGATTACTTCCCCCGGAGAAGCCCAGCCCCAGATAGCCACATCACTTTTTTGCTGGAGTACCATTTTATCGCCGAATACCGCCGGTAATTGAACTTCGGCAACAGTCATTTTCATGCATACAAAACAAAGAAATGTTAACAGACATTTTCTCATTTTGTTATTCTTTCAATTTCTATCGAGTTATTCCCTGTTTTACAATAATTCAATCAGTTTTTCCGGGTAATTCGTGATAATACTCGTAACACCTTGTTTCAGATATTGTTTCATTAGTTCGGGATCGTTGACAGTCCAGACAAATACCTCTTTCCCATGGGCCCTGGCCTTTTTCATAAATTCTTCATTAACCAGTTTATATTTGACGCTCAGTATATCCACATCGGCGGTAAACACATCTTCATTTTCAGGATATTTGCTGAAGATGTAGCCGACTTTCAGATTTCTATCCAGATGACGAACCTTTTTGACGGCATCCAGATCAAAACTTGTGATAACACAATTGTTTTCAAATTGTTTTTCATGGATAAGATCCACCACTTTTTCAGTAAGTTCTTTCTGATGTCCATTCATCTTCAATTCGATATTCAGCTTCATTTTCCCCTTTACCGCATCCATGACATCGGCCAATTTGGGAACAGGTTCATTGGCAAATTCCGGGGCAAACCAGGCACCAACCTCAATTTTCAATAAAGAATCATAAGGTGTTTCCCAAATATTCCATGCAATGCCAGCCGTTCGTTCAAGCGTATTATCATGCAGCAGTATCAATTCCCCATCCGACGTTTCCTGAACATCCAATTCCGCATACCCGGCACCTGTTTCCAATGCTTTTTTCATCGCAATCATTGTATTTTCAGGAGCGGAACCGGAAGCGCCACGATGAGCAGTCACAACACTATTATCATATTTTGAGCAAGCAAAAACTATAAACAGTATAGCAACAATTATTGATATTTTTTTTAATCTGGTCATCACATACTCCCTTATAATTCAAAATATCGACTTATTTTAAATATACAACTTTTTTATTCAGGTATTGTGTGTTATCAATCTGCATCGAAAAAATGTAACAACCCGACGATAATCCTTCCGGCTGCCAGTCAAACTGATACTCTCCCGCAGAATGATAAACATTTTTAATAAGATCAGCAATTTCAGATCCGGTCAAGTCGTAGATTTTTAGAGATAGCTCAGACGTTTTAGGAATAGAATATTTTATCTGAACTCTTCCGTTAAACGGATTTGGAAAATTACTTAAACTAAAATTTGCCGGAATTTGAGGATTTTGAATTGAAGTTCCCTCATTGGTTTTATCAATAACAAAATAGTCTCTTGAAATATTACCGGTATCGTAACTTGTAAATTCCATCCGCTTACCGTCAATTTCAATTATATTGAAATGATGTCCAAATCTAACAACATCGATTTGCGGAATATCTCTTCTCCGTGTACTTCCTAAAGAACCTCCTCCACCACCAGTAATTATATAGGTAACCTCATTTGCATTTCCCCGCTCATAGGTATGAATATGTCCTGAAAAAACAGCATCCACACCATACTGTTCAAAAAGTGGCACCAGTTGTTCCTGGTTTTCTTCAAAGATATCTCCCGTACATTCGGAGTAATACGGTACATGGGAAACAACGAACAACCAGTCGGCAAACTGAGCATCGGGAGATGCCAATTCATCAACCAGCCAATTATACTGAGCACTTCCGGCACCTATTTCCGGATAAATTGTTTCATCCGGATAAGCACTTCGGGCATTATCCAAAAAAATGAAAAAAGTATTCGCGTATTTAATACTGTAGTAAGTTTCATGTTCTTTATTTGGAAAAGCAAAGTGCTCTGTGAAGCGCGATGACGCCTTTGCGTGATTTCCAATCGAAACATATATTGGAACACTATAAAGAATGTCCTGCATAGGATAAAAGAATTCTGTGGCATAATCCTCACGATGACCACCATGACATAAATCGCCAGCACTGACAACAAGGTCCAACTGGTAAGCAGACATTGCCTGTGCTATTTCGGCATGTCTTAAAAAATTTAATTGACTATCAGAATAGAGAGCGAACCGTAATTTTGTCGCCGTATCTTTTTTGGCTGTATAAAAGAAATACCAATCACTGACAATATCTCCTGATTTCACACGGTAAAAATAACGCGTATTTCTCTGTAAACCGGTAATATTAATTTCATGTGTTTTGGTATAGGAATTATCATGGATATGCCACTGAGGAGTCGGTGTGGTCCCAAATTCCACATCTGAATCGGCAGATCGGTTTGTTTTCCACATGACCGTAGCACTATCACCCAATACCTGTTGTATATATGGTCCCCACCAAATCGCAAGTTCCGGTTCCTTTTCTTCAATCTTAATTTTATCATAGACAGCTATATTATCAAAAAAAGCACCGTCATCATTACATGTCATGAATCCGACTTTTCCGTGGGTTAAACTACTATCGATCAGTTGAACATACTTTTTATCATTTAAATATATTGATATTGAATCATTTGAAAGGGCCACAGTTATAGTAAACCGACAATATTCCCATTTTTCTGAAATATATCTAAGTGACTGTGAAACACCATTGACTCTTTTCTCAAAACGAATTTTTTTTGCCTGACTTGACAGATAAAAACGATAGTAATTGTCCGGATTCTGATACCGAAATACTACACCTATATAATCATCATCACCGGATATCATTTCAGCCCGGAATGCGTAATTTGTCCAGCTAATATCCCCAGTAACGATATGTGTCCCAAAAAGTGATTCACCGATATTAGAATGCTGAATTAAATACCCTTCCTGGACAAACCAGTCAGATGGTTCATTCGTCGCATCATTAACAATTGTCCAATTCGACATAGAATTAGTACTAAAATCATCCTGATATATCAAGTTACCATAACTGATCGAACTTGTTTCACAATATAGATAAGATTTTTGGATAAGGATAAACAAGAGGAAAGCAACTGACGAGTGATAAAATTTCATGCAGAATTCACTTTATATACAAAACAGTCCTAAAACTGTGATGGGCAACTCAAATAAGATGCCCATCACTATTTGTCAAAATATCGACTTACTTCATCAAAATCATCTTTTGAGTTTTGTTGAAACCGTCAGCTTTTATACTGTACAGATATATACCCGTCGGGACGATTTCTCCATTGGAATTTTTACCGTTCCACTGGGCTTCATAGATCCCAGCATTACACTCTTTATTTAACAGTTCGGCGACTTTCTGTCCCAGCATATTATACACGGTTAAATTAACCATCGTATTTTTCGGTGTAGCGAATCGGATTGTCGTCGTCGGATTAAAGGGATTCGGAAAATTGCTGTACAGATGAAAGGATTCCGGCAGTTCGGATACGCTTTCACCAACGGCGTTAACCTGAATGCTTTCCTGTCCATCAACGGTTAAATTGGCAGATGATTCTTTATTTTCATTAACGTCTTTGTGAAGGACATAATTGTCCAGCACGTCAATGTTGCCGTCAGGATAACGGGTCATCGACTGATTGGATCCGCCCGGAGTCGCCGCATCAATTCGCATATTATAGTAAAAATCAGCGTTAAATCCCTTGACCGGCACTCCCTGACCGTACTGGCTACCGTAATTACAATACATAGCATAGGATGAGTCCGCTGATATTACAATCACCGTTTCCCCGGCGTTGGCAAGCCCGTTACCCAGTGTATCCGGAATATCGGAAATAAAAACCCTGCTTTTTAACGGATTGACATTAAATCCAGGAACGCCCGTAATATTACCACCACCAAATATTGTCACAAAATTGCCAGGTTGTATTATTACTCCATCGGGGAAGGTAAAACTTAGCCGCTCATCGTCACCGACCATCCAACCACTTAGATCGACAGGTTCGGCACTGATATTCAGCAATTCAACAAATTCATCCTGCTGAGGATGGCGGGCGCCATCACCGTTGGCATCGCCAAGGATCGGGTCATCCGAAGGATCAGCATTAATCTCATTGATGATAATGGAAACCGGCTGTTGAAACGCATCGATAAAATTCGCAGTAATAACTTTTGAACTCTTCATGGAAATAGTCATTGGATTGGCCATAGATGTTCCATCACCAGTCCATTGATCAAATATATTTAATCCATTGGCAGTAGCTGTAAGAGTCACCAACTCACCATACCCAAATTCGGTTTTTTGAGCACTGGTTTCGTCCATCTCGACAGTACCAGATCCGGCAGGGAATACATTAACCATCAACGTATAAGCCAATGTCGCAAAACCTTCCAGTGTGGTGCCGGGTGAAAAAGAAGCAGTATTAACACTCAAATGTTCACTAAAGGGATCAGCCTGTTCCTGTCCGGCATCAGGACTGCGGGTAATGGAATTATCATTGGCCGCATTGGCAGCTGTACTCTGTGGAAATTCCCACGTTAAACCTGAAATGGCTGTACCAGTTGGATCAAGCCCAGCGGTACTCCCAAATGCCAGATATGTGTTATCCAGACCATTGGGAGATTGCATTACAACATAGTCTCCAGCCTCATCAAGGCCATCTCCAATACTCCCACTAGCAGTAAAAACTTTAGTCAATAATTGATCAATATTATACCCTGGCAGACCACTCACATCACCACCGCCGAAAATGACAACAAATTCGTTTCGTTGTAGTATGTATCCATCGGGGAATTGAAAATTAAGCACATCGTCATCACCGATTTTCCAGCCAGTCAGATCGATTGCTTTTGGAGAAACATTAACTAATTCGATAAATTCATCCTGCAGCGCATCTCGAACACCATCGCCATTGGCATCGCCGTTTGCAACATCAGCATGCGGGTCGGCTAAAAATTCGTTAATCAAAATTCTTTTATCACGGATAACTTTGACCCATTCCGGGCTGTACAGGCCTATAGTAGAATCAGGATCGCCTAAAGTCCCTGTAAAACCATATCCACTGATATCTTCTGCAATATTTCCTTCTCCTTCATCAAAATGCCATAATGCAATTGTATAGGCATCCGCATCCAATGGTTCTTCGGGAACATCAAAATCACTACTATACCGAGCCAGTCCCGATATTCTGACTTCATCGACACAGCCCGGGAAAGTCTCATAGTTAACATACCATTTATCCTGAGCACCGGCGCCAATATTGATCAACTGAGTGCCGTTAGGCACCCCATAACATTTTTCGTTGGGTTCATTGGGTTCCAATACCGCAGATTGGACCCCATCAATAAAGAGCCGTAATGAATCCTGAGTGTCCCACTGAAATGCAACGTGATACCAGCGAGCTTCAAAAACCGTATTATCAGAAAAGGCATTTTGAGTTGGTATGCTTGCATCACCACTCTGAATAAAACAAGCCATAAATCCTTCATTTGGTCTCCAGTGCATTCCCATATCACCTACCCAATTGCCGGAAATATTTTTACAGAATAAATAGGTATATGCCGGTGGATGAGTATCTGCTTTAAAAACAGTATCTGGTTTAAACCACATTTCCACTGTGCCGGCTTCCAGCACACCAGGCCATAGACTGGGAGTATCATAAACTGTAACTTTGTCACGCTCCATCTGTGTAAAATGGAGGCATGTGCCCCATTGGGCCATGATTACAATTGGATTCAAAATCAGAAGTACAATCAGTCCAAAAGTCATTGTAACAATTTTTGACATTTTCATTTTCTTCTCCTTTAATTTAAATCTGATGTTTGACATATTTATAATAAAGTATATCTATCAAAATCTACATTTTCAAGTCAATTGAGAACCGCTGAACATTTTTCAGTAATCCCCAATCGGCAAAGGAATAATTAAAAGACAGACCCAATGAACTTTTCAACGGCGCTTCCAGACCAAACCCGTACGTCAGCCCGTTCTCACTGTCATTGTCATAAAGCGATTCATAACCGGTCCTGATAAAAAAGATGTCCATTAAACAGTATTCAACGCCAACATTGACACTTTCCACATTATTGGCCGGATGATTCAGGTCTGTTGATAAAAGCAGGTAATTCCGGTCACCGAAGGAAATCTCATAGGCAATCCCAAACCGGAACAACAGGGGCAGCGGGTAACTCTCCATTTTATATAGCACATTCAACTGGTCATTGGAATAATTCTGTTTGTCTGCATCAAAAGCCCGAACCAGGTCACGGCCGTCCAATGTCATTTTGGTTCCAAAATTGGAGATGCTGGTTCCCAATGTCAGGCCTTTCAACTGGGACTTATACAGAACGCCAAAGTCCAATGCGGCAGCACTGGCTGTTTCATTCCAAATCTGCATCCGGATATATTTCGCACTCATACCAAAGGAAAACCGATCGGTAATTCTGGCCGCAACAGACGTTGCCAACGCGATATCTGAGGCTGACCAGTATTCCCCGGTCCCTTCTGGAAGCGCAATTGTACGCACCGGCTGTTCATCAACATAATCCAGAATTGTTGCATTCAGTCCCCAGCTAAGCATCCCACCCAAAGGAATGACCAGACCAAAATATTCATGCCGTGTATTTGCCAACCATTCCGTATAGATCACCGATAACGAGATCGACTGAATTTGAGTAATACCGGCCGGATTCCAGTAGAGTGCGCTGACATCATTCGCTATCGCAGTAAACGCGCCCCCTAAGGCCTGGGCTTTTGCCCCGACGCCAATCTCAAGAAACGGCGCTGCCGAGGTTGCCCGCTTTGAAACATCCTCGACATAATTTCCATCGAAATAATCATCCTCAGAAACCTGGGCAAAAAGAGTGGCTGAAAAAGCCATCAATACCAGGACACCGGACGAAATTACTATTTTTTTAAAAACTGACATATTCTACTCCGTCTAAAGAGATAATCGCTTATTTAATTAATGCAAATTTACCAATCTTTGAGCCAATGCCCGGTGCCTCTACATGAAATATATATACGCCAAAGGAGACTGTCAGTCCGTCATCACTGATCAGGTCCCAGGGCTCTGAACCGCTATCAGTCAGTCCGGAAGAGTGATGAATCGTCTTTACACGTTTGCCACTCATTGTAAAAATCCGGATTGTACATTCCTGCGGTAAGTTCACAAAATCCACCCGCCGTTCACCCCGGCCACTGGAATAAAAGAGCGGTTTTTCCCAACTGGCCGTAACCACATAGGGATCGGGAACCACGTAGACATCATCGAGACTGTTTTTAGCTTCCGGTATGCTGATCACCGAACCTATCGTGGTAAACCGTAATGTGTCAACTGATGTGAAGGGTTTGTACACTTTAAGCTCAAACACATCACCCGGTTGAGGGATGATTGGATTGGCCTGAGACGAATCATCCCGAAAATATATTTCCCAGGTATCATTGTAATTAAATCCTTTGGCATTGATAACCGGATATATCTTATCTCCACCATTAATAATACTATCCATATGAATCGGTTCACTGAACATAAAATCCATTTGTTCGTTTCTGGTAGTGCTCCAGACCTGAAAATTGACGGGATAGCGCTTCCATGCTAAAGGATTATAACTCGTATCGGCATTCGGGCCGATTATGCGGATTTCCAGATCTTCAGGCACCCGAATTATTTTTAATCCCCAGGCTGTATCTACCTCAACAGGCAAAGTACAATTGCCGATTTTCCATCCAAATTCACTCACATATGTGGAATCATTATCAAATTCAAATTGAAGCCCGTCAAATAATTCCTTGCTGATGTCGATTTCATCATAAGCATTGTGATAAATTATTCGGCCATCGGTAATATCTTGTACCTTAATGCTGTCGGTATTCCGCGCATCGGTAGAATCATCCAGAAATGTAATTTCATAGGTATGGCCGTCTTTAACACTATCGGGAACGATCACATTAACACTGTACTCACCGGTTGCCAGACCGTAATGATCAAACTCGTCGATTCCACCGGCAATATATCCGGCACTTGGTTTGTTCGGCACCATAACAGCACAGTTCCGGTCAACACTGGTGACATTACCTAAAAGATCGGTTTGAATAATTTTCGAACACTCCACCGGCGCCACCGGAGCAAGAAGATCATATTTGGAATATCCCTTTTCATAAAAATCATCATCATAGCCCTTATCATAAGAGCAGGCCGCATAATAATAGGTTCGACCGTTTTCAACATTCTCATCAACATAATAATATTTTAATCCGGTATCATCACCCATATAAAAATGAGCTCCGGTTCCTTCAATTGCAATTTGATGGATACCCTTGAGTTCATCAATTATATCATACTGGGCAATCGGTTTCCAATATATGGGGGAGCCAAACGCGTCGGTCACTGTTTTGATGTCATTAAAAGAAGGATCTGTCGACCGAT
>Ga0268278_1001618_pt1 | contig 12826 bp, 6 predicted proteins | sample saktaG_3_FD_190135 | JGI IMG/M metagenome (GOLD analysis project Ga0268278, IMG submission 190135) | Saline water microbial communities from Sakinaw Lake, British Columbia, Canada - sak_2010_1_5_55m | ecosystem: Environmental > Aquatic > Non-marine Saline and Alkaline > Saline ... | reverse complement strand
ATCGATAGATACCATTGCAGTGTAGCCACTATCTTTTTCACAAAACTGAAAACTGAAAATGACACCACCGACAAGGGCTAAAAGCCGGATTTGCAACCACAAATATTTACCAATAAAAATCAGTTTTTTCGTCATATTACACCCCCTTTCCGGAGATACATTAAATCCTTTATTTTTACCAGGACGCCTTCTGAATCCAGAGAAAGTCGATACCGATTTCGGGACTCGTAACCGCTTCCGGCGCTCCTTTATATTTCAGCATCACCACATGGTCTCCGGCAGGAATATCCATCGATTTTATGGAGAAATTACGCAACATAGTACGGTAAGGACGATAGAGATCAAAGCTGTCAGTATCGCCATCAAGAACCGCCGGCTTTCCATTATACAATACCTCCACAGCTCCGGATTGAGGCGTCAAAGCCGCCGTAATATAGAAGCGTCTTTTCCCTTCCTCCGAATTAGGAATTGTGAAGCTGATCTGCTCGCCAACAGCTTTCGGTGTCCAGATTAGTACCTTACTTCCCGAATATAAATTACCCTCGGCCATGTGCGTATTTTTGGCATTTTGTATAATATCTTCAGCCTGAAAAAATACCGAGTTCGCCGAGCCTTTCTGGGCCGTCGGTTGCCAATTTTCCGGCAACTGAGGAATCCGAACATCTTCAGAGGTAAGCGGTTCACTATCATCCATCATACCCGCAACACCATAATGATATCCGACCCGGGCATAGGACAATCCCGGTACTCTTTCATGAGTGCATAATTCCATATAAAAACTAATCGAATTTTTAAAAGGAATCGGATCCAATATCTGCCATCTGTAATTGGTCACAAATCCCCGGTTACCCGGACCGTCATTCCTGGGTTGTCCGCAGTAGGGATGATAAAAGATATCAGGAATAGACCAAGAATAGTTGTAGTAGTCTTCCGAACCGGTGCCAAATATCGACGGGAAAGGATCATTATCGACAAATACTTTTTCATCGCCTTCACCCCACCAGCCACCGTATGGAGTCGGCGGACCACAGGGATTCATTAATAATGATGTGGTCCCAACATATATTCCTTTTCCACGGGCATTTAAAAATGGGAGATCAATAATATCAATGCCAGAACCGGTCAGATCATGACTGACGCGCCATTTTGCTCTAAAATACATCGAACGCTCATACCAAATATAATCTGTTATTTGAGCTGACCCGGTGATAGTGACATTTTGATTTCCAAAATTCTCCATCTGAATTTTCAGTGATTTACCAAAGGGCATCACAAATCTACATATCATTGTTCCGTCCGGTTTGACCGAGAACGGAAGCGATTCATAGGGATTTATACCCGGAGCTGCTCCAAAAAAATCACCTACCGGACATTGGACCTGACCCCAGGGATACTCATCGCAAATAATCTGCATAACCGTCTGTCGTAATGCATGATCCACATTATCTGCTTCAAGACGAAGTGTCAATACCGTTACCGCTTTTGATCCTTCAACCCGAAAAACATTTTTCCTTTCAGAAGGGGCTAATGTTTCTGTAAACGATTGTCCATTATCAATTTTGAAATGTTTATCCGGATTTACTAAAACATCAGTTACATGATTGATTGTTTTACTATATTTAGAAATATCTCGCGGTGAAAAGGACTTCACTTCCGCTGTTTCATCATAAAGGCGAACCTGCATCTGATAAAAGTGGATCTCATCGATTTTTCCGATCCAGACAATGCGTAAATGTTTCTCAAAAGGAATTGGAGCATAAGAAGCATCTTGCTGATAGATTGCCTTTTCAAAATTATCATGATTTATCTTTTTGATTTCAGGATATTGATCAAACGTATTCGTAAAAAATTTCTGAGCCGAACCATCATATACAGGTTTCTCGTTTCCATCGATATACATTTTGATATCTCCATTGATCCAGGCGGTCCATAACCGTACAATCGCCCCGGGACCGTCAACATCAGTGATCAGATACTCCCCGATGCCTTCTTCATTCGGATTCTTTAAAACCTTTTCAAAATTTGGCACAAGTTCCCCGCCAAATCCATCAGCATTTGCGAACCAGTTCGGGCCTCCCGGTATCTGGCTGGTATGATCGTAAGAAGAGTATTGAACATTTTTATAAAAGAGATAAGGATAATATGTCAATCCCTTCATATCAATCATTTCTTCAAATAGTGAACCGGTTGTGATCGCACCAGCATACAGAGTTGACATTGTTAAAACAAGCACAAAAAGAATGATGTATTTTTTCATCATTAATTCCTTTCTTTGGTTATTTATTTTCATACAAAATTAATTCACGACTCTCAAAGGGTATCGGGTAAGCCGTAATCCAGGCTTCCGGCTGAATTTCATTGACTCCGTCTTTACGGATCAATGCAAAAACGTCGATCTTCTTCCCGATCATATCTTCACTTAACGGAAAATAGTAAGTGTAATCACTTTCCATTTCAACATTGTAATATTCCCAGGTATTACTTGGGAATGAAACGGCGCGGTCTGGTGCTCCATACGGTTTACCATCAATTAGTAATGCAGAATAAACACCTTCATCACCATGATTACCGTTCATGGCCACTGCCAGATAACTGTTTTTCGCAATTTCATTCGGTGTAAAGGTCATCTTCCATGCATCCACAATCGGTCTTGTCGAGTAGGAGTCGAAGAGATTCGACGCACGCCATTTTGAACGGTCCAGCATTTTCCCGGATTTGAACGCTTCAATTTCAGCAATGCGCTGGGGCGCACCATGAACGCGTACATACCGAACAGCCTGATCTGTCCGCATCTTTGCGATGGCGATTGTACCGTAATAATCGCGGCCCAGTTCCAAAGCCGTCCAGTCCTTCAAATTTGGAGATACCTCAACAACGGCATCATCATCAAATGCATGCATCTTCCGATTAATATCTCGTTCCTGGCGGTCCCGAATCTTGATTCTAATTTCATCAAGATTGACAAGCTCGCCAAAATCAACACGAAGCGCTTTTTCATCCATCCGGGCAATGAAAAACGTATGGATATCGCCGTCAAACAGATTTTTGTCCCAGATAGCGCGATTGACAAACATCGGCTTTTCAAGAAACATCTGACGGCTCGCCTGGACCTGCGGAATATCACTCGGCCCCGAACGCTGGACAGACCGCACTTCCAAAGCATTATTATCGGCAGCATAACACGTCGCTTCATATAGCGCTTCCGCTTCGGCCGGCACTTTGCACGACTTCAGATCGCCGATCTTCCGATGCCATTCACCCTGACGGACTTCGCCTTCAAATGTTATTGCCACCTCTTTTTTCTTTGTAATATCGGTTTTTAATACCTTTTTAAAGTTTTTACCGTCAAGCGTCGCTTTCGAAAATTGTTGATCTCCCGATGAGAGCGCAACGTTTGCTGTAGTACCCGGCATTCCCAGAAGTTTGATTTTTACCGGCTTGCCGGGAGTGTCCCTGACAATTTCATAGTCGCAACCGGTAATCCCGATTTCACTGCACGGTTCTGACGTCGCCATTACCAGGCAGGATCGAAACGGCAGCACTTCAACCGCCACTTCAGAGCCCCACTTGTACTTGCCAATGATTTTTTCTGAGGGATGATAGCGCCGCAGTTCGATTTCTCCGGCATTGCCCAGGCCGATACTCTCGTCCAGTTTTACATTATACGTTACCGGTTCCCAGCCGGTATTGCGAAGAGTGATAAGACGCGTATTTTCATCACCGCGGGAGACTGCGTATGGTCCGTAGACTTTTTCAGGTAATTCCTTCGCGTTGACCAGGATATCATCATAACGGCGGTGCAGATTACACAAACGGGCCAGTTTGGGATATTCATCGTCGTTTAAAAACCAGGGATTACCGTAGATTTCCGGGGCCAGAATAGTGCCCCGGTTAAACGACTGCAGCACCAGGTCATCTTCCCAGAAATCTAGGCAGGATGAGATGCAGACGCCGTGATCTTCGATCAGCCGGTTCAGTTCCGGCGGAAATTCACGGATTAATGCGCCCATCCGGTGGTGCGTAGCGGTTTGTGTATTATTGCTGAAGACATCAATATAAGTCTCAATCCCTTCCCATAGAAACGTCGTCGTATAGGGTTCCGCTTTTCCAAATTCGATCCGTTCATTCAATAAGATCAGGTCCGGGCAATACTCCCGGCATTTCTTGATCGTCTCCACAAAAACATCCTGTTTTTCAGGCCGCAATCTTCCGGCGCATCCGTCAAATTTGAAAAGCATAAAATTATGATCGCGGCAAAATTTGATGTACATGTCCGCCCGCTCTTTTTCCTCTTCTGGAGTGTCCCCGAATCCGTCCGGTCCGAGCCAGATTCCCAGGCGGCAGCCAAAAGAAGCGGCTTTTTCCGACAGCGGGCCAAATCCATTTGGGAACTGCTTCTTGAAATCCTCGGAATTCAGCGTGCCGCACTGATAGGGCGCCATCCGGCCAATACCGGCGCAGTAGGGCCCGTCATCGATATTACCAACGTCCAGTGAATAGATATCCAGATCCATTCCGTATTCATCATGCAGCCATTTAAAGAATTCAAGGTTGGTCAGCGCCTGCGCTTCCGTTGAACCTTCATATTGACTGTTGATCCAGTCAAAAAAGTAAGCCCGCGATGGCGTTTTCTGGTCGGCGCCACGCATTTCCTTCTCGGAACTCTGGGCAGACAGCGCGGTAAAGGACAAGCATACCAGACCCGCTAACACGATAACACAGACTGCATTTCTATATATCTCGTGCAATACATGTCGTTTTCCTTTTATGCATTTTAACATACTAATTCCTTCCTATTACTTATTTTTCTTTGCTGTTTTGTTCATATTTACAATTTATCTATTAACATTTTTTCCATTACATTTTTAGTAAATCTTACCACCTACTCTACTTCAATTTCACACACTTCTTCACCGATGTAAAATCCTTTGTCTCTAAGCGATAGAAATAGATCCCGGAACTGACATTCTCCGCATTCCAGATTTTCGAATATTCACCTGTCGGTTGATTTTCATCAACCAGAGTTTGAACCAGACGACCGGACAGATCAAACACCTGCAATTTTACATGACCGGCTTTCGGTAACTGGTAACGAATTGTCGTCTGTGGATTGAAAGGATTGGGATAATTTGAGACACACATATCCGGCGAACTCGGCAGAACAGAATTAACTGTGCTACTACTGACATCTTTATACTGCAAAATAGCACCATCAGAACCTACTGCCCATCCCAAACCACTATTTATAAAAAACAATGAGTTAATACGATATACCGGAAGACAGTCCTGGAACTCCCAGGTCTGTCCGCCATCTGTCGTTTTACTAATATCACCCACATAACACGAACTGGCCCAACCGGTATTTTGATCTATAAAAAAGAAACGACAAATCCCATTATAGTAATTACGCCATGGTACTTCCAACCATGTAATTCCGCCATCAGTAGTACGGTAAAAGAATAATGCCTCGCCATATGTTGCCCATCCATGATTTGGATCCACAAATTGAAGTGAAGTGCAGTGTATATCTTGTGTATTCTGTTCTTCCCAGGTCTCACCACCATCCATGGTAGCCAAAACAGTACCAGACACGCATATCCAGCCGTATTGCTTATCTATAAAAGAGATAGCAGTCAATCCCGTATATCCTGAATTCTGCTGCCATGTCTGCCCACCATCTTTCGTTCTAAATATTACACCATCCAATGATTGAAAATATCCAATAAGAAATCCCGTATTTTCATCTGGGAATGTAACATCGGTAAAACCGCCATCTTCTAAATCCAAATGACTGTTAATTTTCCACTCTTTGCCACTATTACTTGTATGTAGAATATAATCCCCTCCGACTGCCCAGCCGTCATTTTTATTCACAAAATCAACAGCCAAAAGATCTTTCTCAATATTGCTTTCTTGTACCTCCCATGTTATACCACCATTATCCGTATGTAATATTGAACCGTTATCTCCAACCGCACATCCGGTTTCAGCATCTATGAAAACAACATCATTTAAATCTTCAGTTATCCCTTGGTCCAATCCGATCCAGTGTTCTCCAGCGTCAATTGTTTTAAAGATTGTTCCACTACGTCCACAAACCCAACCGATATCCTTATTATAGAATTTTATATCATTTAAACTACTGCGATCGGTTTCTATTTGTATAGACCAGCTATTCCCGCCATCAGTCGTCTTTATGATCGTTCTATTGCTAATTGCATATCCGGTAAGACTATCTTCAAAATAAATTTTATCAATACTGTTATCCAGATCAGGAAAATTAAATTCCTGATAATTCCACGTTTCACCACCGTCTGTCGTTTTAAAATTTCCGGCCCATGCAACTCTCGAACTGACAAAATGGATATTACCATATCCTGAATCCGGCAGGGTTTCCCAGGTGTTACCGCCATCATTGGTAGCGTGCAGATTGGTCTTCATAGCGCCATAAGTCCCGGATAATAAAAAACCATTAAGACTGTCAGTGAAGGTGACCTGGTATAATCTCTCACCTGTCCAGCTATCAATCTGCGTCCAATTGAGCCCGCCATCCTCTGTTTTGTAAATCAATCCCGGATAGATGGAATTTGATGGATTGGGAACCGCTAAAATATAACCGATATGACTATTGACAAATTCTATATCATTCAAACCGTAAATGGAAAAATCAATATCTATGGATATATCTAATTCCTGCCAATCCATACCACCATTATTGGTTTTAAATATCTTAGACTCATTAGACACACTTTGAATAATCCAGCCCTCATTTTCTGAAATAAAACTATATTCTATTATGCAATCAAACTGAGGCAATCTTTGAGTAAGCCAATTTTGACCACCATCTTCAGTCATCATTATTGCTCCACAGATCCCTCCGATTATTGCTCTATTCGGAGATAAAGCAATTATTGTTCGCATGTCAGCACCTTGTGGCAACGGATTCTGCCATTCCCAACTTCCTTGTGCGAAGACATAATGCTGTATTGATAAAACCAATACTGCGATTACTTTGAAAATATAAAGGACGATTTTTTTCATATTTCAGCAATTCTTTATCAAAATAGGTATTTGGGTAAAATTAGTTTTCATATCCTTCATTTTAATTTTATACACTTCTTTACCGATGTAAAATCCTTTGTCTCTAAGCGATAGAAATATATCCCGGAACTGACAGCTTCAGCATTACAGCGAGTAGCGGATATCCCGATTGCTGATTTTCTATTACTCATTTGTGATTAATTTCAGGTATTTGCGGTCCCAGCGTAGCGCTGTCTCATCCTTCCTAAGCGGAATATTCATTCCACCGGTCGACTCAAGCAGATTAAACAAACGGTCATTGAATTCCTTGACCAATTCCTCGTGCTCCGGGCTAACAATCAGGTTATTCATTTCGTCGGGATCATTTTGCAGATCATAAAATTCATCGGTATCCCAGATGCCATGGTAGTGGATGTACTTGTAGCGGTCAGTCCGAATGCCATGGGTCGTCGGCGTGTACGGAAAACAGCGTTCCCAGTAATACTCGTACAGGATCGTATCCCGCCAGGCGATTTTCTTACCCTCCATGAGTGGCAGAAACGAGCGTCCATCCATATAGCCCGGCGCCTCCAGGCCGGCGACTTCCAGAACTGTCGGGGCGATATCAATATTCTGCACCATTTGTTTAATTTTCGTGCCCGGCTTGATGATTTCGGGACAATGGACCAGGAGCGGCACGCGGATGGATTCTTCGTACATGTGACGCTTATCGAGAATACCGTGTTCGCCGAAGCTGAAGCCGTTATCACTCGTATACAAAACGAGGGTGGACTGCGTCGTTCCGGAGCTCTCCAGCGCGTCCATTACACGCCCGATACTATCGTCAATTCCCAGCAGGGTTTCACAATAGCTGCGATAAAAAGTGTCGAAATCGATTTCACCGTAGTACATCCGGTCCAGGCCGTGGTAGGTATCGCGCTGGGCTTTCACCCAGGCTGGTTTACCGCGGTAGTTTTCCTCGGTGTTGGCCATACTTTTCGGATATTCCAGCACAACGTCGGCATATTTCCCCCGATGCCTTGGGGCCGGCTTGAACAGGGAATGCACCGCTTTATGAGAGAGACACAGGAAAAATGGTTTGTCGCGATCCTGCTTCATCCAATCAATAGCATAGTCGGTCAGCAAATCCGTGATATAGCCCTCGTGTTTGACGCGCTTTCCGTTGATGTTCATCATCGGATTGTGATAATGCCCCAGCCCCGGAAAACTGATCCAGTGGTCAAAGCCGGGCCGCGGAGCATCGCTTTCAACGGTCTCGCCCATGTGCCATTTTCCGATGAAAGCCGTTTCGTAGCCGATCTCCTGCAGATATTGAGGAAAGAAAATCGTGCCCTCGGGTACTTTGGAAATATTGTCAACCACGCCGTGATTGTGGGCATATTGACCCGTGAGGATCGAAGCTCTGCTCGGCGAACAGAGTGAGGTGCTGACAAAGCTATTCTCGAAGTGAGCGCCGCCTGCGGCAAACCTATCCAGGTTGGGAGTTTCCAAAAACGAAGGCTTCCCTAAGAAACCCATGAAATCAGAGCGATGATCATCACTCAGAATGAAAATGATGTTCCGTGGCTTACCACGATTATTGTTTTTTTTTAAAGAGAGAGAGTTTTGAGTACATCTAGTTAACAGAGGAGCAAAAGCTACTGTGGAACAGACAGTTTTTACGAATTCTCGCCTCGAAGATTGTTTCTTAGATGCACCCATTATATAATTGCCATTAAGCGTCTTTAAATTATTCGGTTTACTGAATAAAAAGCATTTTCTCTATTTTCATCGTACTCCCGTCGGAAATTCTACAAAAATAAAGACCGCTGGGAACAAGGTGTTTTGAGTGATCTGTGCCGTTCCAACTTACATTTTGATTCCCGTTGAGCATCTCGTGATCCAGTAATTTCTTCACTTCTTGTCCTAATGCATTATATAACGTAACAGTAATTGGTTGTTTATCCGGTACAAAAAAGGAAATAGTCGTCGAGGCATTGAAAGGATTCGGATAATTTCCCAGGATAGTCAGCTCTTTTGGTAATCCGGCATTTTCGCTAAAACTTTCTCCCGTCGATGTCTGATAAACGTACGTAATTTCCCGGGGTTGGGAAAAATCAACACATTCCAGGCCTTTATATGCTTTTACCGACCAGGAATATTCTTCACCGCTTACTAAAACATCATCGGGAATCTGGTATGATGTTGTTTGAATATTTTCCGCCGTCCACTCCGTTGAACCGCCAGTAATCACTAAATTATAATGATCCACGCTGTCTGTTTCAGTCCAGGAAAAGGTCGGGGTCGCAGTGTTGACTGTCGCGGTACGGCCGGGTGATAGGGCGTAGCAAAAATTAGGTCCCGGATTATCCATAAAACGACTTATCTTTAACGTCGGATCACCAAAAAAAATCAGACCGTAATGCCAGCCGCGCATTTCAAAATAATTCAATCCCCAAAATAAATATGCATCGCCTAATGTATTACCACCCTCGACGCCATAATAATACTCCGCCTGGCAAACCATGCTGCCGGGTTTACTGGAACCAATTGAAACCAGTCCATAAGGCTCCTGCATAACATACCAGCTGCATAAGCAATCATTCGCGGTGATTAATGCAGCGGTGCAATTAAAATTCAGAAAAAACAGCACCTGGACGTCAATATCATCGATTTCGATACTTCTAAAACCACCACCACTTAAGCAATGATATGTTGCATCTGAATGGGAGGCAAGATATAACCACTCATATTTATTGTTCGTACTCGCTCTTACTCGGTAACGATAATCAGCTGCCGATGTAGTAACTCCCAATATTCCATCGTTATAAAATCCAACTTCATCATAGATAATAAATACTTCACTATCTTCAGGCAGACCGGCCCAATCTTTTTGAGAATAACAGATCGCCTGGTTTTTTAATCTCAGCTTTCCACTTCGGTAATCATGGTTTTTTTGTAAGTACCGCATTACCAGCAGGTTCTCATTCACATCGTGATAAGTCATAGTCGGCGTATATAAACGACCGACCCACATGTCAGGGGCAACCGCGCCGGTGTGATCATCGAAAAAGCCGTTATTTCTTTCATTATCATGCCAATCTCCGTCAGTATCCATGAAATACAAATCGCAGGGAAAGAAATTCCAGCCAGTCGTATCGCCATCTTCGTTTGTCATAGGCATTTCATAATGGGCAACAGGCAATCCTCCAATTAAAAACGCACCTCGAATGTAATTATCAGTCCATTCCTCGATTAAATAATCTCGAAATATTACTTGGTCACCAGTGTTTGTACATTTTACCAGTTTAATTGACCATCCTTCTGATTCAAGATCTGCGATGTAGGTTGCAAAATAACTCATGGTCATTGGATTATATAATTGCTGATAAACGACAATCAAATAATTTTCTACATTGGATTTACCATAATTGGTTGATTGATAAATAGTATCCACTTCAAAGCTGTCATCATAAGTTGCATTTATATAGTTTTGGTATGCGATATTTGCTTTTTCCAGGTAATCAGACATAATCTCATCGGTTTCCCAGAACTTAGTCATCTGCATTTTTTCCGAGTGGTTTCGCAGTTCTGAATCCGCGAATAAAGAATTTGATACGATTAAAATCATCAGAATAAGTAAAAAGATTTTAATTTTTTGGTAATATCTCTGTCTCATTTTTACATCTCAGCCTTTCCGTGGCTAAATCATTTAATATTGTGATTATCCATACGTTTTCCATAGTCCAGTTTATGATCCGTTGTCAGCTGCGGAAATGCCGGAACTAACACCGGATATGGAACATTGGATTGGGTTACAAACATATCAGTACGAGTTAAATTGATTTTATCAAACTCTTCAATATTCACTTCAACTTCACTCGAATATTTTTCTTGCAGTTGATCAATATAAGGATTCAGATATTTATCAATTAATAACAATGAGTTGCTTTCGTTCGTGTCACACGTTTGTAAATATTGGGCTTTATAGTACAACGCAACACTTGCATCCTGCCACATCATGATATTTCTTGCAACTACTTTCGCCTTATCATAACCTTTCTTATAGGCTTCATTTGCCAGGTACTTATCTCTGATTAAATCAGCGATCGCAAATTTTAACTGCTCGGCAAATTCACTTCGTGAAATATTGCGTTTACGAAACACCAATGGATGAATATCCAGTTCCTGGCTAAAATCACGAACCGTCCAGGTTTCTCCACTGATCGTTAAAAAGGGTTCATCAATAATATCATCAATTTCTTCGCCGAAATCCGGTGAGAATCCATCAATTTCTTTTTCAAATGCCTGGTTCAGAAAATGCTCTTTTTCTTTATCACGAATTGTATGATATTGAGTACCGAAAACATCGGCCAGTTTACCAAACGTTTCCGGATTAAGATCCATCCTTTTATTCCTCATTAGATTCGCAATAAAATTCTCATAGATTTTGCGAGCCTTCTGATTCGTAAGATCGTCCTTCACGTCATTCCACCGCTGAATCATACCAGTTTCAGAAATTATATGCGTCGTTGTCCAGCCATCAATTTTCAAAACAATATACTGTCCGTCTTCTAATCTCAAAGGCCCAATCACATCACCGACTTTCAGTTTTTCCGAATAAAGAGCGTTTTGAATTACGTCACTTTCCCGAACAAAATAATCAACCTCCTTCTGAGGAATTGAATCTGATCCACTGAGTTCAAAGAAAATCGAATTGAAAAGATTCTGATCGTCCTGCAGTATTGAATGGATTGCGCTCGCAAGAGTGTCGTCACTGATATTGAAATAATTAACCCGGTATTTACGTCCGGCTAATTGGTATTGACGCTTAATCTCGCTGCTGTCAAGTTTTACTTTTTCAACGGCTTCCATATGATAGAGCCATTGGCGCATCGCTTGTTGTTTTCGTCCTTCGATAAATCTTTGAAAACGTTCGTTTTGCAGCAGTCTATTTGTATCTCCCGCCTCCAAGGCAAACATTTTTTCTGCAATAAGGGAATTCAAAATTCTTTTCTTACTAATGTTGTCACTCCCCTTACAGTAATTTGGACGGATTGTATATTCGGTCCGTGCGATAAATTCATTCAAAGAAACGGTTTTATCTCCAACCTTTGCAAGAATAATTTCATCACGTTCGTTTTTCTGGTGATTACCACACTGTCCAAGCATTAGTAAAAGTAATCCAAGAAGGCCGGTTGTTAATATCGTCTTTTTTATTGTCATTATTTTTTATCTTCTATTTTCACTTTTTTAACTGGGCGACATTACTTCAAATTAAATGTACTGATCCCGGTATGAACAATCAACTTTCAATTACACTTTCACTTTTATTTAATTACGGCGAACTTGCCGAGTTTTTCCTTGCCGGTTACTTCGGATTTGATATGATAAATATAGATACCGGCAGCAATCTCCAATCCCTCTTTCGTCAGCATATCCCAGTGTACGATCCCATTATCCGCCGAATTGTCCGTCACCACTATCTCATCGATATACACACCACTCGATGTGAATATCTTGATACGGCATTGGGCCGGAATATGGGTAAACATCAATCGACGCGGCTGATTCAAATAGGGGTTCGATACCGCCGACTCCATCGCATTGGTCGCTACGTAGGGATTCGGGACCACCCGGATCTCCGACATATCATCCTTCAACTGCTCCGCATCTACCGCCGTCTCCGGGATTACCCTGAATACCAACGAATCATCCTCAAAATAAGCCCGCTTGAACTTTACATGGTAGACATCGCCTGATTCCGGCATCTGACCATTTACTGAAGCGTCCCTCAAATCTATCC
>Ga0268278_1001616_pt1 | contig 12847 bp, 10 predicted proteins | sample saktaG_3_FD_190135 | JGI IMG/M metagenome (GOLD analysis project Ga0268278, IMG submission 190135) | Saline water microbial communities from Sakinaw Lake, British Columbia, Canada - sak_2010_1_5_55m | ecosystem: Environmental > Aquatic > Non-marine Saline and Alkaline > Saline ... | reverse complement strand
TCACTACAATTATGAACGTCCTCATAGAGGATATAGAAACATGGGAAAAAGACCCTTTGAAACGGTCAAAATATTTATAAAAAAAGATAACAAAAATGTTAGACATCAAGGTTAGTCTTACAATTAACTAAAACCTTGAAAACAGTCTTTCCCTCAAACTTAAAAGGATATGGTTTTCTTTTATTCTTAACTTTATCAGCTTCAATTTTGAATAACTCCGGATTGATTTCTTTTACATCTTTTACTTGAGATGGATGATAACCAGTTTTTACTTCTAATATGGGTAATGAATGATCTGAGGGCATATGACCTTCGCCTCTATATTTACGGTCTTCTGGGAAAATTACAGATTTATATTCCAAGCCATCTTCTAAACATTCAATCTCAACTCTTTTAGTAAAAATATCCAGTATATGGGAAAGAGGAAAACCTGCTACTATGATTTGTATATATAAATTCTTTCTATCGGGCATACGATTCAATTTTTGCATAAAATGAAAATATAGTTGCGGATTATTATCATCTAATATCTTATCCCTATCTGAATATAAGAACTCCCATAATGGCAGTTCAAATTCTGATATTTGGAAAGTTTTCATTTCGTTAATTCTGTATTTTTTTCCTTCTACATAATTAGGATGGTCTTTCAATAAAGTAATAATAGCATACACATCAATAGAATCACCAACATAGATTTTGTCTTTGGATACGTTTATTTCTATTTCTACTGGTGCTTCTGGGAATGATACGTCAGCTACTGATATGTTAAAGCATAGGAAGGTAAGTACTGTCAATACTATTAATCCTTTTACTGTTATTCGACTTGTCCTTTGTTTTTGCATAATTACTCCTCGTTTGTTATTATTTTGCATTGGACTTAATCTTATGTTATTTATTAAACACTTCATTGTCATAATATTTATCATCTTTCAAGTATGAAATTAATTTTTGAGGGATTTGCTTTCTTTCTGTCTGGCTAAATGCCAGAATCTTAACCAATTAATTAGCATAACTTTTCGCTCCATTTTTAACACACTCTATAAATCTATTTTTAGTATGGTTGTTTTTATAGGATTATTTAATTTTTTGTCAAATTTATTTCATCTACTTTAAACTCTATGCACAATCTTCAATTTTGGTATTCCAAAAAATGTTTACTGTTATCTAGAAAAAGACTCGAACACATATAATGCATTCGAGTCTATAGTTTATAATGCTTATCTTATCGAAGAATTATTGCTTTCTGAATATCAGAAACTTTCTCATTAACTATCAATTTTATGAAGTAAATACCGGCACTCAAATCCGTGCCATCCCAACGAAAAGAGTATACTCCTGAATCATGATTTTCATTCATAAGATTAGATACAAGTTCACCTTTTACATTAAAGACTACGAGTTCCACGTGAGCATTTTCCTTTAGAGAGAAAGAAATTAATGTGGAAGCAGTAAAGGGATTGGGATAATTTGCATGAAGTGCTGTCTCGAAATTTTGAGGTTGATCACCCTCAGCCATAATCTCGCGAACAGTGATAAATACTGTATCCGGTTCAGACCATGAGTTGCCGTCAAACACAAGGAGCTCAATTGGGAAAACTTCATCCTGCGTCACAAGCGGTGCAGTAAAACTCGGGTCGACAATTGCAGGATCATCAAGAGTTATCTGTGCCGGAGCTGTCCAAGTATAAGTTAAAGTCAACCCTTCAGGATCATATGACCCGGAGCCATCAAGCTGAACAAAACCGCCCTCATCAACTGTTTGATCGGGACCAGCATCAGCCACAGGAGGATTATTTATAATAGTTACTGTCACAGGATTTGAGGGTGAGGATTCCCCTTCGGGATACATCGCTGTCACAAAATATTCGTATTCACCTATTGGTCGATTCGTGTCAGTGAACATTGTGGTAGGAGGATAAACCGCAACGATCACGACATCATCGCGGTACAACTTATAAAAACTTAAATCCCGTTCATCGGATGTTGGTGCATCCCAATCAAGGGTGACATCATCGACATTAACAGTGTAGGTGAGATTTGTAGGAGGATCAAGAGGAACTGAAGTAACATGTATGTAATTCCATTTAGTAATAGCATCAAACCCAAAGAAGTTTGTAACAGTGAGAGATACAGAATATGTTCCAGCTGAAGTATAGGTGTGAACCGGGTTCTGCTCTTCGCTTGTTTCCCCATCACCGAAATTCCAGCTCCAGCTTGTGATATATGAGTAAGATTCATCAGTAAAAGTTACATCAAGAGGAATGGAACCCGTCAATGGAAAAGCAGAAAAATCAGCAGTGGGAAGGACACTGTTCAGAACTGTGATGTCTACAAAATCGGGATCAGAATATAACTCTCCATCAAATACAATAAGAGATAGTGTGAAGATAGTATCCTCATCCACCAATGGTGTAACAAAAGAAGGATCGACCGCAGTCGAATCAGAAAGCACTATGCCTGCCGGAGCACTCCAGTGATATGTCAATGGAAGTCCATCAGGATCATAAGAGCCGGAGCCGTCCAAATATACTGTATGATCTTCGATCACAGTCTGATCGTCACCTGCAACTGCGACAGGAGGTGTGTTTGTGCCGACAAAAACAGTTTGTGTGTTGGATGGAAGTGACTCCCCTTCAGGATACACAGCAGTCACATAGTATATATGATTTCCAAAAGGCACTGATGTATCGGTGAAGTTTGTGGTTGGATGATATACAAGGGCAAAAACGGAATCATCGCGATAAAGATTGTAATAATCAACATCACGGGTTGCTGGTGCATCCCACGCAAGATCGACATCCCACTCATCCACGACTGCGGTCAGATTGGTCGGAGTATTTGGATTGAAATCATCATATAAGACGACAGGTATTGTGGTCACAGTGTCATCAATCGTAAAACTTCTATTCGGCAGATCAAATAGTTCAAAATTATCATTTATTCTAAACTTGTATTCAATCACGTCGCTGACACTTCCATAAAATGAATATTCTCCTGTATAGATATCATCGCCGTCTATATCTGTCAGCTCCCATTTGCTCCACCCATTCATTGAGCCGCTTACTGCTGCCGTATCTGCACCGGGTACAAACCAGTCATTCCATATCTGTAGAGTCATATCAACCTGAAACGTCACAAAGATCTCATCAGGCGGAATATCATTAAAATACACGGGCGGCAGTATCATTGTTGGAGAAGAATCATCGATATTTAATATCCGGTTTGAGATATAATCTTCCCAGATCGAGCCATTCACGAATTTATATTCCTGGTAAGGATTGGTGCCGGCAGTGAAAAGCACATCGGCTGAATAAATGTTATTTCCAACATCGTTTAAAGTATCGACACCTGCTGTCCAGCCGTTGAAAGAACCGGCAACGGAAACAGTATATACAGGATCAACAATCGTCATATCTACCTGAAATGTAACTGTCACATCCTGGTTTAATCCGGCTACGATATAGTATTGTCCAGGATTTCCTGCATCAAATGGTCCTGCACCACTCTGATCGGTTCCATAAGAATATGTTGCGTCTGTGGAATCAAATCCTTCACAATAGAAGTTTATTACATCTCCAGTATAAAAAAAAGTGTTGGAAATCGTGCCCATATACTCATCATTGTCGCCAACGTCAGTATTATAAGCCATAGCTACTGATTGATACGTTCCTTGAGCTGATTCTTTGTAATATAATTTTGCAGAAAGACTATCACCACGCCCCGGCTGATCTGTTACTCCTGATTTCCACATCTGGTAATAGACTGTAATATCACTTCCATTTGTCTGATCTGTGCCTGAATTCGGCCAGATATTACCGCTCCAACCGATCGCTGCATGCAGAGAACCTGCAAATGCTATTATCATAACTAAAATTACGAGATATTTTTTCATTGAAAGCTCCTTAATTTTTTCAAAAATTTATCCTTTGACACTTCCCAGCGTTAAGCCCGAAACGAGCCATTTGCTGAGAACTAAAAATACAATTATTACAAGGTTAAATTTATAGTACAGTTTTATTCCTGAAACTGCCATTTTTTTATTCTGTTTAAGAAAATAATCCTAAATTTCACTTATTTTGTTTTCGATAATACATGATTACTAAGAAAAAGAGCACCAGGATTACCGGCATTCCTAATGCGACCGGCAGCACATATCCCGGATTCAAATTGATCTTTGGACTAACTTTGAAAATGGTTAATGAACTCACCTGTGGGTTGCTTTCTGTTTCGATGATAGCTATAATTGCCAAAGAATAATCTCCCGCTTTCACAAAATGGATTTTCCAGGTTAACGGAAAAATCTGGCCAGGTTCAATCGTCCCGATAAAAAGTCCCTTCTCAGCACTCCAATCTTCCAAATCCACCGGCAGTTTATTCTCTCTATCGCAAAGTGTGAGATAAGTCGTAATACCACTCACCGGCTCATTTCCGATGTTTTGAATTTGGGCTTCTACGACAACAAAATCACCTGCTACACCGCTGAGAGTATTTTCAGAGAGAATTGTCATTATCAATTGTGAGGGTTGAATAGAATCTGCCCATAGGGGCGAAAAAAGCAGTCCAAAAATAGAAATTACGACAAGCCCGGGGAGGCAGTTTTTTATATCTGGGAAAATCATTTTTTTCATTTCAAACCTCCTCTTTTTTGAGTGCACTTAGCAGTGAAAATAAGGAATATCAACATAATGAGACAAAACAGAATGAGTGGAAAAATGAATTTGAAATTTTGCGCCAAAGATAATTGATAATCTACCAGTACATTATCCAAAGAACCGAAGATATTATCCAACGGATTGATTTTGGCAAAAAATTGAGCCAGCGGATTAATTTTTAGAGTGGTAGAGAACATGGCCGGTACTGCGAATGCAAAGAGAAAGATCAGCGATGTGGTCAGTGTATTTTTCGTAGAACGGAAAATCAGGGAAAGACCGGTGATAAACAAGATGATCCCGGTGATACCGATTGTACCGAGAATGCCTAAAAACAACAGGAAGGGACCGATCAAATTTGTGCCGATGGTAATTACAATAATATAGGGAATCGATATTAAGAAAATATAGAACCAGAGCGTGATGGAAGCCAGAATCTTGCCAGCAATAAAACCGGAAAAATGGAGAGGAGTAAGAAACAGGCTTTCGGCAGTTTCTTTTTCAAATTCATTGTTTATCAAAGACGAACAATTGATCGTTACTACCAGAAAAGCAGCGCCGATCACGATCTTGCTGAACAACCAGAGCAGTTCGGTTTGATCTAACAACGATAATTCTTTGTTAGTGAGCAGCAGATAGCTCGTGAGGCTATAGAGCAATGATACGATCAGCAGCCAGAGCATGCTTTTCCAGGTAAAGAGTTCTTCTCTTATTTCTTTCAGCCAGATGGTTAAGATCATTTCAATTACTCCTCTTTTTTTCGGTAAGTGAAAGGAAAATGTCAGTCAGATCGCTGCCTTGAAGACGGAATTCCAGAATTTTATGATTTTGAGAATGCAAAAAATTCAGCATCTGGTTAGCCTGTATGATATCGCCTGAAAAAACAAATGAGGTAATATCGGCATTGGAAGAGATCTTTGAAATTTGGTCTGAAAAAGTTTTGTCAGTATCAGGAAGAATATTTCCGGTCATTTTTATAAAGTAGCTTTCCTGCAGGCTGGTTTTTTGGTGCAGCTCATCCAGAGAACCTTCTGCCACCAATTTTCCTTCATTGATAATTGCTATCCGGGAACAGAGATAGGATACTTCATGCAGCAAATGAGAAGATAAAAAGATAGTAATTCCATTTTTATTTAATTCGAGCAGCAGATTCTGAATATCTTCCTGTCCCTGCGGATCCAAACCCAGAGTCGGTTCGTCCAGAAAGAGTATCTGAGGATTATTTATCAGCGCTTTTGCCAGAGAGAGGCGTTGCCGCATCCCGCGGGAATATTCTCCGATTTTCTTTTTGTTGGAAAAAAGATCAAACTGCTTTAGCAAACTATCACTTTTACTTTTTCGTTTACTTGGGGGAATTCGGTAAAGTCTGCCGAAAAAATCGAGATATTCTCTCGCAGTCATCCATTCATACATTCCGCGGCTTTCGGGAACAACTCCGATGATTTGTGCGATTTTTTCCCGCTCCTTATGGAGGAATCCGGCAACTGTAATTTCTCCGTTATCAAGGTTCAGAATTCCGGTGAGAATGCGGATGGTAGTGGTTTTCCCAGCGCCGTTCGGACCCAGGAAACCAAAAAAATCTCCCTTCTCTACTGTGAAACTGAGGTCATTCAGAGCGGGTTGATCATGATAAGATTTCTTTAAGTTTTTTACGGAAATACAGGTTTCCATCTTAATCTCCATCTTTTTTGTTGGAATTTCCGGTACTCCAAAAGAGATTTATCAACAAAGCTGCAATCCCGATTATGATAAGAAACCAGCTAACAAAAAAATTGATCAATTCCTGTTGATCCGGCACATCGTAAAAAAGCTTTAGATATAATCCAAAACACAATACGAGCAGTGAGATGATGATGAATATTTGTTTCATTAATTCTCCCAGTTAAAAGAGTTTTGCACGAATTGGATTGCAGATTCGTTTGCAGCTTGATCCATTTCTTTCGTGTTAAATATCATGACAACAGCTTGATCCGGTCCTGCGATAAAGATTTTTTGAACAATATCGATTTGATCGTTCAAAGTTTGCTGATATACCAATTTATAAGCTTCCAAACCATTGAGCGATAATTTCTGAAAATCCTTTTTTTGATAGCCGGAGATAGAATTTTTCAGCTTCGGTTCGATTTGGCTGAGAATGAATAATTGCAGAGTGCTGTTGTCAGGGACATCCATAAACTGAACGGAACCATTACCCGCTGCAAAAGTGAAAATGTATTCTCCTGCTTTTCCGGTTGTAATCTGCCATTCCCCGGGGAAGCCCACAGTGTAATAATTTTCGTATAAATCTTTGTTATGAAAAGAAGCAATCTCTCCGAAAGATTCAGTCGCGATTGTCGGCAACTGCGACACTTGTTTACTTTGAGGCTGAATATTTTTATTGAGAGGTGAGAATGTGTAGAGTGAGAGTACAATTAGCGCTACTACGGTCAGCGCAATGATTACAGCAATTTTTTTGTTCATCGGACATTTCTCCAATTAATGTTTTTTAAAAAAATTTATCCTTTGACACTTCCCAGCGTTAAGCCCGAAACGAGCCATTTGCTGAGAACTAAAAATATAACTATCACAGGAATGCTTATTATTAAAGCACCCGCAGCATACATTCCCCATTGGGTTGTCATATTGCCCTGCAGACTTTTCAGTCCGAGGGGAATCGTAAACATGTCTTCATACCAGAGCACCTGCGCAGCGACCACATATTCGTTCCACGCAGCCATAAAAGAGAAAAGAGCTGTAATAACAAGAGCCGGCGATGCAAGCGGGAGAACAATTTTCCAGAAAGCATAAAATTTGCTTGCACCATCAACTGTTGCCGATTCTTCCAGACTTGATGGGATCGTGTCGTAATATCCTTTCATAAGCCAGATACAGAAAGGCAAAGCCGATGCGCTGTACATAATTATCAATCCGACAAAACTATTTACCAACCCCAGCTTGGAGATCATAATATATAAAGGAAGCAAAAGCATAGTCGCAGGGAACATCTGCGTGACAAGTAGGGCAAGCAAACCTGCTCTCCGACCTGGAAATTTATATCGGGAAAAGGCATAGCCGGCAGTCGAAGAGAGGGCTACCCCAATCACTGTAACTGCCAGAGTGACCAATAAGCTGTTCCTTATCCAGGTGAGGAAAGGTTTTTCTGTAAAAAGTTGAACATAATTTGCCCAACTTGCATCTTCGGGAATAATCCGAAGTGAGGTATTGAGAAGGTTATCCCCAGGACGAAGGGAAATAGTGAATACGCGGAGGATCGGGAATATTGAGATCGCCACAAAAAGGAGCAGGATCGAATAAATAATTACGTATTGATACCAATGCCTTGTTTTATTCATTATTTCACCTTATACCTTATCTGCTACTTGCGACCGCTTCATGAAAGTCACGCTGAACACCACTAAAATCAGGAAGATTATCATCGAAAATGCTGCTGCATATCCGTATCGGTACAAATTGAATGCTGCCCGATACACGTAGGAAACAAGAATATGAGATTTATCTGCGGGTTGACCGCCGTTTGTGACCAACCATATTACTGTCAGTTTATTGAATGTCCACACAATTCCCAATGTGATAGCCGGTATCATAACGGGTTTGAGCAGAGGTACAGTCACTCTCCAGAATTTTTTCCATGCAGAAGCACCGTCTATTTCTGCTGCTTCGTACAGTTCTTTTGGTATGGACTGCAATCCGCCAAGCGCAATGATCATCATGAAAGGAACACCGAGCCAGATATTTGTGACCATGCTTGCAATAAAAGCAGTTGTTGCTCCTGAAAGCCAGTGCACGGCAGGTATTCCAAGTTTATGCAGAAGCAGATTTATCGCACCGGTATCGTACATGAACATACCGCGCCACGTCAAAGCTGTGATATATTCCGGCACAGCCCATGGAAGCACGAGAAGTACTCGTATTATTGCTTTTCCGGGTAAATGCCTATTGAGCAAGACCGCAAGAAATACGCCCAAAGTTACATGGAAGAATACATTCACGACAGTCCAGATGACTGTTTTAAAGAATACTGAATAAAATATTTTTTCTGCGAAGACTTTTATGTATTGTCCAAATCCGATAATCGTCCAAGAATTCACATTCGTCATATTCATGTTGGAAAAGGAAAGTACAATATTATAGAAAAATGGATAAATCACCACACCGAAAAGAATTACCGATGCGGGAACTGCCATGATCACAGCGAACCGGGCATTCTTGGTTTCGAAGGAATTCGGTTTTCTCATCAAAGCGAGAATGAACTTGAATACGAGCACGTACGTGAAATAGAGCCCGAGGGCAATTCCAAGGATAGTAAAAATAGTTGATGCCAGTGCGGTCCTTTTCTCAACACCTTCCTCAGAGCCCTCATACATTGCAGCAATTTTCTGCAGGCAGAGCTCTTGCTGGTATTCCGCAGCTTGTGAAGGTGACATATCTCCGGCAATGACATTTTGAAGCGCCGGGCGCATCGCATCCCATGCAGCTCTCATCTCCGGTATGATGGGCATGAGCTGACCTGCTTCGATCTGCTTTGCAGACATCATCATAATAGGATCATTTGCAATCGCAGGTCTTTCCTGGAGAGATTTCAAACTGGGAATGGATTTGAATTTTTCTACAAACTGCTCCTGAACTTCCTCAGAAGTAAGGTAGTCAAGCACCCGTTTCGTGGCTTCCAGAACTTCACCTTTTGCTGAGCCATTCACAGAATAACCTGTTGCAGAAACCATCGGAGAGCACCACATATGTGTTTTTTCCACATAAGGAATTCTTGCAAGTCCAAAATCGACATGAGGTGAAGCAATATATTTATTCCAAGACCAGTCCCCATTTATGATCATTGCTGCATTGCCCTGGTTGAACATGTTGTCAGCAATATCATAATCACACTCCGGGGGCATGATCTTAGATTTATTTCGCATGTCGAGGATAAGCTGGAATGCCTCCTCCGCTGCTGGAGTATCTAACTCCGGATTGTTATTTTCATCAAAAACTTTTCCTCCATACCCTCCAAAGAACGGAATATACCAGAAGGGTTCAGTATAATTCCAGACGAATCCCCATTGATCGATTGTGCCGTCCCCATTTTTATCAATGGTAAGCTTTTTGCCGAACTCGATCAATTCATCAATTGTCTGAGGAGCTTCGGTTAAGCCAGCTTCTTCAAACAATCTTTTATTATATACGAGTGCAAGATGATTTCCCAGCCGGTCTGCGATCTGATAGATGTGTCCTTTATAGGTTACCAAACCCTGATCAACAAATTTATCGAAAAATTCCGGGGGATAAAGATCTTCAATCGGCTTTATAATGCTCTCGTCGCTATTTTTTTCCTTCATAACCTCAAAAGAACCGATCTGATCCATCGGACCATACACAAGTTCGGGACCCCCGCCTGTGAATGCTGCTGCTGCCTGGTAGCCGGTGCGAAGTTCCTCAGTTCCTTTTGCAAGAACAACGATCTCTATATCAGGATTGTTCTGCTCAAAATCTGCGATGACCTGCTTAAGAAGAGGTCGCTTCTCCGGCTCCATTTGATGCCAGAGATGAACAACTGTTTTCCCTTCCTCAGTTTTTTCACATCCCATGAATGCGAAAGAAATAACTAAAATAAGAAAAATTAGTATTGTTCTTTTCATTTATATTCTCAAATTTATTAATTTTATCAAATAAAAAACGAGATTCACGCAAACTTTTGTCAACTAAATCAATTTCATGAAGTGCAAGAGATTTCAGTTACTTTTCTTTGAGAAGTTTCTCGTACATCTCTTTTGTCTGCTTTGCAATAATTCTCCAATCAAAATATTCTTCGACTCTCCTTCGTCCATTCTCCCCGAATTTCTTTGCTAATTCTTTGTCTTCAAGCAAAATATTGATCTTCTCGGCAAGCTGCTTTGGCTTTTTAGGTTCTACAAAGAATCCTGTTTCTCCTTCGACAACAACTTCTTTTATTCCCCCAACTCTGCTCGCAACGACAGGTGTCTTGCACGCCATGGCTTCGAGATTAATAATCCCAAATGGTTCGTAGATCGAAGGACAGGCAAAGACCGATGCATTGCTGTACAATTCTATGTACTGCTCTTCTTTCAGGAGTTTGTTGATCCACAGTGTATTTGTGGTTTCGTTCATTTTTTCGGTAAGCAACTGCTCGATCTCGGGCGTATCGGGCGCACTTGTGCAGAATACTACCTTTGCTTTTATATCTTTCGCAGCTTCAATGAGATAGACCATTCCTTTCTGCTGAGTAGTTCTGCCCACAAAAAGCACATATTCCTCATCGATGCCGTATTCTTTCAGCGTGTCATCGGTGAGAGTTTGTTTCCATTTTCTTGTGTCAATACCATTGTAGATAACTGCGATTTTCTTTTCATCAATATTGAAATGTTGAAGGATATCGGCTTTCATCATATTGGAAACTGCCACGACTCTGTCTGCATTCTCAATGCCGAGTTTTTCCACCCAACTACTGAGTCTATAACCTGCGCCAAGCTGTTCTTCTTTCCAGGGACGGAGCGGTTCAAGACTGTGTGAAGTGAGTACGAATTTGTTATTGTACAGTATCTTAGCGAGAAATCCGGCAAAGGCAGCGTACCAGGTGTGGGTATGGACAATGTCGGAGTCCATGACATCATTAACTATAGAGAGATCGATGCCAAGTGTGTCGAGCGCTTTGCTGATACGCGGATCACCTTCCAACTTTCCAAGAGATGAATACCCCTTGACGCGATACCCTTCCTCTTTGATGTCCTGATCACCGAAACTTCTTACTTCAACATCTATCATTTTGCGGAGTTCCTGCACGAGATAACGCACATGCACTCCTGCGCCGCCATAGACATTCGGCGGATATTCTTTTGAAATAAATGTAACTTTCATACAAACCTTTCTAATACTTTTTATGTAACGTGAAAATCCATGCCGGATCTTCATTGGATAATGTTATTGAGAGTTCCCTGCCTTTATGTGTAAAGCTTTTTCCTGATAAGAACTCTTCGATCATATATTCTTCATCATTCTCAATATTAAATTTTTCCAGAGGGAGCTGCAGCATACTTTTGTGCTCATTGTAGGCATCCATATTGACTGAAACAAGAACCTTGTTTTCATTATCATAAGATATTTTCCCATAAAAGAGGATATTATCATCAGAGGACTGGTAAAATGCAAGATTTCTATAATAATGAAGTACTTTGTTTTCTTTGCGGATTTGATTCAATTTTTTTATATATGATTTGATGTTACCAGGTCTGTCCCAATCCCAGACTTTGTATTCATATTTTTCTGAATTGAGATATTCTTCGGTGCCGGAAATTGCTCTATTTTCACAAAGCTCATAACCATTATACATGCCGTACACAGATGAAAGCGTAGCAGCGAGAACGATTCGCTGTAAGAACGCAGGTCTGCCTGCTTCCTGCAAAAGTGGCATGAGAATATCGGGAGTATTCGTAAAGAAATTTCCTCGGAAATAATATTGCATATCAGTCATCGTAAGTTCCGTGAGATATTCTGTAAAATCATGCTTATTATACCGCCATGTGAAATAGGTGTATGATTGGGTAAAGCCCGTTTTTGCAAGGAGCTTCATCATTTTGGGTTCCGTAAATGCTTCTGCAAGAAGGATTGCACCGGAATCTTTTTCATGGATTTCCTGTATAACCCATTCCCAGAATTTTACCGGCTTTGTATGAGGATTATCCACACGGAAGGTCCGAATTCCCTGGTCGATCCAGAATAAAAAAATGTCCCTTAACTCATTCCACAGCTCCTGATAGTTCTCACATTCAAAATTGAGTGGATGTACATCCTCATATTTTTTGGGGGGATTTTCCGCGCACTTTATCGTGCCGTCCGGATTGTGATAAAACCATTCCGGATGCTGCTTGATCCATGGATGATCTGGCGAGCATGTGAACACAATATCAATTACGAGTTCAATTCCGAAATTTGCCGCTTCTTTTATGAAGTGATGGAAATCTTCCATTGTGCCGAAATCCGGATTGACTGCGGTATGCCCTCCATGCTCGTTGCCTATCGAATACAGACTTCCCGGGTCTTTGGGTCCTGCATTCAGCGAATTATTCGGACCTTTTTTATTTGTTCTTCCCACAGGAAATATCGGTGCAAGATAGATTGTGTCAAAGCCGAGATCATGAACGTAGGGCAAGCGGTTTATCATGTCATCGAAGGTCGCACTTTTGCCTTCA